>Ga0123357_10006984_pt1 | contig 13880 bp, 11 predicted proteins | sample TergutEmb28metaG_FD_89873 | JGI IMG/M metagenome (GOLD analysis project Ga0123357, IMG submission 89873) | Embiratermes neotenicus P4 segment gut microbial communities from Petit-Saut dam, French Guiana - Emb289 P4 | ecosystem: Host-associated > Arthropoda: Insects > Digestive system > Gut ... | reverse complement strand
GATCCCAGCTGTTGTCAGTGGATTTTTCATTGACATAAAATCCTTCCGATCGCACTATGGCCCTGGGGTCGACTCAGCCTCTAACAGAAATGAGTACCAGGGGTATTTCCTGGGGGTAAAAGCGGCCGGTGCTTAAGGCTGACAACCTACCACCATCCTGTACCGTTGTCACTAAATCTGGGAACTTTAATTTCCTGGAACCCTCTGGGCCTGACCAGGCCTGTAATGGGACAGCTTTACCTTTACAACTATAAATACATGAACACACACCCACATACATAACTTGTAAATATGCGTATTTATAGCTTATCTTTCTTGCAAAGAATTTCTTTATTAGGATTACAGAAACAAGTGAATGAAAACTAGTAGGGTTTATAACCTAACATCAAGAATTTTGAGAAATACAGGAATATGCAAGAAGAGAAAAAAAAGGTTCTAAGCAATAATAAATTTAAGGCTTCTGAGGAAAAAATTCTTGAGTATAAGTATTCCAGGAATATTATTCCCATAATTCTCAGAAACTCGATATTTGAAGTCGTAATTTATGTGACAAACGTCTAAACGTTGATTAACACACACAGAGGAAACTTCCCCCAACTGTAGCTCCGGAAATGTAATCTTACTTAATACTGTTTATTGCAGCTTCTGAAAAGACGCAGAATTAAGTGGAAAACAGTTTTCAAGAAACTGATCTATTTATGTCTATGACGCTACGGGCCAATGCCGCCCTGGGTCAAATATTATCTGAATTCACGGATCTTATTTACAGACGTGTGGTTGGATTTCTTGGACGGCCCCTTCGCGGTGCCTCTACCTACACCGAACAACACAAACACAAACATCTATGTCCCCAGAGGCATTCGAAAGAAGGAATTCTACTGTTCGAATGGTAGAGACAACGGCCATTGCGAATGACACTGCAGGCTCTTGTGTCGCTTATATACACGCGTTTCTAAGACAGTTACTGTTTCTACAATTCATTTTCTCCGCTAGTCGGAATATATTTGTATGCTAGAAGTAATAAATTTTAGCCCATCCCGATGACCGATAGGTTTAAGGCACGTGCACGCGGCCGCTTGCTTACTGGGATTGTGGGTTCGAATCCCGGTGGGGCATGGAAGTTTGTGTTTTGTAAATGTTGTATGTTTAACAGGTACAGGATTCTGCGACGGGCTGATCTCTCGTCCAGAGGAGTCCTACTGCGTATGTGTCACCGAGTGTGATCAAGCCTATCAATGACTTCTACACCTACATTGAGTAGGTAGGAGAGTTTGGACTATGTGAATAAGTAATAAATTTTTTGGTACATATCACATTGTGACATTAAGGAATTACTTTTGTCATGAATGTGATGTCTCTAATATAAATAATATGGAAACATTCTATGCCATACAACGTAATTAATGAAGTAGAAATAAAATTTACCTTAAATTCTGGACGGGCTACTCTGAAGTAGAGAGGGACTGTGCTTCGTAAGAAAAAAGCAAGGGTTAAATTCCGTGTTCACTGTGTTCCTAAGACTATTGTGGTAAAAAGATTAGTAGGAAATCAGGTTCCAATACAAAAGCAGTGTCAGGCCATCGTACATAACCAAAAGTATATTTTAAAATATGCTTCACACCACTTCATTCTGAATAGCCGCCATTTCTCTCTTTCCTCATTGCATTATGTAATACGTGGCCTTTCTTGTTTTTGTACGGACTGCAAAAAATGAAAGCAGAACGAAGAGTTCGTGAGTGTTTCAGCTCGCAAATGCCACAAAAAACTGCTAAATGGATTTCGATTCAATAAGCTATTGGAATTAGCATCAAAACTTTGTAAAAAAGTCCGCTCTGTATCGGTTCAGTGCAACCTAAATATACATGAGAATAGCATCGGAATTAATTTTCTTTAATGATTTACCAAAGGAAATAAACAGAATATATGATAAAAATCTAATTGAGATTTAAGATTTTATCCGAAAATGTAGTTTCAATGCAGTGTCTACCAGGCGACATTAGCATTCACCTTCATGACAATCTGTAATTTCGCAGGTTTGTAACATACTTTCAAAGAAAACGTAAAGACGAAGGCAACTTACTAGCCCAAAACCACGGAACCATCCAGTCAACCAGGTGGTGTCATAGCTCTCAGTATGAAATATGGATTCTTACCCCAAAGGAAAACATCTCTCATCCGACAAGTCATCAGAGACGCGTCTAATTTTCTATGCTAAGCAATATACAGGATGTCTTCAAAACGTTTGCTTGTTTAAAGTTTTAGGACAATAATTTTGTAAATACAAGATATGCGTCATTTAATATTATTAATATCACGTAATTTTGCAATAAATATGTTTGTATTTGTGATTAACTGGCAATTCATCTGATCAAATTAGCAAGTAAGAGGCTACTGCATTTGGAAAGGGCCTATATGTGTTCGATGTGCTGAGGAAAATCCTTGTTTACCGAAGTTTAAGACGTGTTTTTTTTTTATATCGTAATACTCACACATCAATACGCATCCGAGTGACTGTAATTAATGAATTAATTCTAGCAGCTACGGAATTAACAAGTTCAATTACGCCACAATAAAATCCTAAATATCTGCCTACTTCAACACATGTTCGGCGCCAACGTCAAATGGGGTCTCATGTTACATGGGCAAATGCATACACAATAAAACAGTGTCAACTCAAATTTCTGCTATTATTACCGTTGCGAATAAGCAGGGACAAAAAACTGAAAAGAACAAAGTCTATGGCGACAAGAAATAAGCAGTGACATTTCAGTTACTCACAGTCTCGAAATGGTGACAGTGACGGTCTTGATCCCCAGTTCCCCACTAAATCAATTTACACTTTATTTACTAAAGACTGTTCGCGTTTTGGGTGTTATCCTCAATGACGAACGAGTGGTAGGAACACTTAAACAAACATACACACACACGCGGTTACTAACTCGTGACTGGATTCAAGGCCGGAGTGTGTCCGATACTAGAACGCAGGACGCTTGCTACTGGCAGACTGCTGTGGAGTAGCAGCGCTGGCCAGACTTCCAAACCGTCAGGCGCAACCGCGTTTATGCACCACTCCCCCTAGCCTCATCCACCCACTAATCCCCAGTGGGAGTCAACCAAGATGAGAATGACAACTGAATCACAGACACCATTCCAAATACTTAACACCCACCTGGCGCACTGTATTATTTTTATCCCTTGAACTCTTGTTAAGTTCCATCTACTGTCCGTTAACAACTCCTGAAAGTCCAAACTTGTACTGACATGGGATGATTCAGTAACAAGAAATATACTTCCTCCACCAAAGGAAAAGCAAAATCTGGAGTGCGGAGAAACTTCATTAAGATGACAAAAAAAACTGTGATCTTTATATGGGAGTAATGAATACTATACAGGGTTATTCATAAGTCCGTGTAAAATTTTAAAAATTCGCAACAAATAAACTACTCAACGGATCATGGTAGTTCTTACGCCGATAGAGAGAGAAAAACTCTCTTTTTTTTTACGTATTTCACAGGTGCTCAATTTGTCCACCTTTGGTAATACGGCAGACATCTATGCGATAGTCCATCTCGTTCCACACGTGTGTCAGCATATCACGGTCGACAAGATTCACAGTAGCGGTGATACGGTTGCGAAAATCTGGTGATTAGCGGGGAGTGGAGACACAAAGACAGTGTCCTTCACAAACCCCCAGAAGAAAAAGTCGCACGGGGTTTAATCCGAGGACCTGGTGGCCACCGCATTAACGCGTCATCTTCTTTTCGTGTGCGTCATATCCACCTTTGTGGCAAATTTCGATTGAGATACCCTCGCACGTCTTTGTAGTGAGCCGGAGAGCCGTCTTGTTGAAAGATGTAATCATTACTGTCTTCATTCAACTGTGGCATCAGCCAATTTTCGAACATGTTTCACGGACTTATGAATAACCCTGTATAAGTGAGGCGTACAGGTCCAGGGGGTGGCGTTTATAATTTACAGTTCATGTACTTAAAGACGTCGTCAGTGGAAGAGAATGTATAGGCAGGAGGGTAGGAGAAAATAAATTGTGAAAAAATGTGTAAGGAGCCGATCGTTATTTTGACATGGTTTTAAAGACAGCAAAAGCTAAATTAAAGGAAAGGCTTGGCTGAAGCTCAAAAAATTCGTCGGTAGCTACAGTAATATAACTACAGACAACAAGACACACAATGTGATTATGAAAGTAACATTGAGGCGCGTTCGTGCAACCAAAGTTGCAATAGAAAAGCAATGAGTATTACATGTCCTTAGAATATGTTTGTAGCCCTAGGTATCCAGCATGCCATGCGCATGAGCCGCATTGTTATTTATGGCCTGTAAGTTTCTACAGTACTCTTCCACATAATCTCATAAAAGCAAGATTTTCGGAAAAAAAAAAAAGTTACTGAATATAATATGCGTTTCAGTTTCCTCTATAACTTTTGTCTGAAACGTTTCCCATTACAAGAAGAATACAGTGAAACACTGACATAAATGTACAAATGTACATAGGTCTTCATGTACAGTACCCGCTATTTTCGTCAAGTTTTAATGAAACTTGTAGTTTCTTAAAAGATTTTCGCAAAATACTCAGATATCAAAGTATACGAAACTCCGACCGGTTGGGAGCCGAGTTTTTCCATGCGGACGAACAGATGGAAGGACGGACGGACAGAGAGACATTAAGAAGCAAATAGTACATTTTCGCAATTTTGTATACGAGCTTAAAAACGGAGAGAAAATTGTAATAAGTCGTTCTTGCTAAGTCCTACTGATTGATACTGCATCGACATTTGCCTTTAGAAGTTATGGAAAACAACATTTGACATTAAACCTGTCACTTTTCTAAACACAACAAGAAGTGTTACTGAGGATACAGACTACTGGGATGTCACGCCTTTTCGAAGAAACATACAGTCTTCTCTTTTAGCGTCAACCATTTGAGTCAGTCTCAACTGGCTTGACCGTGCAAGTTACAGGCATTATAACCGTTCGGAATGTCGGTAATTATTTTACAGTAGACAGAGCTTACATCTCAGACGATTCGAATCCTCAGCAAAACCGTTATGTGAACCGCAAAACTAGCACAAGAAATGTTACCGCCTGTACAGACTTAATCCTACGTTTGGACTAAATTCAGTTGAAAAAAAAAGGTTCTAACGACTGGCTGCTCTAAACGCAGTAATAACATTATAAGGTACCTATAAACATGGATTATCCTACGCGCTTAATCGATAAATCGTTATTCACAGGCAGACGCCAATACAGAAGAATATTCTATATTGTCAGCCCACATCAATTTTGCATGTACAATGTTATAAATACAGAGGGTACCAAAAAAATATAAGCACATTTTAAGAGATGTTATCTATATATTACTTTTAGAAGTTGAAGTTCGCTCAAAAGTTGGCTTTAACGAAATGACAGCTAGCGTCACCATGCGACAGGCTGGACAGTCCTCGGTATAAATTGAGTTTTACAGTTTTACAGTTTTACAGTTTTTTCTTTTCTTAAAATGTGTTTATGTTTTTTGGCACGCTCTGTATATAAAATGGCAGCCATAAATATTACAACATGGATAATATGGCCAGTACGATTGCAACATTTTCGTGGTAAAAACTGACTGATATGCCACTGTTTACAATGTGAGTTTTTATAAGTATAAAAACATGTAATGTAGAGTTCTTCGATCCAAAATAATCAGGTATCTGTGACGTATAATGAAATGTCCAGTGTCGGAGGTACTGTAGAGAATAACACTGTTTATTCATTACTTTTGAATCTTCTCTGAAGATGAAGATTTAATGCTGAAGCACCTAGAAGTGTTCATGTTCGTGGATAACTTATAATTTTATTGTGTGAATATTTTGGTACACATATATAATTTTAAACACAATGTACGAAAAGAATGATATTAAAAAGGGCAATAAATTCGTGTACTATGAGGAATGGAATTTTGTGTGTGTGTGTGTGTGTGTGTGTGTGCGCGCGCTGTCATTTAAAGAAGTTGTTATTCGTTAAAATTAATCTGTACTAATTATCTTAATGTGACTAGCTTGTATTAGTTGTATTTGCCTAACTGGAGTTATTTGCGCAATTTAGTAAATTAATATTTGTTAATACGTAATAAATAATTAATCTAAATAGTCAAGTATTCTGTGATATCATGCCTTGTCTATCGGTAAATATTAAGAGTTAGGTTGTATTCCATTCTGCACTGCCTAATATTCCAGGAGACGTAAACGCATATGAAAGCCAACATAAAAATATCAATAATGCATATAAATTTAGTATTTCCAGTTTACTGAAAACAATCGAGACGAAGGAAGTACAATTTCGGTAAATTTACTTCAGTCAGCACAAACACAGAGACTATTCATAACAGTGTCATAATACACAGTCTCAGCCCTTTCATCTTTTGAGTACATCACATTTCATACTGGCTAAGAAGGGCTCTAAAATTACACACACACACACACACACACACACACACACACACATTAGAGAAACATCCTACCGCTCTATTGAAGTACATTTAAAACAGGTGTTCCAAAGTGTATACAGACATGAACTAGAAACAAGACTATCCCATAAACCGTGGAAACAAGAAATAGCCAAAATACCAGACTGGCCTAGAAGAAAGGCAGTTGCAGAATTTCGACTGTGCGTTTGGCATGATTGCTAGGGTACACATCTTCACCGCACTGGAATCCGCCCTGACCCCTACTGCATGCTATGCAGCCTCCGCGAACCCATGGACAGAAACCACCTAGGACAATGTACCGCACTACTTAATAGGACAGAGTGTGAGTGATACTGGGAGGCAGGACAAAAATGATGGAGAATTGACTTTGTCTTTTTACCATTACTGTTTTTTGTGACTACCTTTTATCATTAGGACTTTCATATTTACTCCGAATATTTTTACTATCTATACTGTAATTTTAAAGTTTTACTTTTATTGGTCGCATAGGTCAATGATAAACTGTCAATTTACCTGCCATTAGGTAAATAAACATTTCAAGTAAACCGCTCACAACGGAGAGTGCTGCCTCTTCTTTGGCAGCCTATTTACATCAGAACCGAAAGGGCTCGAACCCAATTATTACTAAAACTCATACTCCTTCAGTCAAAGGAAAAAGTAAAGAAGTTGGCCAGTTCGCTCTTAATTACTGAATACAGTAGTACACAAATATACAACACGTAAGTTCAATGCTACTGTGACAATTGCTCGGTTCTTAGATGCATTCGCAAAATTACGAAAAGCGAAATTCCGTCTGTCCGTCCAAATGGAACATATCGGCTCCCAATGGACTGATTTTCATGAAATACTATATTTGAGAATTTTCTAACATATGTCGAAAAAATGCAAGTTTACTTAAAATCTGACAAGAACAACGAGGACTTTACATGAACACATATGTACATTTATGTTAATATCATACTGAATTCTTCTTATAATGAGAAATATGTCTGACAGAACTGTAGAGAAAATCAAAACACATTTTATGTCCAATAAGTCCCATCCCCTCCCCTCCCCTCCCGAAAATCGTTCCGCGTATGAGAAAATGTGGGAAAACACTGTAGACAAAGACAGACCGCAGATGATAGTACAATACAAAGCGTGCGCTGTGCGTGCTGGGTGTCTGAGGCAACAAATACACACTCAGAATGGATAGTATTTACTGTTTTTCCACGGCAATGATAATTTCGCGAATTAGTCTCATTGTTATGTTCATACGTTCATTGCTTGTCTTGTGAATTATTCACAAGGCCTAACGAACTGAGGCAAAATATAATGGATTCAAAATACCTATTTACCGAGTTTTAGTCTATCCTTGTCGCCGTGCGGTGTAAGGCGTAGTTATACATCTGCCTCACTGCATGGATCGTGGAATCGAATCCCATTGAGACCATGGAATTTGTTTCTTCTCTTTGTTGTGTGTTTTATAGGTAGCTGTCTCTGCGACGAGCTGATCACTCCTGCAGAGGAGTCCTACCGGGTGTGTGGGTCTAGTTATACATGATCTAGAAAATTCATAAATGAGGCGGCCTAGACCCGACTTGGCTTTTTGCACCAGATATAAACAAATTACCGAAATTTTCTCTTCACCTTTCGTGAAAAACTTTCCTCGCAAATATAAACATTTAAGCTTTATGTTCCTGTGACCGTGCATCTTTCCTCACGATAAACATTTAATTAGTTGCACTCGAGATGCATCTAGAATTACTTGTATTTCATTATAAATTATTTTTTTTATTTACGTCCGATTTTAATAAAATTTGGAATAAGTCCAGGTGGTTCAATCAATCCTCCCGTATCAGATTTAACTTAAACGTGAGTAACGAATAGGTGGACAGATGTGGCAAAGCCTATAAGCCTACTTCTGTACTAGTCTCTCGACAGTGAGTCTGTTGGTAGGGTTACTACATTTACGCCTCCAGACAGGCTGGTTGTAATCAGTAATTTCCTCCAGAGTATATGAAAAGACTGTACCGCCATGACGCGGTCCTCGGAGCCTCACCTGTAAGAGCAGGTTGCACTTCGGGCATTTGATGATTAGATTTGGATAAGAGAGTTTACAGACTTGGAATGGACATTTGCTTAAAAATTGTTTAAACTATCTTATTTGGTACAACAGTTCTCTCTTTAGTCATTTCGGCTTCCTTTTTTAAAACATTAGTGACGTGTATGTACAAACATAACACGTGCATTATATATACGTCACATTTCATTATTGTCTGATGAAAATTGAGTATGAGAGATGCAGTCTGTATTTAGTGTTTGGGTATTTATATACCCAGGGGTATATAGGCCTACTCCACTGGACTTGATCTCTTCGATGATATTATTATACTCTCGGCTCACATTGGATCAATACGGATTTGTGATAACATTTTTTTTGTTCTTCATCACTGATAAATTTGCTGCAAACCAGTAATAAACTTTCCATCAGCTCCCTACGTCACATTTGCCTATAAAATAATGGAACGTAAAAGTCTGAACAAAAGTTTTGTACTAACCCTTTTAGCCTATTGTCGTCCTTGAAGAAGAGTTTTAGGTTTTTGAGGGCCCACCTTTCAACATTTGAACCAGTCGATCGATTTCAACTAAATTTTTATCAGTTTTGTACCACTGCATACAACGCAGACGCCAAACGTTGATTTGCTACAATCAGAACCACGACCAAAGTGAGCCGGCAGCTGAACTACCAACTTTTTATTCAGAGTGCTAAATGATTCACAGTAAGCGATCTTGGAAAGCCTACCTTTCGGGCTTAAAGAACTAACTAATGCATTAGTGCAGCGGAGAAGGTGCAAATTGGCACGAGATGGAGCATGATCATACCTATATGGGTACACCTTTCACACAATGACGTATCTAAATCAAAGGCAACCTACAATTTACAAGTATAACGTTACATTGTGATGTTTTCGCGTAACCATTGTTGCCATGGAAGGGAAACAATAAGTTCCCTTTTTATTGTTGTTGGCATAGATTTAGCTATCAACAATAAGAAATGTTCAGTGTTGCATTGGTGATGAAACAATTGGTTTCCTTTACACTGTTGTCGAATTACAAAATATTAAATGTAAGAAGCATTAAATATTCTGAATGTGTGTCTGTATTGTTGAAATAGTTATCCGGCATGCAGATCGCACATTTTAAGCTCCTTATCGTGTCATCTGCGTTCTGTCAGGCTCTACCATATTTTCCCTCATTATCTCATAAAAGGCAGGGCTGTCGGGGAAAATAATGTACAGGAATGGAATGCAAGTTCCAATTTTTACTACAACATTTGCCTGAAACATTTTCCATTATAAGAACTCAACGGCATATTATCATATAGTACATAGGTATTCATGTAAAGTACCTCTCGTGGCATATTATCATACCGTACATAGGGATTCATTTAAAGTACCCCTAGCGGCATGTTATCATACCGCACATAGGTATTCATGTACAGTATCCATAGCGGCATGTTATCATACCGAACATAGGTATTCATGTAAAGTACCCCTAGCAGCATGTTATTATATCGTACATAGGTATTCATGTACAGTACCCCTAGCGCCATGTCATCATACCGTACATAGGGATTCATGTACAGTACCCCTAGCGGCATGTTAACATACCATAAATAGGTATTTATGTAAAATACCCCTAGTGGCATGTTATCATACCGTACATAAGTATTTATGTAAAGTACCCCTAGCGACATGTTATTATACCGTACATAAGTATTCATGTACAGTACCCTAGCGGTATGTTATCATACCGTACATAAGTATTCATGTACAGTACCCCTAGCGGTATGTTATCATACCGTACATAGGTATTCATGTAAAGTACCCCTAGAGGCATGTTATCATACCGTACATAGGTATTCAAGTAAAGTACCCCTAGAGGCATGTTATCATACCATATATAGGTATTCATGTAAAGTACCCCTAGCGGCATGTTATCATACCGTATATAGGTATTCATGTACAGTACCCCTAGAGGCATGTTATCATACCATAAATAGGTATCCACGTAAAGTACCCTTAGCGGCATGTTATCATACCGTATATACGTATTCATGTACAGTACCCCTAGAGGTATGTTATCATATCATATATAGGTATTCATGTACAGTACCCCTAGAGGCATGTTATCATACCGTATATAGGTATTCATGTAAAGTACCCCTAGGGGCATGTTATCATACCATATATAGGTATTCATGTATAGTACCCCTATATATAGGTATTCATGTACAGTACCCCTAGAGGCATGTTATCATACCATATATAGGTATTCATGTACAGTACCCCTAGAGACATGTTAACATACCATTTATAGGTATTCATGTACAGTACCCCTTGTTCCTGTCAGCTTTCAATCGAACTTGAATTTTCTCAACAGACTCACGAAAAACCTTCGAATATCAAATTGCTTGTATATTCCAACTGTGACACAACAGTTGCTCCATTCGGATATTCAGACGAACGGGCGGACAGACTGACGAAGCTAATAGTCTGGTTTTCGCATTTCTCCGAACGCGCCTAACTACAGACAAGGAGACTCTGTATTTCTGAGATTATCTACAGGAAGTTTCAACACAGAATAGGCTAAGCACTTACACGTAGCAACAAGTCTGGCTAAAAGAAATAGCAGCAGCAGCAGCAGTAGTAGTAGTAGTAGTTGTTGTTGTTGCAGCACTTGTAGTATTAGTAGTAGTAATAGTAGTAGTAGTAGTAGTAGTAGTAGTACTAGCAGCAGCAGCAGCAGCATACAACAGGACACCGAAGTGAGGTATTGACGAATATACGGCACGCATAATCTGCCGCCATTTGAACACAGGGATGTATAGTTCATATTCCTTTTTGTGCAAAGTTTCTCCACAATAGTTACAATGGATACAGTTCCATATGCAGTACGTATGAATAGGATTTACAGTGTCTGTATTATTGACAGGAGGCAAGGTTCGCATGGAGTGTTGGCACCAAAGTTGATGTTAGAGGTAAAGATGAAGATGATGAAGTTTATCACGGCGAGGAAAAATAATAGTTTTGATATTAGTGGTCAAAACTGTTATGTCAAAAAATGCTGAATTATATACCAAATGAAAGAACGCGACTTGGAAGACTTTTGAAGAAATTATTAGACGAGGCCACAGCAGGTCTCAAGGCCTAACTCGTGACGGGTGATAATTATTATGACCATTATTATTATTATTATTATTATTATTATTATAGTGGTTAAAACGACTGTGATGGTGATGGAGGTAATACTGCTAATTTTTGTTATGATTGTTGTTTTGCAATGGCCACTGTGGTGCTCACCCAGAACAGTTATTCGGATGATTACAGCTGCACCGAAGATAGAACCTTCTACCACGAACGAGGCAAAAGCCTTGACAAGGTATCTATTTATTTACCGGACCGTTTTAATTAAATTATCAAATTTCCTTTGCCTTTTTAAGAAGCTTATCCAAAAATGCAATATCTAAAAGAAGTCCAAACATTTATTTGATAAACCCTTTATTTTAATATAATTTTGACATATAAAACGTACTTTAAATATATAATTATATACTTCAAACCACACCGTACAATTAGAATTTCCTTTATGGTGATCATTCTTCAATCAGTATTGCATTAAATACACTTATTACCCATTACTATCACAGTATTATTCCCGAAGAGAAATTTAAAGGCCTTTACATTTTCTAATTAATTTCCTGTTATTACTAACTAATGGAACACCCTTTGAAAATTTAACGGATAAAGTTTGACATATTCCGTCCCCAGCAATGGTTTCCACAGATACCCTTCCATTGATCTACTCTGACACACTATAGCCCTCGAGGGACACTTTGATATCACCACTGCACTGCAAATGGACGCTGTGAACTTTGTAAAAGTTCCGGAAGTGGAGCTTGATAGAACCATGACAATAACAGTCCTTTACAGGCACATTTTCTTACAAAACAAAAACCAGGCTTCATATTCAATAATATTTCGTCTAAATTTACATTTCTTTACGCCAACACTAAAGGTAAAAGCACTGAACTCAGTATCAATCAAATAAACTAAAAGGCTGCTTGATAGAATAAGCAGTGTTGTATGAACTGGAGGCAAAACTATTCTTCATTGATCAGCAAAATTTTACGAATTAAAGCACGCTTTACCCTAGCTTTTCATGTTTCTACCTGGTGATGATATCTTAAGTTACTAACATTCTTATTTAGGCCACTGAAACGGAAGACGAACTGGCTCAGACCTACGTAGAAACTTGATGTTTGTGTGACCGCGCATCGTTGATGCGATAATATAAACAGCCAACCAGGTGCAACAATAATAATTTTGCCGATAATTTCAATCAGCTCAACATGTTTCGGGCGATAATTTCGCCCATCCTCAGGAACACTAGGCTGTGTTTACAGCTTGTGTTATAATGCACCGACAGTGCTACCTGCTGGTGACCAGGATGAGGTGGAACTACAGTTCCACCTCATCCTGGTCACCAGCAGGCAGCACTGTCGGTGCATTATAACACAAGCTGTAAACACAGCCTAGTGTTCCTGAGGATGGGCGAAATTATCGCCCGAAACATGTTAAGCTGATTAAAATTATTAATAAAATTATTATTGTTGCACCTAGTTGGCTGTTTATGTTATTCTGTGTAGAAACATCCCTACAAACAGTGACCCACCACATTATGTAATGATATAAATATGGTGGACGTGGGAACTTAGGTGGCTGAGTCGTCACTGGTGACATTTAGTGTATGATCTTGAAATTATGTAGGAAAATAAGGTAAACATACCTTGAAAATGCAATGTTTCTTGAAAAACCTACGGTAAAATTCTAATTATAAACATTATAAATGTATGCCTGTATATTGCATTAAATTACAGAGCAATAGAAGGTGGAAACATTGTCACTATCATGTAACGTGAGGTGGGTTTTATATGTTGATGATCTGCAATACACGTATTACAGCAGTGTGTGATGCTGCAAATGGGTGTGATATTTTTCGGACAAGGAGAAGAAATCTTTACCGCGAATTAACAACAATTAGAGGTCTGGTTTGTATAATTAATATCGTGTAATTACTGAACATCACTGGATAATGACGGCCTTAGATTTCGTAAATTTCCCGGAGTTTAGTTATTAGACCTCTAGAGTTAGGACTGAAGGAAAGAGATCTATCTATTTCTTTGCCATGAAATATTTATTTATTTTAAACACTGAGCACATTACGTAGTACTTTGACTGTAGAACTCTCAGCCTTCCCTTACCCCCCTCCCCCCCCCTCTCCTTATCACTTTTCTCCCCTTCCATGTAGAGTTGAGCCTCTTTTCTTATTGGTGGGCGGCAGCGACGGCTGTTAT
>Ga0123357_10006983_pt1 | contig 13881 bp, 7 predicted proteins | sample TergutEmb28metaG_FD_89873 | JGI IMG/M metagenome (GOLD analysis project Ga0123357, IMG submission 89873) | Embiratermes neotenicus P4 segment gut microbial communities from Petit-Saut dam, French Guiana - Emb289 P4 | ecosystem: Host-associated > Arthropoda: Insects > Digestive system > Gut ... | reverse complement strand
GGGGGGGGGGTGGGGGGCGACGGAGAGAAGTCGCCTCTTGGGGGGGGGGGGAGCCGGGGCGAGGGAGGGGGGGGGGAGAGGGGGGGGGGGGGGGAGTAGTGATAGGGATTTTACAACGGGGAGATCTGCCCTGTTCATTTGTTAGTCCCGAAGTAATTTGTGAAGGAGGGGGTTCTGTACGTTGAAATTTCGTTTTAAATTGATGAGATTTTTGGAGAGATAATGTGACATTCAAGGAGACTCTTCTAGCGCACTGGCGTTGCTGTTAAAAATGCTTACAACACAGCCATGCAAAACAGGGTCCGCGGGATGGAAACAGTCCGGCGCGGCGTAGCCATATCTACCTGGCTGTCAAAGCATATTAGTAACCTGACTATGGAAAGCAGTCGGCCTTTAAAACGTCCATTGATCTGGACCGCCGAAGGCAGCTGTCAGCGCGAGGAGATTTTGTTGAATTCCGTCGCCGTGAGAACATGAGGACAGCATAAAATGTTACAGGAGGAAGAGGGTTTGAAGTAGGCATATTTTGTCATCAATCGCGTGTTATTCATTTGCGCATTGTATGTCCTGACTAGCAGCCAGCATGCCTACTGCAACAGCAACTCTATTTGATGCGTAATAACTTCAAAAAAAAAAACAACAAAATACTGGAGGTTTGATACAAAACCATGAAGAATTTACATTAAAACTTGCCTTGGTAGTTTATGACATCGTGTTTATATGCCTTTATTCAATAAGCCTATATTTAAGACAACTCATGAGAAGTTTAGAAAAAAGAAACGTATCAAAAATTTTCCTATATACATATATATATATATATATATATATGGGCCGGGTAGCTCAGTCGGTATAGCGACTGACTACGGGCTGGACGGTCTGGGATCGAATCCCGGTGGGGACGAGAATTTCCGCCCGTCCAAACCGGCCCTGGGGCCCACCCAGCCTCCTGTAAAATGGGTACCGGGTCTTTCCCGGGGGTATAGTGCGGCAGGGGCGTGCTGCTGACCACTCACCCCCTTCTAGTGCCGCGGTCATGGAAGTGTAGAGCTATACCTCTACCCACCCTCTGGGCCACACCGGGCCTGTAACGGGATCACTTTACCTTTATATAAAAATATATATATATTTTTTTAACTTTCACAAAAGACATCTCTATACCCCACACCAAAGCAGGAAAGTTCACTCCACAGCCTTACAACTGAGGGCATGTGAGTACGGGGATACGAAGAGAACGTCTGGCCCTACGAGACAGAGGCATCAGCCGGTGGCTGGAGGACACTATACACGTGTACCGTGGATTTCCATAATCAGTACTCGTTACCTAATATTAATGAAGTGATGAAATCGAGGAAGAAAGTAAACTGGAATAAGAATGGAAGAGGAAGATAAAAATGCACAAAAAATTACGGTTGAAAAACCTGACGGAATAATTAGGGAAGGACAGGACAGTAATATCCAGTGAACCTTAAGGAAACTGTTATAGACAATGGGTTCATCTGACTCAGGACACAGTCTTGTAGCAGTGTGATGTGCGAACCTCAACGACGATTCGCATTCAATAAAAGACAATACATTGTTTGACTCAAGAAGAACTGGGCTCTAAAGATCTGACAAAGTCAGGCACCGTAATTACAGAAACTGGAAGCACATTCCGTGTTACCCTTAGCTTATCGACGGTAACTCCTTTTTAGGATGTACAAATGTGTCCTATGAAGAAAAAATCAGAGGTTTACAAATGATTTCAATGGAAGTGCGAGGAATGTGGAAGGTTAATATTAAAAACCAATACAGTATACGGGACAGCGTAACTCGTGTCCAGTGTCGAGTGGTGTTGAATCTTCGGGTTCTGTTCCCATGATTTGCTTAATTACACGAATCCAGCATGAAAACTGCAGCAGTTCTCTTTCAATACTCGCCCGACAGCAACACGACATGTTCGCAGCACAGACCCGCTATGTACACATATCGCTCTCTGGGTCGATTCTAATTTTATCTGCTATTTAATGAGAGCCTATTTTTCTCGGACACTTCCCTCGTCCCTCCGTGTTCTCTGTGTAACGAGTGATCTGCACACGGTAATCCCCCGGTGAACGTCCGCTAAGCATGTTCGTTGTTCGCCCGTCCAACCTCCCTCCCACTTCAACATAGCCCCTGTCTGTCACTCACTACACCCTGCCCCTTACAGGGTGGTACTGCATTTCATATTCAGAGACACGACATAAGACTGCAGGAAGCACAGGTAACTGATTCTGTACTGTGTGATAATCTATCCGATATCAAAAGAAGCAGTTCCTTTCAGTCACAGTTGTATTTCCCAGAGCCTTGTCTACTGTAACATCGTTAGACGACTTTATCATGAAAAGTCGCTCTGCTTCACAGAATTTCCACCACCTTAACAAGGAGACAGACTCGACTGTACAACATTTCTACGAATTTATTAACATAAATATTTCTGCTACACAAAATGCATACTACTTCATAAAGACTAGTGACTCTACTGGACAAAATTTCTACAACTTTGTGAAAAAAAGTACCTGTTTTCTACAAAATGTACACAATTGTAAAAATTAACCGAATACGCTGTATAGAAATCAGTACTACTTTTCTCAAAACAAACGGGTATGGTGTACAAATGCTGTACATATTCATGGGGTGTGTTGTAAAAAAGTTTAACAAAATACAGGGGATGTATACATTTTATACAATTGATTCTAAGGTGTGCCATCACCGTTGTGCGTTTAAACTATATGGTGAGGTGAATTCAGTGAAAAAACACAACTATAAAATATGGCCAAATGATGGTGTTTATTAGCAAGGAAAAAACTACATGTTTCGGCACATAGCGGCCATCTTCAGCTTCTAACAATTATATTATACAAAACTCTTTTAGTAGAAAATTGTTAGAACCTGAAGATGGACGCTATAGGCCGAAACATGTAGATTTTTCCTTCCTAATGTACACCTTCATTTAGCCATATTTTATAGTTGTGTTTTTGACTGAATTCACCTCACCATATAGTTATACAACTGAATTAAGACAAGACATTATACTGTAAAATACTGTTGACTTGCAGCTTTCATTTCTATTGTACATGTACTATAAATCGTTAAGATGAGATCCTAGACAGAGGAACGACAGAGACAAAAGTCAGTAAATGTAGGTAAAGCAATCTCTGTACAGGCTTGGACAAGCCCTGAGGGTTACAGGAGGTTGAGGCTCCCAGACTTCAAGACAATCGGCGCATTAAAATATCGGCCGCCTTTACCTCTTAGGAAGTACTCCTGGTACTCATTTCTGATACAGAATGAGTCGGCTCCAGGGCCATAGTGCGGCCGGATGGGTTATGTCAATGATAATTCCCAATGACACCATCCGGATTGGAATCCGCGACTTTCCGGCTTGTAGCGCAGTGATTCAACAAACCGCGCAACCGCACGCCGCAATTAAATGTACGCACAAAGTTATAATTTTGGAAATGGTTGTACTATGGCCTCTAATACTAAATAGCTCTTTCAAATATTGCCTCAAAACTGCGGCATTATAGAAAAGATATTGGCCTAAACCGAACGAAATTCCTACGTGATTCCTAAAATGTTTTTTCTACAACACTTTGCGCTCCGGTTACACTTTAGTTAAGCAAGGAGATGCGACCACATTTTCAAGTAAACTGTCCGTTATTTTAGACCGATTTTAACCAAAACTGGAATGTGTTGATATCTCCAGTATCACATTTATCCATTAAGATGTTCTCGAGCCGTTAAATGTGGACAGACAGCGAGACAGACAGACTGACTGACTGGCAGACATGGTGAAGCCTAACGCGCATTTATGAAAGGTGATTAGGAAGGTGTCCAAACCGCAGAAAGATATCCATGTTTCTAGGTCCCAGCAGCCGAAAATCGTGCGCGACTTATTCAGTAGTTACAGTGATCGGCGTATTTATTAGGCACTAAGGCAGAAGGTACTACTTAAGAAGTATACGGGAGTTAAGTTCACCCTAGAACAGGCCACGAAGACCAAAAGATGGAGTAGATGTATAGTTCTACTCTTTCTTTAATCTCGGTGCTTGATATGGGTGGGTGGTCAACGCCATGCCCCGGCCGCTTCACCCCGGGAAAGAACAGGTACCCATTGTATACGAGGCTGGGTGGGTTTAACGGCCGGTCTGGAAGCGTGCGGAAAATTTTGCCCCCACCGGGATTCGATCACCGGACCGTCCAGCCCGTAGCGAGTCTGTATACCGACTACGCTCTCCCGGCCCATAGAGGCATTGCTGTACTCATTCTTAAACTTGGCGCCAGATCGGGTGATCGGTCAGCTTCACCTCCCGGCCTCTTTACTCTCGAGGAAAATTCCCAGCACCCACCGACCAGGGGCATTGGGCACCATAGCCGGTCTAGACGTATTAGTGAACAACTCGAAAATTCTACAATAGAATTCATAAAATTCAATAATGCAGAAATATACCAAAACAGCCCAGCCGTGTCAGTTTTGGTTCTAATATGACGAAAATGACAGACACTTTATAAGAAGACCACGACGGAACCCCGCAGACATTTGTAAGAACATCTCCAGCGTAATTCGCCAAATATTAAATGTCGCGAAAAAGTGTTAAACAAACACCATGCAGAGGAATGAAACGCGCGTTTTCTGACAGGTATATTACACTATAAGTTTTAAGATGTCCAATATAATTAATTCACCCTTTGAAGACGAAGTGCAGGCAGCTTTATTTAAAAGTCCCAGTCCGTACCGCTCAGTAAACACTTTTCATCTAAGTTATAAAATCCGATCAGTTTACGATTTAAGTGGCACAAGTCCCTGTTTGTTCTCATATAAATACAAAACACATACATTCAGTGTGGGCAGAGCGTACGGTTGTTGAATGTTCAACCTGTTGGTGCATCACGTAACCAGTAGGCTTTAAAAGGTTAAAAGTGATACTGTGTGTAGCACATTGCTGAACTTGTACAGGGAATAATTCAAAATGGTTCCCAACATACGCCTACCCGTCTTTCCAAGCGAGAAGCATTAGAAGAAGTATCAAGCTGAGACTGCTTTGAAAAGAAAAAGACTGTGTATTGTTGTAATTTAATGCTCTACCGAAATATAACACTGGAAAATATATTTATCTCAGTAATTAACCAACTTGATGCTCAAAATTTTTGTTTTACTGTAAGTTTATTTCATGCCTCTACATGTTTCGAGCACATGTGCTCATCATCAGGTGGTGGTCAAAACTGCATTACACAGCCTCTGGTATCATCACACCTATAGGAGTGATTATACCAGAGGCTCTGTAATGCAATTTTGACCTCCTGATGATGAGCACATGTGATCGAAACATGGAGAGGCATGAAATAAACTTATTGTAAAAAAAAAATGTTGTGCATCAAGTTGATTAATTACTGAGATAAATATACTGAGATGCACGGTCAGCAAAACGTCAAAAAGAGTAATGTTTGTTTGCTACAACCAAAGAGTTATCTTAAGTATTTATGTTTAGTTCAACTGATTACTACTGTTGTGTGCTTGTTGTACAAACATTTGAAAGAAGCATTTAAAACAATTGAACTTAGCAGTTTTGCTTCAATACGATATTTATAAGAAACACCAAAAGGTAGCATTCACCAAGTGAAAACCTAGGAGACATCATAGACTGAACGCAACACAATAGTTACGCTAAGCGGTACATTTCCGTAATTATTACACACTGAGATGAGGCTGCGAGCCTAACTTCATCTGTTTCTCGCTTTTTCATCTTTTATCATCATCGTTCCGGTTTCTTTCATCATACGTCTCCGTCTTCACCACTTTATTCAACATACAGTGCTCCAGCTTCTACCTTTATTGTTTACTTTCTGTTGCTGCTGCTTCCTTCTGCTTTACATTTGGTACCATTCCAACATAGGGATGGAACATTCGAACAGAATTCTGCCTTTTATGCATCTCACATACAAATCATGTCATCACAGCGTTGCAAATTCACACTGTGGATTTCTGGGGCATGACACCGTGTAGTCTGGTACAGTACGTTCTTACCAATAATTCGTACGATCATCCTGCCCACTGAAGGCCACACCATGACACATTTGTCTCCAGTGTCACGCGCACATGCGCGATTTCCAGTGGGTCTAAGGAGTATCACTGAATACCAAGATATTAGAGACGCGGGACGAATACCTGCCCTTAATTTACGGGTCACCCAGTGCCTTGGCTCTGCTCTACGGACACTCATCCGTTTGCCCAATCCATCAGTCTTCCACTTACAACCACAGCGGCACCGACCTGGACGACCTAACGTCTGTCTGTCGGTCTGTCCGTCCGTCCGTCCGTCCACTCAAATGAATGAACGACCAAACATGTAGGGGTTAGGGCAGAGAGGGTGCTGTCTGTACAGCAATTTGCAAACGCATGCACTGGGAAACGAAAGTAAAAGAAGGGAACACCTGTCATGTTCCGGACACAAACCCTCTAGATGAAAAGAGTTTAAATGATGTGCTAGAGCAATGAAAAGAGATTCGCAACGAATGGAAATATAGAAGTGGAACGCGGTAGAGAATGAAAGGTAGATTGACTGCCTATGCGAAGCCTGAATTACTTCCCAGGGTTAGTCGTCCTATGATATGATACGCACGAAAAAATTAGGTGAATCATTTCATATTCTTTATTAACTTCAGTACTACGATGTGTTAGCGCAGCGTCGTGATGGCCATGGTCTGCACAGTCACCGTACTTCTGCCAATAACAAAACAGCAGTCACTCAGTGACCGATATTTTGCTTCCGGTAATCGTCTCTTTAATAAGGTGTGCATTTCTTCAGCTTTCCGAGAAAAATGTAAATCATAACAAACATGCCCTCGGCACGGCAGTAAAACGAAATCTCAGTCAGTGTTGAACATCATTCTTCCATAATAATCGCACAAATTCTGTCCACAAAAATATTTTCTCGAATTTTGATGTTTTGCTGACCGTGCATCTCAGTATAATCTTAGTAATTAACCAACTTAATGCACAAATTCTTGTTCTATAATAAGTTTATTATATGCCTCTACATATTTCGAGCACTATGTGCTCATCATCAGGAGGTCACACCTGTAAGTGGCCGTCCCGTGCAAGGGATGTCCACCTACAGAGTGTGACGATACCAGGTGCTGTATAATACAGTTTTGACCTCCTGATGATGAACACATAGTGCTCGAAACATGTAGAGGCATATAATAAACTTATTATAAAACAAGAATTTGTGCATTAAGTTAGTTAATTACGAAGATTAACATTTTTTGGGTCAAATGGATTATATTACTCTTACAAAACTAGCAACCCGTAACATAGTGTTTCCCACCGTGTTCTGAAGAACACGGTCGCAGTAACAACTGTACAACTTCATAAGGAAAATAATAATAACCGCAACACAACAGACGCCACCTCATGTTCGATCTTTTTAATTATTTAGATTTCTTTCACGTTAATATGCTCGGTGGTCTGAAGGGTACGACCATGACAATCACCGCACTTCTGCCAATAATGTAATCAACAGATACAGTTCCTCCGAATGGTGTGTAATGTACTGTAGCGACTGCACTCTGTTTCAAAAAACAAGACTAAAAGTGTTTCATATTAAGTTCTGCTAGTTATGTTGTATCCCTAAAGATTCTACGGCCAAAATTATTCAAGAAATCTAGATATCGGTCATCCACGACGACCAAAGTTGTTTAAATTCCGCCAGTGAAATCCCTCGCCATCCAGTTTCCTCCAGTCATCTTTTACTTACTCCATGGTGCAGAGTCTTTCTTAAGAAGCTAACTGGTTTACAGCTAGTCAAGAAATTCGGCGCCTTTCACAGAACCCGAAGGTTCATTTACCGCACTAACAAGCGTCCGCCACCTGTCCCTATCCTGGGCCAGCCCAATCCAGTCCATATACCCACATCCCACCTCGTAGAGATCCATCCTAATATTACCCACACATCTGCGCCTAGGTCTCCCCAGTGGTCTCTTTCCCTCCGGTTTCCCCACCAAGACCCCATACATCCCCCTCTCTTCGCCCATACGCGCCTCATGCCCAACCCACTCCAGTTATCTGTTACTGTTACGTAACGTTCCTTATGTAAAATGTGGCAACAAAAATATAAAACCGAGAATTTGCCTTGCTGTACATGCACAGATCAGTGCCAAAGCGGCCAACCGTGGGCTGCAATGCGCATATTCTTTATCAGACAGTTTTTCCTAACCACCACGACAGACCTGCCCTGTGTCCCGACCACAAAATAGTCCAGTGCGTACCATAGGCCTTCTTTACGAGGAATGACTTAAATCTACAGGACAGCTTAGGTGATACCTCACCTCTTTGTAACGTAAAGTTGCATACACGGAACAAACGGTGCTCTACTGTCACACACTCTACATACATGGTGCCTAAACAAAGGGACAATTTCCACCGTTCGATATTGAGCAATGCTGTAACAGGTGGAGAAAAGGTTTCACTGTAAACTGAAATTCTTCTTCTCCACTTTCCTCAAATATTGGATGTTTCAAACCCGTTCCGAGTTACAGAAATTGCACTGATCCTTCAATCTGCGCCCAGGTCCTCCTTAATACCTCTGTTCATCTGCGAGCTGAAGCGTGTGATATTTTTGAGAATCTGTCTTATCCCACGTTCTCTGTATGCTGTCCTAATGCTACAGTACGTTCCTAAATTGCCAACTATGTACGCAGTTCCCAGTCTACTTTGTAAGTATTTACAGCTTAATCTGGTTCTTGAATAAGACGCCTGTTGAAAATAATTTAAAAATTGCATGATTTAGAATCTTGCTTATAAATTTTTTATATTTTGTTGACCGCGCATCCTAATTTAATGATAGTCTTTTTTTTACCAATTTGATGCACAAATTCTTTATTTTAATACGTTTATTACACTCCTCTATATGTTTCGAGCACTATTGTGCTCTTATTCAAGAAGACAATTGTATTAATACAGTATCTGGTATCGTCACTCTGTTTGGGTGACTGTTCAGTACACAGGTTACGAGAGTCCTCTTGTAACCTGTGTACTGAAGAGTTGCTTAAAGAGAGTGACGATAACAGATGCTGTATTAATACAACTGTCCTCCTGAAGATGAGCATAATAGTGCTCGAAACATGTAGAGGAATGTAATAAATGTATTAAAATAAAGAATTTGTGCATCAAATTGGTAAAAAAGACTATCTTGCTTAGAAAGTTAACAATTCCTCAGCTGGTTAGGAACTTCTCCGACAATATAGATAGGAATGTAAATTATCCTACTCATACGTCTTCAATGTAAGATATACTGACCTAGATAAATCCACTCCAATCTTTTAAACGGCATTTATCTAAGATTAGTGTCAATATTAACATCCAATTTATGCCTCGAAACTTCCAGTTGTATTTCTCTTTAGGTTATCAGTTGTTAGGCGCGTTCCCAAAATTGCGAAAAGCGACTATTAGCTTCGTTAAGTCTTTTCGTCGGTCCATGCGCCCGCACGGAGCAACTCGGTTCCCACTGGACGAATTTTCATTAAAAAATGGTTATTTGAGGTTTTTTTTTTTTTTTCGAAAAATCTGTCGATACAATTCATGCTTCATTAAAATCGGAAAAAGAATACAGGGTACTTTACATGAAGACAAATATACGTTTTTGAACATATCTCGCTCAATTCTTCTTAGAACGAAAAGTGTTTGACAAACTTTGTACAGAAAATCGTGCGGTTTATTATGAGATAATGTGACGATTTAGAGCCAGACAGACCACAGAGAACAATATGACGCATGCGCGTTTCATGTTGGATAATTAAGGCTACAGACACACACTCAGAATACATCATACTTATTGCTTTTCCACTGAAACATAGGTAGCACCAACGCGCCTCACTGTTACGTAATACGTACACTGCTTGTCTCGTTGTTCCTCTTTCTGAGCTCCGCCTTCCTTATTAAGTGCCTTTCATCTTGTTTATTGAGAAAAATGGCTAATATAAATAACATTCACTAACAAACTCTATAGGCATGCTTGTTATGAACCAAATCATCTATCATCACACCCACTTTCAAACTATGAATGACAGGACACTCCAACAATAATTTTACCATTGTCTTTTCGTAGTGGTGAAAGACAGCTCTTATATTAAGGGAAGCATATAAATTAGAAGTGTCTGCCTATAAAATGCTAAGCCAGATATTTGGAGCGAAGAAAGGTATAGTTCCTGAACAATTCACAACACAACAAAGAAAACCCATTTATCTAAGTCATGTAAAATTAAAGGCGGTGACATCAAATAGGCTATGGTAGATAAGAAAGTCAGAATTTTGGAGAAAATCCATAAAACAAGTCGAATTGGTAGATTCATAATAAAATGGGAGGAGGGCATTGACTCTTAACATCTAGTGGTTACTGTATGTACTACGATGTTTAGCGAACACAAATACTACTTTATGACCACCGAGAGCATTTAGTGCTTTCTGTAGATCTCAGAACAGACAGTCTTACTCTCTTACACAACTGAATTAATCGTTTTGCAAATGAGACTCAGAGTTTACTTCGCGGTACGAACTGCTCTTTACACATACGATAATTCAGAGTAATCTTCGTATTCAAAGCGTTAAACATAGATGTTAGGGAGATGTTCTGATACCAGTTTTGAACCTTTGGATTCTGCTGCCAGAATACTTAGTTAATGAGGTATTTAGAGAGATAAATACTATTTTGTCTACACGCCTTTGTTATTTCTTCATGTTTGCACCGTGCATTAATGATAATTAAACCCTTTATTATCCAACTAATGCACAATATATAATATGTAGATACAATTAAAATTATAAAATATTTAAACGTGTCCTTTTAAATATTTTATAACTTTAATTGTATCCACATATTATAAATTGTGAATCAGTTGGATAATAAAGTGTCCAATGCCTTTATTACCCCAATTTATATAGTAATCGTGTACTTCCTCTTCCTGTTCTATATTTTTCTCAACATTGTGTTCCAAAATGCTACCATTAAATTCATTTTCAGTATTATTTTATGTAAAAATCCGACTAATGCACTAATGTATGTTAACACCATGTTTCAGCCCTCAAGAGGCTAGCCTTAGGGGAGTACTGATACATATCGTGAGCAGTTCAAGAAAATGCGTGATCAGATGTAAATATCTGGAAGTCAAAATATGTTTACATGTAAGTAATGACGTCAGTGCAAGGATATGAACAAGACAAAGCTCATTGTTTTTATTCGAATAAAAATAAATTTATTTTTAAGACGAAGAAGACTTGGCCTCTTCTGTATCCTAGCTACAGTATATTATTCCTCTGACAAACGGATACGTGCCGAGCGCTACTTGAGGACGGATTAGACTCGCTCTTTCTGTCTTCTTCGTCCCAGAGGATTGGATGGACTTCCGTCAAGAGTAACTCCACCCACCCTTGCCCCTCGCCACCAAGGACACAAACCGATCGTTTCATTCAGCCTGATCAGAAGCTGCATACTTATATCAGATTTTGTCAGGCTGTACAGCGAATTGAAGAAATACTTATAACGTGGAGAAAATAAGGTGGAAGTCCACGTAAATTGAACTAAAAATTAATCATAAACCTTACTGTTGCACCGTGCATTTTGTAGAATCACTTCATTTATTAACCAACACTTGCACGTACATAAATTCCACATAAAAACATTTAAAAACACTTAAAATCACTCCGACATGTTTCGATCTTTTTTAGATCATCATCAGGGAGCTATGTTTTTCCTTGCTAAACTTATATTGTAACATTCACTCTCTAATTCGTTTTTGTAACCAGGGTGTTGTGGCGGCATGTCATGTTGTGTAAAATCATGCTGTTGGGAGTGCAGCTGGATAGATGTGCGTCGTGTGCTGCATTCTCAACAGTATAATTCTACACAACATGACATGCCGCCACAACACCCTGGTTACAAAAACGAATTAGAGAGTGAATGTTACAATATAAGTTTAGCAAGGAAAAACATAGCTCCCTGATGATGATCTAAGAAAGATCGAAACATTTCGGAGTGATTTTAAGTGTTTGTAAATGTTTTTATGTGGAATTTATGTAAGTGCAATTGTTGGTTAATAATTGAAGTAAAAATTAATCATTGTTAGTTGCAAATAAAGGAAGATAAAATTAGCAATAAACAGCAATGTTTCAATGAGTATTACAATGTCCAGCTTTGCCCAAGAAAGGTACTTGTAGACTTGCTAAAAACTTCGTAAGTATCTGCAATAATCTTTGCCGTCATTTTTCCGTTTCTTCTCAAGCCTGAGCTACTTCACCTCCAACGTCTGTCTCGTTTAGATGTTCAAAAGGCCAGAACGAGCCCAAGACCTTATACTTTTGTTGGTCTAAGAGACAATGCTGGCTTGATTATAAATTGATGTTGTGGCAGCACATTAAGAACAAAATGCACTATTAGTATTATTATTATTATTATTATTATGTCCGAAAGGATACCGGGTTTAATAGTACTATAACTCGTTCCATTCTTACACTTGACACATTATTAACCCTTATCCTGCTAACGTGGATAATAAGGTGAGCTCCTAATAATGCCAGCAAATGACACATGGGATTTAACTAGGCGTTTAAAGGGTTAATATTGCATTCAAATTCAGTTACACCCAAACTTGAATATGCCGTAACTGTATGGAACTCCGTAACATCTACTGATGCCAGAAAGCTTGAACGCACTCAGCGGAAGCTCGAAGCTCTGCGTCAATATCGTTTCTTTACTCATGACAATGTCACTTATGGGGATTTCCTTCAAATTCCTAAGCTTCTTACTTTTGACAACAGAAGACTTTTTTCTGATTACTTTTTTGTTTCTGTTTATTCAGGTTTAAAATATTTCCTGTCTCTCTTTGATATTACCGATATTCGAGCTCTTCCTCGTATTTTTTTTTTTCGACACTTGTCTCTGTTTATTGCTAATGGCAAAAACTCTCCGTCCGCCCGATGTGCTTCGGCTGCTAACCGTGTGTGGAAAGACATCGATATCTTTGGGAAATATATCATTTCATTAAAACAAATTCTACTCTAATCTGTGACTCTTCTATCGACTTATCTACGTTTCCATCCGGGTTTACGGTTTTTATCCCAGTACTTCGTTTATACGATTTTCCCCGCAATGTTGCTTTTCTTTGTTTGTTTGGCGTTTCGTTTTTGTGTTTTGATGTGTTTTATTAATATGTGCCCGCATGTTGTGCTGTTTCTGTAATTGGACATTTTGGCTGTTGACTCTGCATATTAATAAACAAGAATTGAATTAAATTATTATTATTATTATTATTATTATTATTATTATTACAATTATTGTTACATCAGTTACCTCTATTTAAATTACTTTCAAGCACACAGGGCATATAATAAGTGAAATATTCACAGAAAAGTATCTCTCACGGATTATAATATCTAAAATTTTTAACTATGGAAAACGCATCTACGGATGGAATATGCCAACTTTACAGCTGGACCTCCGATGGGCATTCCATAAGTGTTTATTAATAGGCGAAAGATATCAGGAATTTTGTCCCCAGAAGTGCAGAATGTTAGAAAGATACTGCAAATAATAGAATCCAGCTACGTCACGTAAGGTACTCACGTCTTGAGGGACAAAACCAATGAAGTGTAATAGAAAGAGACTTTATCGGCACCAGAAGAAGTAATACTGACCGCTACTGTAAGAGCGGACTATTGGGATTGCAAGAGACGAAAGAAAAACTAATTTAGTGACGAGGGGGTGGGGGGGGGGAGAAATAGGGGGGTTTTAAAAAACTCTATTCGAGGGGGGATAATTTATTAAAATTTTTTCTCTTTTTTTTGGTTTTATTCTTAAAATAAATTTTTTT
>Ga0123357_10006982_pt1 | contig 13881 bp, 6 predicted proteins | sample TergutEmb28metaG_FD_89873 | JGI IMG/M metagenome (GOLD analysis project Ga0123357, IMG submission 89873) | Embiratermes neotenicus P4 segment gut microbial communities from Petit-Saut dam, French Guiana - Emb289 P4 | ecosystem: Host-associated > Arthropoda: Insects > Digestive system > Gut ... | reverse complement strand
TTTTTATTTTTTGGGGTTTTTTTTTTTTTTTTTTTCCCCCCCCCCCCCCCCCCCCCCCCCCAAAAAAATGTTTTTTTTTTTTTTGTTGGGGGGGGGGGGTGTATGGGCAGGGTAGAGTACAGTGATTTGCTTTTAAGAAAACTGATTAAGTTCAGTTTAAAATGTGTGCAGTGTAACGACTGGACCAAAGCCAGCCCCCCCCCCTTCCAGATTTAATTCAAATCCAAAAGATAAAATTTTGTAATGTACACTGAATCAAAAATGTAATGTACAGTTCGTTTTATGAACTTTCTGCACTAACATCAGAACTAACAGTCTTTTTGACGGTAACAATCCCATTTGGAATATTAAATGTGTTTTAGGTTGTTTATAAATGCTGTTCTTTGTTTCAGCTTTCTTTTCAAATGAAGACTGCAGTATAATTCAAAGAAAAATTACAACAGCAGCATTTCTTCTTGCTGACAAGCATTTGTAGTTAGTATTGTTAGTGACATAATTTCACACACCCACTTGCACTGTAATTTGATTCCGTATGTCAATAATGCACTGTGTTTCCAAGTACACCATTTAGTTACACTTATGTAGCAAACCAACAAATGAATACTTATAAAATATGCTTTGCCAGCTTGCATTTGTTGGTTTACTACCTAAGTGTAAATGTTCCCTAATGCAGATATGGAACATGTAAGGTACACCATTATGTATGTACTCTTGGTACTTTTTGTCTTGGAGTGGCAGTGACATGATTTGTGCTTTTACGTCAAGTCAGATGATGCAGCACATTTGACACCAAGTAAAGGATCCTTGTTTTATCTAATTAGTACTTTTCTCAGGCTGTTTGGATGATGACACACAGCACAGCAATCACTGCTTTTTCAGTTTGCCATGAGTCAGGGTCCACAAATTTCAGGTTACTGGCACATTTAGTATGAGTTTTTAAATATTGTATTTACAGAAGGTGCTGCAGATGTTTAGTTCGCTATATTGCAGGTTTTTGCCTGTTGTCTGTATTTTAAGAAGGTGCTGGAAATGGCTTCCTTCAGCTCATAGATGTTCATCACATCTAAAAAACACATTCAATGCATGTAAAATATTCTGCAGGTGAAATTGAAGGCACTTCAGTCTCACTGTTTATTTTCAGATCGTTTTCAGTGTGAGGATTATTACTGTACACTATCCTCGTGCCCCACAAGTAAAAAATTGATTGTATGGCTTCAGATTTGGTGAATGAGGCCACAGTCTTATGTTTATTATTCTGCCATCAAAAACATAGAATATTTTTGCACTGCCACCGTAATAAAAGACAGACATTTTCTCGTAACCGTACTGGTGTTCAAAAAATGGCGTCAGAATGTGTGCAACAGACTGGTGTGAATTGTGGTCTCATCAAACAGAATGGTTCCAGTAATTGCATTTGCCCTCATGACGCACCAGATTCCAACCTTACATGTAAAATTATGTAGTGGCATGTTGTGCAGTAGCATGGAACTTTCTGAGAGTTTGCGAATCCTCTGAGAAAAACCAGCTGTGCTTCTTCACTAAACAAAATGTGTGTAGCATCTATTTGTGTGCCGTGCACTCCACTGAGGTACCAGCATGTAGGAATTTCTCATTTGACAACTGTCATGGAGTTTGTTATGAACCATATAATGTGTGCATAAAGGCTAGAAGTTGATGCATTTTCTGATAAAGTGGGTCAGCTTGCCAGTGGGTGATCCAACAGAAGTGAGATGATATTTGTCAGGTAAAATTAGGATCTTATATTTGGTGTAAACTCACCATTACACCAGTCTGTAATGAGAGTATTTGAATTGATGTCTCGTTGAGTTTGTATATAGAGTATATGCTAAATGGGAGAGGAAATGTGAATGAATGTACCAGATTCTGTCGTCTCTAATGATTTTCATGCTATAGCATATTTGTGCAGGTGAAGTTATTTAATGTATTGCATGTCTGAACACAGTTGTTTTATTCCTTTCATGATTGACTTATCTTCCTATTATGTTATTGTGAAGTTTTTTTAAGTTTATTGTGGATATGTAATGGATGTTAATAAAAAAAATATAGAAGGACTGTTTGGTTTTTGTGGCTAAAAGTTATATGAGCATTTATTGACAGTTTCATTATTTTAATGAGACATGTATGCAGTACAACTGGCCAGACATTGCATGTTTTTAATAACTCATACTCCTCTCACTGTTATGTACTGCTGTAACATTGTTCTTGTTGTTATAGTTCATATGGTCCTACATTGTACCATTTAAAAGATAGACTTGCTGCTAAGCTTCACTGAAATCTTATATCTGTGGACTGTAGATTTTATATTTTTGTACCCTTTCTTGTATCTCATCTATTATGATAGTTGTTCTTCTGGATTGCATTCATGCCCTTTTCAGCCCAGTTCTTTTCAAATCCCCTGCCACTTTTTCATTTAATAGTGTTTATTTTCCCATAATCGATCCTCCAAAGTGATATAAAATGGTATAATTTTGCCCTATGTCAGGCTATGATCATAATTTGTTGGGTGTGTGTGTATATTTGTTATTTGTGGTATGCACACATCACACGTGTGGATAGTACAGCTGTTCCTTTTAGTGTATTCAGAAGTTGTACAGTTTTAGTGTTGCATTTGGGGATGCAGTTTTTTACTGATGGTTGAAGGGTGTAGGAACAACTAAGCTCAAGAATAATGCATTAACTGTTGTACAACTATAGACACATGATTTACATCTAACTGTAAGTTTATAATCCAAACCTCTTAGCTGATGATACTAGTATAACTTGTCGCCTGGGAAGTGCCAGTTTCAAAATATCTGTAATGATGCCTTTGCTGAGTTTAAAAAATAGTTTATAGCAAAGAAACTAATATTAAAGTTTGACAAAACAAACTCCATGGAATTTGACATTAACACAAACACATGTATTATTTTAAATATAGGTTGTGATAATAAAATAACAGTTTAAGTGGCTATTATTTAGCCTATGAACTGGTAATTTAATGTACCTCCCATTGTCAGTGAATACCTATTCTCGTTTTGTTGTAGGCAACATGGGAAAATTTCAAACAAGCTTAGAGGAAAAGGGCTGTATGAACTAGGTATTTCATATATGTATTGTGGCACCAAATGGGACTGATAAGAATGTTTTGCGTGATCTCACTAAAAAGCTAAGGACACAGACTTCCACTTCAGATGGAAACATTGTAGGCTGAAAGCCTTTGTTATGTCAAATGAGAATTCTTGTTTACTGAAGGTCTTGGTGATGCTTAGGCTGGAATTCACTTTGCAGCAGAGGAAAATCATGGGAAAAAAATTTGGGTAGATGAAAAGTGCTAGCCACATCATCTAGGGGACCAACTCAACCAGGTGCGAAGCTGCTAATGTCGACGTACAAACTAAACAGGAGGGGGTACATAAGTAAACCTTAAGCAACTCTGGCCCGTGCACTGCGAGCAATCGATGTAATGAAGTGGTAGGGCATTTGAAATGGCCGTGCATGCATATAGCACTATGGTTTTCGCCTGGTAGTTTGGGAAGTTGGGAGAGGTTAGATTGTAGCAGAGACTTCCGACCATACGGTGTGGAAGGCTTTGGCTTTACAGGAATACTTCACATACAGCACTCTACTTAGAGTTTCTCAAACAGCTTGCCAGTCGTGTTCCCCTAAACTTATTGGTGCACTGACAGTCCCAGCATGGATCCTTCCCTAATTAAATACGCGGTCACGGAACGTCCTAGTGTAGCTTATCGTAGACATTTCGGACCCCATTCCTCATAAAATTTGTGATACGGCCTTGCTGGCTTTGTGACTCCTGGCATCAAACGCATGCTTCTTGGCTAGATCATGCATGTATCACCTGCTTTGCTTTTTACTGGTTTGGTTATCATCGATTCTAATTAATAAACAATGGTTCACTTGGACTTTCAGCGATCATATATGATTGTTATAGATATAATCAATATATCGGAACTCTCTTGTACAATGTCTCTCAGATATTGCAGCTACGCAGTATTGCTGTTCCATGATCAGAGGCCACACTCGTCAGTTAATCCATGGTCGTCAGCAATGTACTATTCCGTGGTCCCAAACTTCATCCGTGAAGTCCGTTAAAATTGGAAAAGTTCGTTAGCGGCGGTGGATTCAACAGACCTGCAAATAATATACTGCGCTGCGTATTAAGGAAAGGCACATATTTGTTTTGTGCACAGTAAGTTAAGGTAACTTCATTTGCCAAGATTGTGGTAAATATATGAGCGTATGTAGGATATAGTACTCATAATGTCTCATCAATAATACTTGATGCCAGATTTGACATTTCGCTGTGGCTAAGATGTTAGTACATTATGTTTGTATTAGAAGTAATTTGAATTGTTTTGTTAATAGAAGCATGTCAAGCCACGATCCGACGTTGGAACGCCATTTCCGAGGGCATCGAGACACTGTAACAGCCCTTGCGTTCAATCCAACTGTGAAACAACTAGCATCTAGTAGCCTCGATGCAAGCATAATGGTGTGGAATTTTCGGCCAAAAATACGAGCATTTAGGTGATTAAACATTATGTTAAAAATTGGATGAAAACAGGTCAATGCAGTGTGATGTGTACCTGAACTGAAACAGCATAATTTTCGTTTTGTAGAAATAATATATACTAGTCTAAATATGTCTAACGTTAGTAATTTCATATTCAAGTCCCATATTGTTTACTTGTACTTGAAACTGTTTTGCACATTAAACAGACTGTTTAAATTTAACTGCAGTTAAAGAGACATGATTTGTTGTCAATGGTAGCAATCATTATTTTAATTACTGCCATATATTTATGTAATGCTGGAAACAGACTTCACTTTCACATTCCATCTAGTTATTTTTTATGTAAAACGTGGAAAAAGAATGCACAGGTGCCCCATCATCTCAGCAAGGTGTTTCACACGGATTGAACATCTACAAGAGATTTATAAAATCAGTAATGTGCATTCAAGACCAAGCATTCATACTACTAAATTCATTAATTTTGATTAACGTTTTTAATGGTGGTGAACATTAAACTAATTTTTTTTCAATTAACTGTGTAAAAATATTATAATCTTCATTGGCTGATGATGATTTTATACCAGCATTTAGAACTTTAATTATGTGAAGAAAGTGTACAAATGTAGTTTCATTTTCATTATCTCTGTCTTTAATAATAAAGGTTCAAGGCTCATATGGATGGCGTAATGGATGTATGTTTCTCACCATCTGGACATTTAGTAGCTTCTGCGTCACGGGACCGAAGTGTTCGTCTTTGGGTCCCAACAGTTCACGGAGAAACAGCAGAATTTCGTGCCCACACAGGCACAGTTCGATCCATTCATTTTTCACCAGATGGGCAACGAATGGTAACAGCATCAGATGATAAAAGTGTTAAAATATGGGGTGTTGGAAGAAGGAAGTTCATCTCAGCTCTTCTGGGACATAACAATTGGGTTCGTTGCGCTCGTTATGCTCCAGATGGTCAACTCATTGTTACGTGTTCTGATGATAAGACTGTTCGCTTGTATGACCCCAACAGTTCACTGTGTGTGCATACATTTCAGGAGATTAAAGGTAAATAGTATCTCTCAGGATCAACATATCGTTTTCTTGACATTAGCATTAGTACATACAATTTGTAATGTTTATTAATATTAACCTTTTGGTGCTGGAATTATTTTTTTAATTTTAGCACATCCTGTATATAAAATGTGAATAATACAGGAACCAAATATGTTAGATTTATGAAACAAACTGCATTTTGAAGAGGAAAACATGCAGAGTATATACCATGTTTAAAATATTTAGTACCTATATTAGTTGAATAAATATATAAAATGCAATATTTAGAGGTTAGCGGTGCGGTACGACCAATATAGTCGTCGTTAGGCGTCAAAAGGTTAAAATGCAATATATTTTGTTGATTAAATATTTTGTTCTCTATACGTGCAAATTATTTGCACAGATACAAGTAGTAATTTAGAAGTTTGCTTTAGGTTTAAAATTTGTCACATCGTATTTTGTTATACTTGACAAGATTCTGAAGAAATTTGTTTGTAATGACATATTTTGGAAATTTTTTTGATAGGAAACTAAAACTATTGGTTTTAAGTTTATTTGTCACTGTCTAAACTTCTATGTTCAGGCCATGCTGTAAATGTTGAATTTCATCCCAATGGCACATGTGTTGGAACGGCAATGACAAACAATGTCGTGAAAGTGTATGACATCCGTATGCAAAAACTGCTGCAAAATTACATCAGCCACATTGATACTGTCAACAAAATAGCATTCCACCCATGTGGCAGTTATTTGCTTACAGCATCCAGTGATTCCACCATGAAGGTATGAATCAGAGAAGACTGGTACAGTGTACTATTATGGTTTCATGCAATATCCACCCACTAAATCAACATCCATTGATATTTTTAGCAGTAGGAGTGAATCCCATTGGAAGATCTTTTCAGTTTCTTACCCTCAAATCAGCACTGTGTGTCTGTAGTAAATATTCATATGCTATGTCCAATGTCCATACTAATTTGGTCTTAATACGCCAACTTTTCTTTCGGCATTCTGTTGTGAGATCTTATCTAACATGTCCTGCCTTATAGGTGCATTCACAAAATGGCAAAAACCAACTGTTAGCTTCATCATGTCCATCCGTCTGCCTGTCCACATGGAACATCTGAGCTCCTACTGGACAGATTTTCATGAAATTTAATATTTGAGTGTTTTTTGAAAATCCGTTGCAGAAGTTCAGGCTTCGTTAAAATCTGACAAGAATAATAGGTATGTTACATGAAGACGTATGCTCATTTGTGATAGTATCTTACTGAGCTCTTCTTAAAATGGGAAATGTTTCAGACACAAGTTGTAGAGAAAATCAAACACACATTTTATATTCATATTCATGCCTTGTATGAGATAATGTGGAAAAGTACTGTAGAGCCAGATTGACCACAGTTGACAGCATACTACAGCACATGCACTCTGCATGCTGGTTGAGTAAGGCTGCAGACACACACTCAGAATATGTAATATTTATTGCTTTTCTACAGCAACATTGGTTACGCGAACATGCCTGAATATTTTGTTATGTGTATATTGCCTGCCTTGTTTATCTTACTCTCTTCTTTGTATTAAAAACAGATCGTAGATTACATTATGAATGTAAGTCAGCGAGCGCAAGAGAAACTTGTTAGGTTCGTTAAAATATGTATCTGTGAGAGGCCTAGTAAAATTTTCTTCTTTCAGGTGATGGACCTTTTGGAGGGCCGTCCCATTTACACGCTGCAAGGCCATGAGGGGCCTGTGACATCTGTGACCTTCTCAGCAAATGGAGAATATTTTGCTTCTGGTGGGGTTGATCAGCAGGTCAGAAGATAACTCATAAAAGCCAAAATTTTCGTATGTCTTGTGTTAATGAATGATTTAAATATTGCAGTGCGTTTGAATTGTGTTGTGTAATAGTTTAGCTTAGTATGTGCTGCATCCTCAGCAAATGACGTTACTGATAAGAAGTGACAGTTGCCCATTTAACCCTTTACCTGCTAACGTGGAGAATGTGGTGAGCTCCGAATAATGCTAGCAAAGGGAAGATGGTGTGGGGACACCAACTTTGTAGCTCTCCTACCTCTGTCCAGTTCTCCGTCAGACAGCACAGCAACGCTTTCTCTCTCCTATGTCTCTCTCTCTCTCTATTAACTCCAGTCTCCGTTCCCAACTCCAAACCAAGCGCAGCTTCCCATCATGGCACTTCAACAAGAGTATTCATTCTACTAGCCATGCCTACCAAATCTGCCAACTAACCAACGGCAGGACAGGTTGAACAGCATGAAGTCTGTATAAAAAAAGGCCACATTTCCAGCCTGAGATCATTGAATGCCTACCTCCAGAAGGAGATACATCAATAAGGACTAGTCAGCTCCAACATCAAGAAGGGCTAGCCAGCTGCAATATCAAGAAGGACTAGGCAGCTCAGTATGTCAAGAAGGATCAGTCTGTCCTAATACATCAAGAACGGACAGCCAGCTCCGATCCTACAAGGAGTAATTTGTCTGCGACGACCAAAAGGAGTAGGATTGTCGGTGACAATCGAGAAGGGAGTAACCTCGTTTGACACCCAACATCACGACACCTAACGAGTGAACAGGGGTCTGCCGTGCTGCCGACTAACATCTCTCCACCAACCGGACTGGTGAACACCATGCATCCTGCGAGCTGTCTGCTACGCATCTCGCTGCCCGCTTCCACAGCCAACTGGTCGGTGCCGCCATCTGCCTGGATTCCACTGCAGAACTGCACTGTGCACTCCCGACCGAGCCATCACATGGTGCAGAGCTCACGGAGCAAAGCTAGACTGACGTATCATATTCACGACTGTATAAGTAACAGCTCAACTGTACTGTACGACCGTAAGACAAAAATAAAATAACATTATATGTGTTTTACTGTGGTTGTCACTCCAACAATTCTACAGTATCCCACAATGGGATTTAACTCGGCGTTTAAAGGGTTAAGGATTTCATCAGTAGCCACGCACACTTATGCTGAATGAAACATTCACTAAAATTAGTAGCTAAATAGAAGTGTGACATTTATAAGTAAAATAAATTACAAATCTGTGACAGAATTCAGTAAAATCTTCTCAGGCTGACAGCCTGAGAAGATGTTGTTGAACTAGAAGATGGTTATCCTCATGGTCAGTATCATGATAACTTGAAGTGTCAAAAAACAGTGGCCATTGTGGTACATTATATATAACCAATTCACTTTTCAATGTTGTATGAATGTGCAAATTAGACAGTGAAAATAAGAGATATGTACATTTGCATGTTCATTACTTAAACTATTGTGTTTCTTTTTAATTCAAAGGTATTAGTATGGAAGACAAACTTTGATCTTGAAAATATGCTGCGAGAATATCCTCAACAGCAACAAAAACGTCAGACTGATTTGAAAGAATCGACAAGTGAATTGAATTCACCAGCTTCATATCAAGTAGATGCTAGGAAAGAAGTCATTGGTGAGAATCTTCCCGATATTCACGTAAGTTGGAAATCCAGTATTTAACTGCCATTTAAATTAGAAGAATCTGGAAATGTATGTCTCAGGTGTAGTACTGAAGTCAACCTCAGACAGCAGTTCTATTTGTCTGCATGTATTTGCAGGTAAGGCTTCGGTGGTCAAGTGTAGCGTGCTGGCCTTTAGTACCCAAGTTTGCGGGTTCAAACCCGGCCGAAGCCGTTGGATTTTTAGGGCGAAAAAATCCTCAGCACGCCTTCCTTCAGAGGGGAAGTAAAGCCGTCGGTCCCATGTCATAGATTTACGGCATGTAAAAGATCCCTAAATTTATGTGGAAGTCAGAATTTAGGCAAAATTAGTACTGGACATCTTTCTCGCCCACAGTTCCACCTTTCGCTGCTAGGATCTCTCGCGTCATTGCGGACGGAGGCACCTAGCGGCTAAAGTGGGAACGTCTAAAGGCAGGGGGAAAGCAATGGCAAACTACCCCCAAGAACTTGCCCAGGATGCAGTGTTCCAGAGCCATACCGGTCACATGACTGGGCTCTGGTTCCTGCCAAGCCCGGCCTTCAAGGCTGAACACTAATGAATGAATGAATTTGCAGGTATCAACATGGAAAAACAGTAATACGTTTTGAAACAAAAAATACTGGTTTAAAAAATTGTGGACACCACTGAAATATGGAAGCTGTTCAGTTTAAAAAACTTAAATTTCTGTTTGCTGTAAAATTTGCTGTAGTATCATTTGAACTGAAATAGCTCAGTCAAGATAGTGACTGGACTATGGCCTAGACAATTCAGGGTTCAATTCTTGGCAGGCACATTGGATTTTTCTCTTCTTCAAAATGTCCAGACTAGCTTGGGGACTCACCCGGTTTCCTATTCAGTTGGTACTCAAACCCTTTCCACAACAGTAAAGTGACGAGGACGTGAGACTTACCACCCACCTGCAGTTAGCGCTGAGGTTGAGAATGAATAGAGAAATACCTCCCCTCTCCCTATATGCCTTTATGGCATGTACAGGGTTGACTTAAGCCTCATTTTTGTAATATCACAGTTAATAACTGTCACTTGGACATGAATGATCCCAGACCTCTACAGTGGGAAGACAGTGTCAGGCTACCTTAACTGTGGTATGTCTTGTGTTTTTGGAAGTAGTCATACATGGTACAAACTGTTTCTCAGTCTAAGCATTACACTATGAGGGTATATGGGAGAAGAAGAGCTGAAGCTCTGCCTACTTAACGTTGGCAGTAGAAGAAATTGTTGATCAACATCACACTTCAGCTGCTGTATGACTATGCCACTGTACACCCCTTGCATAGGGGACAATGTAAGCAACAGAACTTATTACAGTATGGTGGCGAAGACAGGAATCACATCTGTGTTGAGAACTGCACCCTTGTCACCCTGCCAATACCCACTGACTTAACTGACTGATCTGTTAAGTCATATGGTTCTGTCACAGGTAATTATACTAACTGATTTTTCTCCAGACTTGTCATATAGCAGAGAAAATAATATTTAATGATATATGACTGATTGTGTGGTGACCCAGATGTAGATCATACCTTTGTAGTCTGTCTTGAGACATGTCAGTAATCTCTTTCAAAGCAAGTTCTCCAGACAGTGCATTCTTAGTGCTTCCTCTTACCAATACCAGCATCACCCACTCAAAAATAGACACATACATATCTACATTTTTAGGCTGTGAGAAGTGACTATCAGCTTTGTCGTATCTGTCCATATGAAGTAGGTCAGCTTCCATTGGATGGATTTTTATGAAATTTTGTGTAGCACAGACAAAATGAACCTTGTCTTATACATAACAAGTTATACACAAAAATATAATGACAGACCCCAATAATAGTTACGAACAACAAAAATCATGACCATAGTGGATTAAATGGCATGACCGTTCAAGAAATGTCTAGGATGCAAGAATCCTAATGAAGTTGAATGTAATATAATATGTGCATTTACAATCTTGTTTTTACAGGTAACAACAATAGAGTCAGTTGATATGAAGGACACTACTCCTCCAGACGGGACTTCTCATTACAATATACCTGAAATAATAGACCTTGACAGCAATGAGAGTGACAGTCCAGAACAGCACAATTGTTACGGTGAAACGCTGTTTGAGCAAGCTGGTCGATTAAACAAAATGCCTGCAGGTCAATGTAAGCAGGAATCCATGTCTCTTTCTTCAGCACACAATATCAACAGTTCATCACCTGCAGACAGTAATGAGTGTAACAAGCAGGTGTTGGCAGCAGTGGAAAATATTTCCGCTCAGGTTGGAATGTTGAGAAAATCTGTGGTACTGATGGAAGAAAGACTGACACTAATTGAGGAAAAGACAAAACACACAGTCTTCTCTAAACATCAGTAATTCAAAAAACTGTTTCTGATTAAACCACGTTTCATATGAGCCAATGTAGTTTAATGCTGCACAAAAATGTAGCTGTTTAAGAGTTTTTATAGTTTTAAAAATATGTATTGCAGATAAGCGACATCTTAAACTGTAATTGCTGTGAAAAACTATTCTTATGTAAAACAGTAATTTTTTGGCTAGTTGTTTCTTTTAAAGATATGGGTAAATTATCTGTGAAGTCAGTTTTAAATCTCCATACTGTACCTGTGAAGTCTTGAAATTATGTAAGTTTTCAGCAGCTGCTTTTCTTGTAACCAACAGAATTTGTATTTCTACTTAATTTTTGCAATAACCAGATTATGCAGTATAATTAAATCAGATAATTAAATTGAGTTTGCTGTTTTTCACCGTAAGGAGGAAGATGTGGGTGTTTCCCTTCCATCCGAGCTGTGTTGGTCTTCTCTCTGATATTAACCTCTTAGATACTACAGTAGATCATCATGTATTGAGCAGATGCTTGTGTGGAGCCCTAAAACACTGGACTGCCTGTAAGATCTGTGATGTTTCAGTTTCTATAATGACTGGGCTATAGGCTGTACAGCAAAATAATCATAGTTCAATTCCTGGTGGGTCTGAGAGACTTTTCTCTTCTTGAGCAATCTAGACCAGCTCTGGGTCAAACCCAGCCTCTATGTGGGTAACATGGGCTCTTCCCCAGGGTTCAAGCAGGAAGGACATACAGCTGATGACTAATTTCTACCTGGTGCCAATTAAGAATGAATGGATCTATACCTCCATTCCCCCATATGCCATTATGATGAGCATAGGGACAGTTTTATTAACATAATATGTGTACTGTTTTAGATTGGATTATACAGCAAGATATATGGCTTAAAAGATGGTGTTTTCTTCTTGTTCTGTTATAGTGTCAGTAACAATCATATAAAATGCAAGTTTTGTTACAGCTGTATGTGTTGCAGCCTGTTGTACACCTCAGGGATGCTGAATGTAAAAGAAAATTTAAAATTCTTGCATTGCGGTATAAACATTGTATCTGCAGAATGTTCCAGTACCAGGGTTCAAAACACAAGTGTTATGGACTCATAAAAGTTATTGGGTGCTATTGTTTCTTTTTTGTACATTACTTTTCAGAGATGAACAGTTATATCTCTTACTTGTTGTAGGGTGTGTGTGTGTGTGTGTTTTATATATATATGTATATATATATATATATATATATAATGTAGTTTGTTCTTGCAGGTATTACACATTAGCGTAATCATCAGTTCCCATTAAGTGAACCCAATTTTTTCAGTATTTTTCATAACAGATTGTGCCTAACTCTTGTGGTATAAATATGGTATACTTTCATTTAATTTTATCTTCTTAAATGCTGGCATGCACCTGGTTTTATGTAACTGACTGCTGTATACTAACCATCTGCCTGACTAACTTGTAGCCTCTAATACATAAGCTAGCATGCCTTTGCTGTAGTCTGTACTGACACTCTCCGACACATACACTGGTTATATTCAGGAAGGTTTGGCACAAGTCTGGCTGAATATTCATTTGGTCAGCTCAACAATATATTGTTCAGATCAGCTTTGCCTGTTAACTTCCTGAATTAGGATAATTTTCACCGAATTTTGACGTTTGGCACAGGGCTACTGTTTATCCCAACATGTAAATAATTTAATAGAATTTAGAATTCAGCCCCAGAGCTCAAGTCACTCTTCTGCATACTCCCAACAGTCCATTTCCCAACACTTGTATCATACCTCCTTCCCATCCTTACCACAAGGATGAGAAGGCACAACATGGGGAAATGTTACAGCATTAACCTTTCTCTTTCCCACTGTTTCATGAGCCTAAAGTGTTCCCAAAATAAATCAAACCCAGAAAGTAAGACTGCTATACTGAGTTTGATCTAAATTGCTTAGGCCGTCTCAATTGTCTTGACTTTTTTGTACAGAATTTTGAGAAACCTGGTCTGTTCCCTTAATGAGTTCTGGTCATTCAATGTTGTGTTAGCAAAAGTAGTTCTTGCTAATTCTCTTAGGAATGAGAAAATTGTGTGCCTTTAAAGCAGGACATTGCGTCAGCACACACTGCAAAAGTTATCAGTGAAGTCGCTTAGGACCTTGATCGAGCAAAGGAAAATTCAAAAGAGAAAACTGGTCGTTTGTGAATGTGGGTTTGTTTTTATTTCATACGAAACTTGAATCAGAAGTTCATATATACAGGGTGTCCCAGGAGGAATGTGCCAGACTTCGGGAGAGTGTTCCTTATGTTAAACTATACCGATATAACCCAAAACACCTATGTCCAAAGTTAAATGGTTACGGAGATAATGGCCAGAGAAAAGTGTGGGCGTCATAGGTGTCAAAATACTGTACGCCGTCCGTGACGTCATACTTGTCCAATGCGCCTGCCCGATCAAAGAGACATGGTAATGCAGTGACCTTGG
>Ga0123357_10006980_pt1 | contig 13882 bp, 3 predicted proteins | sample TergutEmb28metaG_FD_89873 | JGI IMG/M metagenome (GOLD analysis project Ga0123357, IMG submission 89873) | Embiratermes neotenicus P4 segment gut microbial communities from Petit-Saut dam, French Guiana - Emb289 P4 | ecosystem: Host-associated > Arthropoda: Insects > Digestive system > Gut ... | reverse complement strand
GTACGACACCTACCGGGGCGTCGTGACGTATGTGCGCGTCGTCGACGGCGAGCTCAGCACCCGCGAACGCATCCTGATGATGTCCACCGGCACCACCCATGACGTGCTCGAGGTGGGCGTCATATCGCCCGACCCGGTGTCGGCCGCGGGGCTGGGTGTCGGCGAGGTCGGCTACCTGATCACCGGCGTCAAGGACGTGCGGCTGTCGCGCGTCGGCGACACGGTGACGTCGGCGGCGCGCCCGTCCAAGCAGGTGCTGTCGGGTTACCGCAGCCCCAAGCCGATGGTCTATTCGGGCATCTACCCCGTCGACAGCCACGACTTCCCCGATTTGCGGGACGCCTTGGACAAGCTGCAGCTCAACGATGCGGCGCTTCAGTTCGAGCCCGAGACGTCGGGGGCGTTGGGGTTCGGCTTCCGCGCCGGCTTCCTGGGCCTGCTGCACATGGAAATCGTCCGCGAGCGTCTAGAGCGCGAGTTCGGCCTGGACATCATCGCGACGGCCCCGTCCGTCGTCTACCGGCTGGTGGCCGAAGACGGAACCGAGCACCGAATCACCAACCCGTCCGAGTTTCCGGACTCGAAGCTGGCGGCCGTCTACGAGCCCATCGTCAAGGCGACCATTCTGACGCCAAGCGAGTTCATCGGCACGGTCATGGAGCTGTGCCAGCAGCGCCGCGGCGCCCAGACAGGCATGGATTACCTGAGCGAGGATCGCGTCGAATTGCACTACACGCTGCCGCTGGCCGAGATCGTCTTCGACTTCTTCGACCAGCTGAAGTCGCGCACCAAGGGCTACGCGTCGCTGGATTACGAGGACGCCGGCGAGCAGGCGGCCGACCTCGTCAAGGTGGACATTTTGCTGAACGGCGAACAGGTGGACGCGTTCTCGGCCATCGTCCACACCGACAAGGCCTATGCCTACGGCGTCGAAATCGTCACGCGGTTGCGCAAGCTGATACCGCGTCAACAGTTCGAGGTGCCGGTGCAGGCGGCGATCGGCGCGCGCGTGATCGCGCGGGAGACGATCCGGGCCGTCCGCAAGGACGTGCTGGCCAAGTGCTACGGCGGCGACATCACCCGCAAACGCAAGCTGCTGGAAAAGCAGAAGGCCGGCAAGAAGCGCATGAAAATGCTGGGGCGCGTCGAGGTGCCCCAAGAGGCTTTCATCGCCGTTCTGACCGGCGACGAAGCCAAATCTTAAACACTTGACCTGGTATGGGCGTGACAGGCACCTCTGGCAAGGTTGAAAATTCATAGAAATTTCCTCTTGAAGGCCCAAATTGCTTGGGTACTATCGGGATTAGTCAATGCAAATAGACACAAGGTTTCCTCCCCTCTTCTCCCGAGGGTCGAGGGAGGCGGGCCTTCGAGATCAGGCGCAACGGCTGTCGTTCCCCTGGACAGTTGACGATCTCGAAGATTAACCCGCCACGTGGGGCGCGGCTTTCCCTGGCCGCGCCCCACACTAATTTTCGGAGCGTAATAGAGTATTTCCATGACCCTTTTCACTGACCTTGGCCTGGCCCCCGCCGACCCGATCCTCGGCGTCACCGACCTGTTTCTGGCAGACACCCGCCCGCAAAAGGCCAACCTTGGCGTCGGCGTCTACCAGGATGCGTCGGGCAAGCTGCCGCTGATGGAATCGGTTCGCCAGGCATCCGATGCCATCGCTGCCGACCCCAAGCCTTACAACTACCTGCCCATCGACGGCGACGCGACCTACGACGCGGCCGTTGCGAAGCTGGTGCTGGGGGACGACCACCCGGCCGTCACCAGTGGCGTGGCCGTCACCGTCCAGACCCTTGGTGGGTCGGGTGCGCTGAAGGTGGGCGGCGATTTCCTGCACGGTTTGGGCGCCACTACGGTGCTGCTGAGCGACCCGTCCTGGGACAACCACGCGGCCATTCTGGGTGGCGCCGGGCTGACGGTGGGGTCGTACCGTTACTACGACGCCGCCAATCGTTGCGTCGACTTCGCCGGCATGCTGGACGACTTGGCCGCTGCCGCGCCCGGCACCGTCGTCGTGCTGCACGCCTGCTGCCACAACCCGACGGGCTACGACCTGACCCGCGACCAATGGGACAAGGTGCTCGACGTCGTCGAGACGGGCAAACTGGTGCCCTTCATCGACATGGCCTACCAGGGCCTGGCCGAGACGTCAGACGCGGATGCCTACGCCATCCGCGAGGCCGCCCGTCGTGGCTTGCCGGCGCTTTGCGCCAACTCGTTCTCGAAGATATTCGGCTTGTACGGCGAGCGGGTGGGCGGTCTGACCATGATCACCGCCAGCCCCGACGAGGCCGCCCGCGTTCGCAGCCAGGTCAAGCTGCGGGTGCGCGCCAACTACTCCAACCCGCCTACGCACGGCGCCACCATCGTCAAGACGATCCTGGCCAGCGACGAATTGACGTCACTGTGGTCGGGCGAGGTCGCCGCCATGCGTGACCGCATCAAGGCCATGCGGGCCGGCCTGGCGGACGGCCTGCGCGCGGCCGGTGTGACTGACGTCGACTACATCACCACCCAGCGCGGCATGTTCAGCTATTCGGGCTTGACGAAAGCCCAGATGGTGCGCCTGCGTGAAGAATTCGGCGTCTACGGCGTCGAGAACGGGCGCTTGTGCATGGCCGCGCTGAACGAGAACAACCTGCCTTTGGTGATCAGGGGCATGGCCGCCGTCATGGCGTGACGCAGCCTGTGCTGTCAATGTGAAATCGCTTCATTGCGTCGGAATCGGCCCGTCGTTTGATTGCCCTAAGCCTGTGGTTACGATAGGGTAACTTACGTGAAGACGCGAACCCATCCAGATGCCGTGCCGCTGGTTGGCGAGCCCACAGACGTCCCCGAATTCGAGGAAAAGCCGCGTCTGCGCGGTGTGATTCACGCGTCAATGACCCTGCTGGTGATCGCCGGGGGAGTGGCGCTGATCCTAATGTCGCACACCTGGGGTGTGCGGCTGGCCTGCGTGGTGTACATGGTTTGCGCCCTGGAGCTTTTCGCCTTCTCAGCGGTCTTCCACCTGGGACGGTGGCGCCCCAACCCGCGCCGGGTGCTGCGTCAGATCGACCACTCCAACATCTTCGTGTTCATCGCCGGGACGTACACGCCGCTGGCCGTCGCCCTGATTTCGGGCTGGTCGCGTGTGCTGCTGTTGGTGCTGGTGTGGGTGTGCGCCGTCGTCGGTGTGGCGCTGGGCGCCTTCCAGTTGAAGGCGCCGCGTTGGCTGACGGCCGGCCTGTATGTGGCCATGGGCTGGATCGCCCTGGGCTGGATGCCCGCCATGTGGCACGTCAGCCCGACCATTGTCATTCTGCTGATCGTCGGCGGTGTCATCTACACCCTGGGCGCGGTGGTGTACGCCAGGAAATGGCCCAACCCGGCGCCCGCCTGGTTCGGTTTCCACGAGATCTTCCACGCCATGACGGTCGTCGCCGCCATCTGCCACTGGATCGCCATCGCCCTTGCCGTCACCCGCATCTGAGGCGCGCCCGCCCACGCGGGTATCATCTTGACGGTGAGTGAACCACCCAATGGCCAAGTCGTCCAGGCGCTTCGCGACCATGGGGGGCTGACGCGTCACGGTTTGGTCGAGGCGACGGGGCTGAGCCTGGCCACCGTCAACCGGGCGCTGGGTCATCTGGCCAACCAGGGGCGCGTCGTCGTTGCCGGTCATGAAACATCGACGGGCGGACGTCCACCCGAAATTTTCGCATACGACGGTGACGGCCAGGTGACGGCCGGCATCAGCGTGACCGACGACGGTGTAACTGCCCTGCTGATGACGATGGACGGCACGGTGCTGGGCCGGGATTCGATCGGATTCGGTAGGCCCGCTGACCCGGAGATGCGACTGCAACTGACCTGCGATCTGCTGGATCGAGTTGTCGAAAATCCGCCAGGACGCCTGGTGGGCATCGGCGTGGCTGTTCCCGGCGTGGTGACGGATGCCGACGGCACCGTGTCGGCGATCCATGAGATGGGCTGGGATCGCCTGGCATTGGGCGACCTGTTGGTGAGGCGGGCGAACTTGCCCGTTGTGCTTGAAAACGACGCCAACTGCCTGGCTGTGGCAGAGCACCGCCGGGGGGCCGGCCGGGGCGTGGCCAATTTGGTGTCGCTGGTGGCGCGCAACGGTTTGGGCGCCGGGCTGATCACCAACGGGCAGCTCTACCGTGGTATGCACCACGAGGCCGGCGAAATCGGTTACCTGCTGACGGGGCGTGATTCGCTTGGCCGACTGTTCCCCGACAGGGGTGAACTCGAACAACTGGTAGGCGGTCGGCGGTTGAGCGATGAGGCCCAGCGTTTAGGGTTGGACTTGCCGCATGCCGCGACGCTGCCGTACCTGATCGGGTTGGGGCATGAGAGGGGTGGTGAGGTCGGCAGATTCGCAGACGAGCTGCTTGACCTGACGGCGCTGTCAATCGCTGCGCTGTGTGTTGTGCTCGACCCCGAATTGGTGATCATCGGCGGCACGGACGAAGCCGGCATGTCGTTGCTGATAGACGGTGTCCGCGAACGTCTGGTGGGACGCATCCTACGCGTCCCACCACTGGAACCGGCCTTGCTGGGTGCTGACGCGATCATGATCGGCGCCGCCAGCCTGGCGGTTGACAGCCTTCGTTAGGCAAGGCTGCCGTGCTTCCGGGCGCGTAGCGCCAGGAAGCCGACAAAACCTGCCATCAACAGCATCAGCAGCGCCCAAATCGGTGCGCTGGGGGCCATCGTGCCGCCGGTCTGAACCGTGTAGGTGACCGGCGCCACCGTCGTCGCCGGGGCGACATCGTTGGCCGAAACCACCGCCAGGCTGAGCCCGGATGGCGGGGTGCCCTGCACGATCACCTTGTTGGCGATCGGGGTGTTCGATGTGGTGTCTGCCGTCGTGACGATGTATGGCGTGGTCACACAGGTGACGGACTGTCCGGGTGCCAACGAGAAGTGGCCGTTGACGACTGCGACGCCGTCAACCATGAAGGTCATCAAGCCGGGCATCGGGCCGCTGCCCGTCCAGCCGGCTTGGTCGTTGCTCAGATACACGTCGTTCAGCGTCACATTGCCGTCGTTCGTGGCGGTGATATTGAACGTCAGGGTGTCGCCGGCGTTCAGGCCGCTGGGCTGGCTGGGTGTCTCGACGACGCTGACGTGAGCGCTGGCAGGCACCGGCGTTGCCGGGCGGGCGTCGTCAGCCGACACGGTGGCCACACCGGTGGAGGCCGGCGGTGTGCCCACCACCGACGCCTCGTTGGCGATCGGAGTGCCTGCGTCGACATCGGCTTGCAGCACGGTGTACGGCAGCAAATCGTAGGTCACCACATCGCCTGGCGCCAGGCTGAACTGCCCGTTGACGACGGACACACCGTTGACCATGATGCTGGCGGGGTCGATCGCCGGCATCGGGCCGGCACCCGTCCAGGCGCTGGCCAGGTTGGACAGTGTCACATTCGTCAGGGTGACATTGCCGGTGTTGGTGGCGGCGACGCTGAAGATCAGCGGATTGCCGGCCCGGAGGCCGCTGGCCTGGTTGACCGTCTCGACGATGCCCACAGCCGGGGCGGCCGGCTGGTTGACGTCCCAACTCGAATCGTTGGACGGCACATTGTTGCCTTGCGGGTCGGTGCCGGTCGCGTTGGCCGTGTTGGTCAGGTCGCCGGCGTCCACGTCGGCCTGCGTCACCGTGTACGGGTCGGCGGTGCAGGTGGTGTTGGCATTCGGCGCCAAGGTGGTGTCGGGGCAGGTGATGCCTGTCAGGGCCGGCGAACCGCTGAATGTCGGGTCATTGACGGTGATGTTGCTGACCGTCACATTGCCCGTATTGGTCACCAGGAACTTGTAGTTGACGCTCTGGCCGACTGTCAGGCCGGTGGTTGCGTCGGCGTCGGCCGTCTTCAGCAGGCTCAGCGACGGGGCCTGCGTGATGTCGACTTCGGCGGTGGCGTCGTTGGACGTCACGGGCGTGTTGCCGGGTGCTGTGCCAGACGCGTTGGCCGTGTTGATCAGGGCCGTGCCCGCGTCGATATCGGCCTGGGTGACGGTGTACGTCGCCTGGCAGGTGACTGTGTCGCCCGGCGCCAGGTCGAAGCCTGCCGCGTTGTCGACGGCGGTGGTGCCGATGAGGCAACCGCTGACCGTCAGCGGGCCGGTGCCGTTCGACATGCCGGCGTCAGCGACGTGTACGCCCGTCAGGGTGCCGGTGCCGGTGTTCTGGGCGGTGATGGTGAACGTCACATTGCCGGGTGCCGAAACCGTCGTCGTGGCCGGGGCCTTGGTGACGACCAGGCCGGTGGTCGGCGTCACGTCGACGGGGACCTTGGCGGTGCCGGACGGCACGTCAACGCCCTGCGGCGTCTTGCCCACGGCCGAGGCCAGGTTGGTCAACTGGTTGACGGCGTCGATGTCGGCCTGTGTGGCGGTGTATGACGCCGTGCAGTCGATCGAAGCGCCTGGCGCCAGGGTGATTGTCCCATTGGGGGTGGGGCAGGCAACCGTCAGCGGTCCTTGGTTGACGCCGGCACCATTGGTCACACCGGCGTCGGAAACTGTCACATTCTGCAGCGTCACGTCGCCGCTGTTGGTGGCTGTGATGGTGTAGTCGACCACATCACCTGCCGCCGTGACGGAGGTCACATCGGCCGTCTTGGCGATGTCGAGTTTCGGTGTCGGGTTGACGTCGACGGGCACGGCCACCTTGTTTGACGGCACGTCGGTGCCGGTGGTGGTCGATCCGTCGGCCGAGGCCTTGTTGGTCATCTGGCCGCCGGCGTCGATGTCGGGCTGTGTGGCGGTGTATGACGCCGTGCAGTCGATCGAAGCGCCTGGCGCCAGGGTGATCGTGCCGTTGGTGGTGGGGCAGGTGACTGTCAGCGGGCCGGCGTTGGCGCCTGCCGCATTGGTGACGCCGGCGTCCGAAACCGTCACATCGACCAGTGTCTCGGTACCGGTGTTGGTGGCCGTGATGACGTAGTTGACGGCGTCGCCGACCTTGGCTACCGACGTCACATCGGCCGTCTTGGCAACCTGCAGGCCGTGTGTCGGGTTCACGTCCACCGGCACATTGGCGTGGTTGGACGGCACATCATTACCGTGCGGGTCGGTGCTGTCTGCCGACGCGTCGTTGACCATCTGGTCACCGGCGTCGATATCGGCCTGGCTGGCGCCGTAGGCCGTCAGGCAGGTGACGGACTGGCCCGGTTCCAGGGTGCCGATGACGCCCGATGGCCAGTCGGCCGCCGCCGGGCAGGTGATGCTCAGTGGGCCGGCGTTGTTGCCGGCGGCGTTGGTGACGCCGGCGTCCGAAACCGTCACGTTGCTCAGTGTCTCGGTGCCGGTGTTGGTGGCGGTGATGGCGTAGTTGACGGCGTCGCCGGCCTTGACTACCGACGTCACATCGGCCGTCTTGACGAGCCGCAGGCCACTGGTCGGGGTCACGTCAACTGGTGCGTTGGCGTGGTTGGACGGCACATCAACCCCGTCTGGGTCTTGGCTGTCGGCCGATGCGTCGTTGACCAACTGGCCACCGGCGTCGATGTCGGCCTGGGTGGCGGCATAGGTGGCCGTGCATGTCACAACGTCACCCGGGTCCAGGGTGAAGCCGGCGACGTTGTCGAGTGTGTCGGTTTGATGCCCGTTCAGGTAGCAACCCGATACCGTGACCGGGGTCGTCGTGTTTGCGCCATTGGTGACGCCAGCGTCGCTGACGATCACGTTGTTCAGGGTCACATTGCCGCGGTTGACGGCGGTAATCGTGTAGTTGATCTGATCGCCGGCGGCCGACACGGAATCGCGGCTGGCGTCCTTGGTCAAGACCAGCGAGGGCTCCGGTGGTTGCGGGATGTCCACCGACGAATCGTTGGACGTCACGTCGTCACCCTTGGGGTTGGTGCCACTGGCATTGGCCGTGTTGTGCAGCCCGCCGGCGTCCACGTCGGCCTGTGTCACCGTGTAGGGCGCCGCCTTGCAGAGCGTCGAATCGCCGGGGGCCAGTGTGGTGGCTTCGCAGGTTATGTCTGTCAGTGCCGGTGCGCCCGTGAACGTCGAGTCGTCGATGGTGATGTTGTTGATTGTCACGCCGTCCGAGTTGGTGACGATGAACGAGTAGTTCACCACGTCGCCGGCCGTCAGGGTCGGGTGCGGGTCGGACGTCTTGGTCAGCGTCAGCTTGCCGGCTGGTGAATTGACGTCGACGGAGGCCGGTGCCTGGTCGCTGACCTGGGGGCCGCTGGGCGGCCGGCCGGTGGCGGTCACCGTGTTGGTCAGCGTGCCATAAGCGTCGATGTCGGCCTGGGTGGCCGTGTATGTGGCCGTGCAGGTCACGACGTCGCCACCGCCGGATGTTCCCGTGGCAGCCAGCGTAATCGTGCCGTCATTGTTGACTGCGGTCTTGGCTGAATCGTTCAGGGTGCAGTTGGTCAGGTTCAGCGCGCCCTGGTTGGTGCCGGCGCCGTTGACGACGCCGGAGTCCGTCAGGGTGACGTTGCTGAGTGTCACGGTGCCGGTGTTGGTGGCGGTGATGGTGTAGGTGACCATGTCGCCGGTGGTTGTGATGGCCGACTTGTCCGGCGTCTTGGTAACCGCCAGGCTTGGGCTTTGCTCGACGTCAACCGGGGCGTTGACGGTGTCGGTGTTCACGGGGTTGTTCTGCGGCGTGGTGCCCTTGGCCGAGGCGCTGTTGACCAACTGGCCGCCGGCGTCGATGTCAGCCTGGGTGGCCGTGTAGGTGGCGGTGCAGACGGCTGCCTGGCCGGGCTTCAAGGTGATGGCGCCATTGGTGGCATCGACCCCGTCGATTGTGCAGTTGCCAACAGTCAGGGCGCCGGCGTTGCTGCCCGCGCCGTTGGTGACGCCGGCGTCGGAAACGGTCACGCTGCTAAGTGTGACGGCACCGGTGTTGGTGGCGGTGATGGTGTAGGTGACTATGTCACCGGCTGTGGCGACCTGCTGGACGTCGGCCGTCTTGGCGATGGCCAGGCTGGGGGTCGGGTTGACGTTGACAGGGGCGGTGTCGGTGTTGGACTTGACATCGCCGGACGTGCCATTCGGTGTTGTGCCAACCGACGATGCCAGGTTGCTCAGTGTGCCGCCGGCGTCGATGTCGGCCTGTGTGGCGGTGTAGCTGGCAGTGCAGGTCACGACGTCGCCGCCGCCGGGGGTGTTCTTGGCGGCCAGTGTTATCTGGCCGTTGGTGACTGCGGTGGTGGCGCCGTCATTCAGGGTGCATCCGGCAACCGTCAGCGGGCCTTGGTTGGCGCCCGCCTGGTTGGTGACGCCGGCGTCGGCAACTGTCACATTGTGCAGTGTGACCGTCGAGGTGTTGGTGGCGGTGATGGTGTATGTGACAACGTCACCGGCCTTGACGACCTGCGTGACGTTGGCGGACTTGGTCAGCACCATACCGGTGGTCGGGTTGACGTTCACCGGAACTGTTGCGGTGTTTGATGGCACGTCGGTGCCGTCCGGGTCGGTGCTGTCAGCGGAGGCCAGGTTGGTCAGTTGGCCACCCGCGTCGATATCGGCTTGCGTGGCGACGTAGTCGGCGGTGCAGGTGACCACATCGCCCGGTTCCAGGCTGAAGCTGCCGTTGGTGACGCCAACCCCGGCGACGGTGCAATTGCCGACTGTGATGGCGGCTTTGGTGCCCGCGCCGTTGGTGACGCCGGCGTCGCTGACGGTCACTTTGTTCAGTGTCACATTGCCGGTGTTGGTGGCGGTGATCGTGTAGTGCACCTTGTCACCGGCGGCCGCCACAGCCTTGACGTTGGCTACCTTCGTCAGCGTCAGCTGGCCTTCGGCCGGCTGCGGGATGTCCCATGACGACGGGTTAGATGTCACGGGGTTGTTCTGCGAGTCAGTGCCCGACGCCGTGGCCGTATTGTCCAGCGTGCCGCGGTCGACGTCGGCCTGGGTCACCGTGTAGGTGGCGGTGCAGGTCGTCTGCGCGTCTGGGGCCAGTGTGGTCACTGGGCAGGTGATGGCCGACAGGGCATTCGTGCCGTTCCAGGTGCTGTCCGTCACGGCGATGTCGTTGATAGTCACGTCACCGGCGTTGACCACCAGGAACGAGTAGGTGATGGTGTCGCCCAGCACCAACGCGTCAGACCGGTTGGCCGTCTTGGTCAGTTGCAGCACACCCGGGTCAGGGGTGACGTCGACCGTCGCCGGGCCGGTGGCGTCAACCGGGTTGCCGGTTGGCGGGTTGCCGGTGGCGGTGGCGGTGTTAGTCAGCGTGCCGCCGGCGTCGATGTCAGCCTGGGTGGTGGTGTAGCTGGCTGTGCATGTCACAGTCGCGCCGGGTATCAAAGTGATCGGGCCAGCCGGGCAGGTGACGGCCAGTGGGTCGCTGGTGGTGCCAGCCGCGTTGGTGACGCCGGTGTCCGCCACAGTGACGTTTGTCAGCGTCACATTGCCGGTGTTGGTGGCGACGATGGTGTAGGTGATGGTCGTGCCGGCCGCCTTGACGGCGGACTTGTCGGGTGTCTTGACGACGCTGATCGACGGGGCCGGCGGTATCGTGACGGTGGCGGACGAATCGGTGGACTTCACGTCGTTGCCCTTGGGATCCTGGCCGGTGGCGTCGGCCGTGTTGGTCACCTTGCCGGCGTTGACGTCGGCCAGTGTCACGGTGTAGGGCGCAGTGCAGGTGGTGTTGGCGCCTGGTGCCAGGGTTGTCACCGGGCAGGTGATGTTCGGTGCTGTGCCGGTGCCCGAGAACGCCGTCTCGTCGATGGCGACGCTGTTGATTGTCACGTTGCCGGTGTTGGTCACCAGGAACGAGTAGGTCACGGTGTCGCCGGCCTTGGCAACCGTCGCCGGGTTGACCGACTTGACCAACGTCAGCACCGGGGCTGGCGGTATCGTCACGGTGGCCGAAGACGGCTGCGAGGTAACGGGTTTGTTCGACGGGTCGGTGCCCGACGCCGTGGCGGTGTTGGTCACGGTGCCTGCGTCAACGTCCTTCTGCGTCACGGCGTAGGTGGCTGTGCAGGTGGTGTTGGCGCCTGGTGCCAGGGTTGTCACCGGGCAGGTGATTGACGGTGCTGTGCCGGTGCCCGAGAACGCTGTCTCATTGATGCCGATGTTGTTGACTGTCACGTTGCCGGTGTTGGTCACCAGGAACGAATACGTGACGGTGTCGCCGGCCTTGGCAACCGTGGTCGGCGAAACCGACTTGGCCAGGGTCAACACTGGGGCCGGCGGAATCGTCACGGTGGCCGAGGACGGCTGGGAATTCACCGGGTTGTTCGACGGGTCGGTGCCGTTGGCCGTGGCCGTGTTGGTCACCTTGCCAGCGTTGACGTCGGCAAGGGTCATCGTGTACGGCGCGGTGCAGGTGGTGGACGCGCTCGGCGCCAACGTCGTCACCGGGCAGGTAATCGTCAAAGGCCCGTTGGTGCCGGTGAAAGACGACTCACTGATGGCGATGTTGTTGATTGTCACGTTGCCGGTGTTGGTCACCAGGAACGAGTAGGTCACCGAATCGCCAACCTTGGCCACCGTGGTCGGCGAAACCGACTTGGCCAGCGTCAGAACGGGCTTCGGCGGAATCGTCACAGTGGCCGACGAATCGGGTGAGGTCACCGGGTTATTCGACGGGTCGGTGCCAGTTGCATCGGCGGTGTTGGTCACGGTTCCGGCGTCAACGTCCTTCTGCGTCACGGCGTAGGTGGCGGTGCAGGTGGTTGTCGCCTGCGGCGCCAATGTCGTAGCTGGGCAGGTGATCGCCAGCGGTGTGCCGGTGCCCGAGAAGGACGATTCGGCGATCGCTACGTTGTTAACGGTCACGTTGCCCGAGTTAGTCACCAGGAACGAGTAGGTCACGGTGTCGCCGGCCTTGGTGGCCGTTGTTGGCGTAACCGACTTGGTCAGCGTCAAAGCCGGGGTGGACGGCTGCGGGATCGTCACGTCCGACTTGTTGGACGTCACCGTGTTGCCTTGCGGGTCTTTACCGCCGGCGGTGGCCTCGTTTTGCACCTGCTTGGCGTCGACGTCGGCTTGCACCACCGTGTAAGGCGCGGTGCAGGTGGTCGTTGCATTAGGCGCCAAGGTGGTGGCGGGGCAGGTGATGGCGCCCAGTGTGCCGTGGCCGGTGAAGGTCGAATCGGTGATGGCCAGGCTGCTGACTGTCACGTCGCCGGTGTTGGTCACCAGGAACGAGTATGTCACCGATTCGCCGGCGACCAATGCGTCGTTCGGGGTGGCCGACTTGACCAGGCTCAGCGACGGGCTGGTGGTGACGGTAACCTCGGCGTTGCTCGGCTCGGACGTCACAGACTTGCCCGACGGGTCGGTACCTCCGGCTGTGGCCGTGTTGTCGATCGCTTTGTTGTTGTCGATGTCGGCTTGGGTGGTGGTGTACGTCGCGGTGCAGGTTGTTGACGCGCCCGGCGCCAGCGTCGTGGCCGGGCAGGTGATGGTGCCCATCTTGCCCGACCCGCTGAAGGCCGTCTCAGTGATGCCGACGCCCGTGATCGTCACGTTGCCGGTGTTGGTCACCAGGAACGAGTAGGCGACAGACTGCCCGGCCTTCGTCACATTGGTGGGCGTGGCCGACTTGACCAGCGTCAGCGTCGGGGTCTGCGTGACAGTGACGGGCGCCTTGGCGGTGGTGGATGGCACTTGGTCACTGGTGGCTGAAGCCGAGTTGTTCAACTGGCCACCCGCGTCGATATCGGCCTGGGTGGTCTTGTAGGTGGCGGTGCAGGTGGCTGTGTCGCCGGGCTGCAAAGTGATGGAGCCATTGGCCACCGACGATGTCGCGCCACCGGCCTTCGGGGTCACCGTGCAGTTGGCGGCCATGGAGACGGGCTGGGCCGTCGCGCCGGACGCGGCGTTCGTGACGCCGGCGTCGCTGACCTTGACGTTGGTCAGCGTCACGCTGCCAGTGTTGGTTGCCACGATCGAGTAGGTGACGGTCTGGCCAACCGCGTTGACCGATGTGGGGTTGGCCGTCTTGGCGATGCCGAGCGCGGGCTCTGGGGTGACGGTGACGGGGGCCTTGGCGGTGCCGGATGGGACGTCTGTGGTGCCCGTCTTGCCGTCGGCCGAAGCCGAGTTGTTCAGTGTGCCACCGGCGTTCATGTCGGCTTGGCTGGTCACATAAGTGGCGGTGCAACTGGCGGTGTCGCCGGGGGCCAGGGTGATGGAGCCATTGGCCACCGATGACGTCGCGCCGCCGGCCTTCGGGGTGACGGTGCAGTTGGGCGCGAATACGACGGGCGCGGGGATAGATCCGGCCGCCGCGTTGAGGACGCCGGCGTCTGTAACTTTGACGCTGGTCAACGTCGTGTCACCGGTGTTGGTTGCCACGATGGTGTAGGTGACTGTTTGACCGGCCGCGGTCACAGTTGTCGGGCTGGCCGTCTTGGCGATGCCGAGCTTGGGCGACTGGGTCACCGTCACCGGGGCGATTGCGTCCTTGGAATTGACTGTGGTGCCGTTAGGCTCCTTGGATGTCGCCGATGCTAGGTTGTTGAGTGGCCCCGCCGAATCGATGTCGGCCTGCGTGGTGGTGTAGGTGGCGGTGCAGCTGACAGACTGCGTCGGCGCCAAGGTGCCGACCGTACCAGAAGGCCAACCCGACGCTGCCGGGCAGGTCACCTTCAGGGCACCGGACGAGGGGCCGCTGCCGATAGAAACGCCGGCATCCGTTACCGTCACGCCAGTGAGCGTCACGTTGCCGTTGTTGGTGGCGACGATGGTGTAGGTGACTGTCGTGCCGGCGGCGGTTACCGTCGTCGGTTTGGCAGTCTTGGTGATGTCCAATTGCGGGGCCGGTGTCTCGGGGATTGTCACGGTCGAGGTGTTGGACGTCACCGACTTGTTGTGCGAGTCGGTGCCGGTGGCGACGGCCGTGTTGGCCAGGGTGCCCCGGTCGACGTCGGCCTGC
>Ga0123357_10006978_pt1 | contig 13884 bp, 11 predicted proteins | sample TergutEmb28metaG_FD_89873 | JGI IMG/M metagenome (GOLD analysis project Ga0123357, IMG submission 89873) | Embiratermes neotenicus P4 segment gut microbial communities from Petit-Saut dam, French Guiana - Emb289 P4 | ecosystem: Host-associated > Arthropoda: Insects > Digestive system > Gut ... | reverse complement strand
GATTTTTTTTTCCCTGGAGGGGAGACCTGTTTCTGGTATAGTACGTAAATTTAAATGTCCCGTGAAAAAACTCGGCTCTTCTGCCCAGGCACTAGCGATTTAAATTGAACGGGAAAGGGTTAAAGGGGGCTAGAGATAGATATTAAATTTTGTCACTTATTAGGTTGTAACTCTTTTGGATGTGGATCACTGTTTCCTGTCTGGCACAGTTGATTCTAGAACTGCAAGAACAAATTCCAGAACACTGAATAGGATGTTAGTGACAGTTAAAATATTTTTGTCACCACTGGAGACCCTGTAACCATATTTTTCTACTCTTGTATCAGACTACATGGCTTACATTCCAGAAGACCATCATCTTCACATTTACTGCTGTTTTTTATCTCAACTGACCAACTTAAAGTTCACTGTGAATCACACTGATTGGTGTATCTACCTTTACTTGCCTCTCGTTGATTGGTAGGGAGTCCCAGAAGTCAGGGTCCCCAAGGTTGTCACTGGATCGCATTTCAAGATTCTTCGGACCGCCAATGTATAAATACTTGAGTTCTTTGCTGTTAGGGGTTGTTGGTTCCCATGTGAGTCTCCTTCCAGGCAGAGCAGGCTTTCTGGAAGGCATAGATATTTGCTTTATAATTGTTGTGACTGTTATTTTACATACAGCATGTTAAAAAATTTGGATTATGTTCAGCATTACAAAGATGGAAGTCATCTTTTGGTGGGATAAGATAAACTGCCCCATGATGATGCACTGGTATTGAAGTTTCAATGAATAACGTTGTACAGTCTTCATTGGAGAGGTAGTTCATTTAAGCTTTTGGAACTGTGATGCAGCTTTTCGAACTGTGATGCAGAAGTGGGGGTAACATACAGTTGCACATTTGGTGAATAATTGCATCCTGTCCAGTTGTAGAGGTAGTTCAGTTAAGGTTCTGGAACTGTGATGCACGAGTGAGTGTAATGTGCAATTGAACATTTGGTGAAAATTACATATTGTCCAGTTGTAGACGTCATTCAGTTAAGATTCTGGAACTGTGATACAGAAGTGTGGGTACTATACAGTTGAACATTTGGTCGACAGTGATGTATTGTCCTGTTGTAGAGGTAATTGAGTTAAACTGTTTTGGTGCCTGAATTAAATACTTATGGGAGCCACAGGACACTGCTGTTTCAGTGAGAATTGCAGGAGAAGCCCCTTAAATGCTGTCATCTTAATCTGAGCATCTCACATGCAACAGGTATATTTGGCATTCTGTGCCAAAGGCTTAAGGTGTGGAACTGTGATGTGGAAGTGAGAGTAGTTTACAGTTTGACATTTGGTGAAGAATAATGTAAAGGTAGTTCAGTTAATAACCGTGGGAATTTTTAGTCTCCATTGATAATCATTTTGCAGCCTGTCATGTTGTATGGTTTGTAAATATGACTGTCCTTTTATACAGCATCCTGTTTTTATCTTTGTTTGTAGACTACTAACATTGCCTCAGTGTTAACAAACATGAGTTTTTTGAACCCTTAATAACTTTCAGAAAGGTGCATATAGCTGTCGATACCGACATGTCTCTAAATCCACGCCTATTCATCCATTAAAGTTAGGGTTTTTGCACAGTGTTGCAGAAGTAAGGGTACTATATGTGGTGCAATAAAGTAGTTTCTGGACTGACTGTGAGATGACACTACTGCTGCTAGCACGAATTTCTGCTGGTAGGTGTATATAGAATAGAGTCTGCTGAGTCTTTTCCTGTTTGGAATGAGGCTGTAGTACGTGTGATTAATGAGTATGTCTTGTTAAGTATAAGTGTGTGTTACTCCACTTGCAGTTTTGACATATCTAGAAAATGGAGGACTTCAAGGAGAATTTTGTCTGCATTAGACTTTGCTTTACAATGGGGAGATAGGCTGTGAAAACTTCTGAAATGTTGGAAGCAACTTCTGGGTAACAGATCTAAGGAAAAACAAAAGTTTTAGTGGTTTTACATGTTCAGAAGCAGTGTGACCCAGTTGAAGATGCTGAATGCTTGGGACTTCCATCTAAGAGCGAAACAGGTGATAATGTGGATCAGCTGAAGGAACTGGTCCTCAAAAACAGAAAAGTCACTACCTCTGAAGTGACTGACATGCTGGGAGTTTTATTTAGCTCAGTTCAGAACTTGAGATCTTTGTTCTTCTGGGATGTTACGCGTGTTAGATTTGTAGGTAGTTGCCAACATTTTGGGACAGCCTATCAGTCCATGAAGATTGGACAAAACCAGAATTCCTTTTGGTGATAGTAACAGGTGATGAAACATGGGTTTACAGCTACGAGAAAGAAATCAAACAACAACCCCAGTGGAAGAGTCCATCGTCTCCATCCCCTAGACAAGGCAGGTTTGCTCAGATGTGAGGAGCATGTTTATTTATTTCTTAGCATTTACAGAGTAGTACATTATGAATTTGTTCAACAAAGATAACTGTAAACCATGTAGGAAAATGTGTGGCAAGAATGAGTGAAATTTGAAATTAGGAAGATTCGTTTCTCCACCATGACAGTGTACCTCCATGCCACGTATTGTCTCTGTGTGAAGTTTTGACTAAAAACAAAATGTCATTCCACACCCCTCTGTGCTGACATGATTTAGCACTCTGTGACTTCTTTCTGTTCCCAAAATTCAGTTTGGCTTAAAGGGAATCAGATTTAATGTTTTGATAATGATTCAGGCAAAATTGGTGGACACATCCGCGGACTTTTAAACAAAACATGTTGTGAAATGTTTTGAATAGTGGTGCAGTTACTGAGCTTACTGTATAAAATCCAAAAGAGAATACTTGAAAGGGGACAGCATTGATTAGAAGGTAAGTGTTGTTGTGAAGTAAATTCAGTCCAGAAACTATTCCAGCTGTGCAGCTGAACATATGGTGAATAATAATGTTCTTTCTACTTGGAGATATGGTGCAGGTAAAGAATTTAAGAACCATGATGCTCAAGTGAGGGTACTATACAGTTCAGCATTTGCTGCATGTTGTGGGAAATGGTGAATTTTTTAATGTATCTTGTTCTATACTTATAATTATGCTTTTTGTAATTTATTTATTCACTCTGACTTTCCTAAGAGACCACAAGCTTTAAATTGTGGTGCTCATTGGCCTAGTGAGTCATTGCTGGCCTCTGCAGGTTTTGTCCATAGTGTGCTGCAGGAAACGCAGCACAATAAATCATTTTTGCTACAGACTTATTTCATAAGAAGTTTCCACTGTGTATTGACTACATATATTTGTTCCACCCTTCTGTTTTCTGTAGCATAACAGATTATTTGCATGTCAAAATTAGAAACTTCATATGTGTTGTATTCTTGTACACATTGTCTAGCTCATTAGTTGGTCATGTTTCTACCCCATGGCAGGTTGTAACTTCATGTTCAGTCCCCACAAATTCCACCCCAGGTTGTGAGTCAGATGGAGTGGAATTCAAAGACGTATATATTCCGATTTTAGGCTTTCAGAAGGGGCAGACACTTGTAATAAAGAAGCAATCGACTGATTACATCTTCAATGGGAGTTGTTTCTTTCAGAACGCAGCTGGCTTCAGATACTCAACAAAAGCTTATTCATAAATTAACTAGCTACAGGCAGCAAGTTTGAAATTTAAACTGTAAAAGTGATCACTCTTCCTTGAATGTACAGAGAGAGTCAAAATTTTCGAGAACCCAGAAAATTATTACAGATGTCATTCTGTAGAGTGAGGATAAATTGTAGGAAAAATTGTAATAACTATAAAAATGGAGTCTAATCAAGATTGAGAACTGCGATGTTCTGGGTTATTATGCAGCAAGTAGTGGTAATTACTTACCCATGTTTTGGGACAACCTGTTGATCCTGAGAGTTGGGACCAGTAGGTTGTCCCATAACCTCAATATGGAATTACCACTACTCGCTTTGTAATAACGCAGAAGATAGTAGTTCTTTTCTACTTCACAGCAGAAGCCTGAAATGATGCATAATAAAGATAAGTTCGTAATGGTTATTCACAAACTTACATACCAATAAACGGATTCTTTCTTAAATATCTACTTCTTATTTGGACCCTATACATTTATAATTGTAATTTGCATAATATATTTTGTGAATTGCTGCATGCCAGAAATTGAAATGACCAGGCACAGTGTAAAAAATTGTGGCAGTGGTGAAGTACTATGGTATTTACACTTGGCAGGTATAGGTTAACAATGACTTGCCTTCAGAATTGGCGCACTCACTGTGAAAATAGAAATGTAGTGAGGTAATTTAATTTTTAGGTGCACCCGAAAAATTGCAAAAAGGGACCGTTGGCTTCTCCATGTCCATCCATCCACCTGCCTGCCCACCAACATGGAACAACTGGGCTACCATTTGACAGATTTTTATGAAATTTGGCATTTGAATATTACTGGGAAATGTGTCAAAAATTCATGTTTCATTAAAATCAGCTAAGATTAGCAGCTGCTTTACCTGTACATTTATGATAATAGCTTGCTGAATTTTTCACAAAATGAGAAATGTTTCAGACAAAATCTGTCAAGAAAATCAAAATACACTTTGCGTTCAATAAATGCTTTCTGAAAATTGTACCATGTATGTGATAATGCAGAAAAATGTGTACAGCCAGACAGGCTACGCACACATGTTATAATGCTGCATTGAAGAGATGTCCTGTACATGCCAGAAAACTTTGGCAAGAATACAGACACACACTCATCATATTTAAGACTTGTTGTTTCGTAATTGACTATGTCTGGTCTGGTCTTGTAAAGCAACACAGGAACGGAGAAACTGCGCAGTAACTTATATTGCAGTATGATGTGTTTAGCCAAATTGTGTGTGCGAAGAAGTCCATGAGCATATGAACATTTTTTTTTGTTTTAGTGCAGCATGTTTAATATGCAACATGGGAAAAGAGTGCAGATTAGTTGGAAAGTAATTTGCATTGTTGCCGGTGACGTAAATTTACCATTAAAGCATTGCAACACTCAATACTTTATGTAGATGACAGTGACATGTCAATAACGACAGACACACACAAAGCATTTTTGTGTTCCTGTTGCAACAGTGGTTATGTGAATGCGCATCACTCTGTTACATTATGTGTACATTGTGTAGTTAGAATAAGTATTGACATGTGTTATAGGCAAAATTATCTCTACCTGTCTTATACTAGAATGATGTCACTATGTAACTATCATACGTTACAGGGCTGGACAGTACAGTGGGCAGTACATTACTGGGAGTGTAGACTCTTTTTAAAAATGTTATTATTTATATGTGCACCACTGCATGTTGTTAAAATGCATATATGAGTTTTATTTTGATATTACTGTAGAAAGTTGGTTGCTACATTACCCTGTGTCAGCAAAGCTGCTCCATATGTCCAAGAGTAGATTGGACATCTCTTTGTCTTCTTCTGTTTCATCTGTTTTGAATGCATATTCAATAGTGTAGGCTGTATCATCTAGATGGCTTGCACCTGTTTTGAAATACCAGTGTTGTGAGTTGGAGGTACTCATGTTAGTGTTGGTGAAGATTGCATTCTGGGTTGTGACACTGTATTCTGGTAGAATTATACTGATGTGTTGGATGTTGCCTTTGTGTTCAGAGTAGACAAGTAAGCTGCACTGGAAAAAGATAGGAAAAGATGTAGGGACAGAAAAAGGGACACAGCTCCCTGAGGTACTCATTGGTAGGTGATCAGACTGGAAGAGCAGCCAATGCAGCCAAGGGAAGGGTTGGGGGATGTGCAGATGAAGAGTAAACTGCACTGGAAGAGAGAGGGTACGGTACAGGGACAACAGAAAAGGACACAGTTCTGCATAGAAGAAAGTGGGAAATGGTGGGACAAGGAAGGGAACCAGCTAGTGTGCCAAGAAACACAAGTGGAAAGAGATGGTTGAACTCCACTGGAGAATACAGGGTCACAAGGAGGGAACAAAGCACTGCAAGCATGTCATTTGGGGTGAGAACAACCCAGGAAAAACTGGGAAAATGAAGACAGTATGTTCCTTCAACACCTTTGCGAATTTCTACCAGACCACATGGTGTCATACCCAAGAAGACCATATTATTCACTGTTATAGCTGGTATATAGAGCATGTACTTGAAGATGCACCCATTTTATACTCATGGTGTGGAATATAACAAGGAAAGCTGCACTGAAACACTCCTCATTAATAACATTCTAGCCCTTTTTTTTTTACCAGCACTTATTCTGTCGCTCATTAAATCATGAAGGTGGTTGATCATAACTGAGTTACATTAATTCTGCATTTAATTGCTTGGGAAACATTTATATATTTGGGGGTTTAACGTCAGTAGGAACATAATGAATTTGAAGTTAAAACTGTTAGTACTTTAATAGCTGTGTTTTAGGTTAATGGAAAAAGTAGACTGTTTTGAAGAATTCAAGCATATCTTGTGAACAACTGAAAGGGTACCTGATGGTCCTAGGTTGTAAAACACTGGACTCACTCAGAGGGTTCTGAGTTCAGTCCCCAGAGAAAACAAAATTGCATACAGATTGAAACCTACACTTTCTGCTGCTACAGGTAAAACTTTGGGGAATGTGAAGAATAGTAGGCCCCCCTCCCCATGGTTTGTAACCCTACTGCTTCCTCTCTTGACAGTTACTCTCATGATCATCCTGTTGTTTAGGTTACTGTAATTTCAGAAATCGATTCTGCACCTTTGCTTAGGTGGCTGGAGGCTAGAAGTGGCAACCCATATCTTGAGGTATGAGAAACACAGCAACAGTATACACAGCTGCTTTCTTGTATTCTGAAATGTTGGTAAGCACTTTTCATGGATAAGAAGCAACTGATACCCATGAGCATTTTGTTAGTACTGGGGTGGCTACTATCTTACCATAATTGTTTGTTGTTCCTGAGTTAACTTCAGTAAAACTGTGCTTTCCTCTGTATCCAAATAAGTAGAAGTAGACAGGTGATTTGGTGACAGCTGCTTGTAATTTTGTAGCTCGTGCCCCATCTACCAGATATACACGGTCAGTGATCATCTGGAAATTTACAGTAAAAGCATAATTTTTAATCAGTGTCTGTGTTTATTGTCAGAGCAAACACAACTTTTAGAACATTATACTTTCAGCCATCATGTAAAGTGTATTTTGACCGTTTTTGGTTTTCATAATTAGATCCTATAACATACCTGGAAAAGAATACCGGGGTGGTGGCCTCCCTTTACAGATAATACACTGAAATGCATACAATTTAGAGTATTATTCCCCCGTAAAATGCATAGTAGTGGTTAAAATTTGGTAAAAATATAAGTATAATTATTGTTGAATTTCAGATATTAGAGATTTTATAGTATAGTATGGTGGACGTGGTTCACATAATTTGTGATGTTTGTCGCAATCTTAGTGATTAATATACTGAGCATTATACTATAATGAAATGTCTTTTGTCTGAAATTTAGAAATAATTATATTTTAATTTTAACCCATTTTAACCACTACTGTAAATTTCATTATTCCCTAATAGTGAATGATAGTCTAAATTCTATATATTTCAATGTATTAACTGTGCATAGGAGGCCTCCACGTCAGTATTCTTTTCCATTTGTGTTGTAAAATCTACCTGATGATGACAAAAATGGCCGAAACATGTAGTAGATGACAGTTACATATATAGTGATTGTACTAAAAGTTGTGTTCGCTTTGACAGTAAATAGACATTGATCAACAAACACAGCAAGATAACGATACCAAAATTTGCATAATTTTTAATTAGAAATTTGATAATAGCTCCACAGGTAGTGTCACAAATAAATCATGATGCAGTACAGTTAAATCTTACTTGTGATGGTGTTTGTATTGATTTTTCTACACTGAGTACTTTTCTGTACTGGGATATGAGATGTGTGCTGTGCAGAAATGTAGATTTTCATCGTATTGAATATTTTTACTAGCTAACAGCATTTGAAGGGCAGTATGTCTGGAAGGGATGTATGTATAGTAGCTTGGTTGAATCTCTGAGCATGGCCATTGTGAGTGATTGTGGGATTGTGGAGGAGTGCATAGGGAAATGCATAGAAGTGCATAGTTATGGAAGAGAGAGTGACCATTCAGAAAATATCAATGTAGATAGAAATATAATGTTGAAGTAAATCATGTGGAAATCATTGCAACAGAATGATATCCACTATTAGGCCATGAGAATATGGTGTTATATGATCAGATTTTTTAAGGAGCTGAGTGACATCATCTCGCTCAAGAACTTTGCTCATTAGGCTAATTAGGTAGCATTTTGACATGAGATTCATATAATTTGTGTGATTAGTGTCAAACTCTGCAGTGTAAAAATGTACTATAATTACTCTATATACCTGTATAATTTGCTTGATGGATTTGGAGACTGGTTGACCACGAAAGTAGTGCTGACGAATGTGATCAGTAACTTCCTTCCTTATTTCCTTAGGGACTGTGTAATTGTAGTCCAGTATATGTGGAATAAGGTTATCGAATTCGCGTTCCAGCACTTTTAGGGTCTCTTCATTAGCAACCCAGTCTGTATTGCAACAAACAGGAGTTTCGTGGTTAAATGTTCGGTATTTGTGAGTTGTGAGCGATTGGCGTTGGGTGGGCCTACGTGATGAAGTATATGCGGGAGGAGCCCATCTCTTGCTCTGGGATCCAGGCAACCAGTGGCGATCTTAGTGCGAAAGTAAAATTCGCTTGTAGGGTATGCTGTGCGTACCCTTATGAGGAAGGGTACCTAAGAGTGGAAGTTTTCCAGGGTCTTGTTTTATGTAATATGTCAGGACAAGCATATTTTTATGTAACATTATTTTTGTAAACACGCAGCCAACAAATCAATAAAAACACATTTTGTTTTAGTACTTCAAATAACGGTTTTATGAAAGTTTGTAGGTTAAGCACGTACTCATTCGTGCCTTCCCTCCACACACACACACACACACACACACACACACACGTACCTACACACACACACACGTACCTACAAACATGGATCCAAAATTGTGTCATGGTGACATTTTGATGTGACATGTCGTAAAAATACAAAATGTACAATACACATATATCCATTTCACGTACGTACAGTATTCAGATATTACACACCACATTCATTATATAACAATTGATAATAAAATTATGAGTCTTCCAAAGCATTAGAAATTAATTGAGTAAGAGGAATATGTATTAAGTATTTTGTTAAGGCGTCTTTAAATTGAGCCTTTTTTTGTGAGTCTGTATGTTGAATTCTTAAACATGTAGATGGCAGCATAATACACATTCTACCGAACACATGATAATAGAGGATTGGGCTGTGAAGGTGGCGGTATTAATACTGTGTGCTTCAATGATTACCATATTTGTCACACCCCCAAAAAAGGGAATTTGGGAATAATGTTTAATATAATTTATGCCCACGCATATTTATTAGTCGAAACGATTTTCTTGAAAAGTGGGAAGGACTGGGCTAAAGTAACATTTGACACCGCAGATGTTTTTTTTTTCGTACTGAAACAGAGACGACAGTGACAGAAGGAAAGATGCAGAGAAAGGAGTACATATTAGATATCCCAGTTTGCCTTTAGGTGACAGGACTTGTGGGTTGCTCATTATGTCTACTGGAGAACAACTTTTGTCCTGCTTTCACTGAGTGTCATCTTAAGATTCTTTACTGGGAAACAGATAAGCGACAGCAGTGTATCAGCATTTAATTCAGATGTAATTTTCATTATGACCAAAAGATTTTTTAAATCACTGACAAAATGGATGAGCAGAGTATTTTCAGGTAGAGCTCAAAGGTCATTCTCAGACTCGCTAAAAATGAGAGTGTGTTTTTTCAGAAGGTACCAATGGCATATTTTGGAGACCGCTGCAATATAATGATGTTTGCATTAGTATTTATCAAACCACATGATGCTGTTGTTGGACTCTGCGGATTTCTCCCTGCTCCATCCACTTCTTTCTCAGCATTTCCTCATCCCTACAAGTCATAACGGTCCTTGCTGTAATACAGATGCTGACATGACTGGAGGACGTTTGAAACTGAAGGGGAATCGTAGTAATGTTATTGAAGAACATCAGGAGACAAGGTCTAAGAAGTAAAATGACAAGAATTAATTATGTTAAGCCTTGGAGTGCATTTTTCGTGTAAATCCGAATCTTCTGCTCTGTGTGTGTGAAACCGGTGAGCAACAGTTTCTTTTTGCTTGTCAGTTACAGTAAATCTGCATTACTGTTATTTTTTCCTTCGTGAGAGATAGGTGGCTAATAATACGCCTATGTGGCTGACCAGCTGGCTTAACTGGGTCGAGTGTTGGGGTCCCTCGCTGTCACATTCTCTCATTCCTCCCCTTTCCAGTGCTACCTGTTGCTTTTTGCCCTCTCTGATTGGCGACTTTTCCATTCAGCCAGCCACACTAGTTACACTGTTGCTATTTGTCATGCATCCCATAGTTTCCTTGGCTTCTTCTTGGGCCTTTAAACACTTCAAAATGGGAACACTGTACCGTCTGGAAGTGTCTGGTACCAAATATCCAGTGACACAGTGTCGCATTACAGAAGAACTGATGCCTCATTCACACCACTTCAGAACCGTAAGAACTTGGATGGTGGTATATCATATTGTCCCAAGGTATGTCGTGTTAGGGACGGTTTTAAAATCGCACAGTGATATAATGGGGGTGGAGCAGTGTTCATTCATAAATCGTCATTCGTACGATTGCAGCCGCGGGGACGGGGTGAAACTAATTGTGCTTGTATCATTCAGCTAGGGAATCCATTCAGTGAGAAGGTGAATCGGTGGTTGGATATCCAACATGTTTTTGCTGTACAGGCTTTTAAAAAGTAATGACCCCGTGATGGCAGCTGAATGAATACCTAAAAAGGTCCATGATCGCAGTGGCGTCAAGAATAGTTAGAGCAGTTTCGAACCGCTACTGTTGCAACAAATAAACCAGAAACAGAGGCATAACTGTCGACACTGAAAATACTGAAGGAGTATTGTCTGCTGTCGGTTGTAGCCCCAGACGATCAGGACACAGACATCCAATTGCCCTCAACGTATCGAGCGGTTTGCCCCAACAGATACACATTATGTAATTATCGTCCCTACAAAATAGATGGTGCAAGAATTGTGAAGGCGGTTTTGCTTCAAGAAGTGGGTTTTGTGAGCAGTTTGTTGATAAATGAACGTCCAGATGTTATTTCTTCGTTGATAATATTAGATGAGGACCATTTACAATTGTAGTTGAAATCATGTCACAGTCCGAGAGAACTGTATGGTGCGAGCTATTATCGTTTTGTTTCATTGGTCCTTATTTTTCCGAAGATGAAACTTGCAGTACGGCTATGAAGTTTAACTTGTGAGCATATAGTGAATAAGTTCTTGTTTCCAGAGTAACTATATCGTGACATCGAAATTCCCAGTGTTTGGTTCCAGCAAGATAGTGCAACAGCACATATTGCTTGTCAATTGAGCTCTTAAATATCTGCTTGAACACTGTGTAGTTTACCGCTACAGCGGCATTTCTTGGCCAGCCCATTTGCCTTGTCTGTACGCTTGTGATATCCTTTTATTGGGCTACTTGAAAAGCAGTGTTTCACACACATCTGGCTGACTTACACGCTCTCAAGCTAGGAATTTCGAAAGAAACGGCTGCCATATAACCTGCCATGTTTACATTGCATAATGGAAGTGTTATGCATCAGTGCTTCAATCATGATGGACGACATCTAACCGGAGTTCTTTTTAAGTGTAGCTCGGTTTTAGTGTTTCAAAATAGTGGCATACATTTGTCTTTCAGTTCTCATGACTGATTAAATTTGAGTAAACTTTGGTTAACCAGTGTGTCTTTAAAAATAATGAAAGAATACAGCCCGTCTGTGTAATTTATATCACACTGAGCTACTTGTAGTGACATTAGAATTAGGTTATACTTTGTTATACGTTGAAGTGGACAGATTGGTAGAGAGCTCCTAGTTATGGGCGTATGGTGAGATAGGCAAGCAGTGTACACAGTGCGATCCATAAGTTTTAGGACTGATTTTTTTAAAAATAACAGAACTAGAGCGATCTATCGGCCAACCCACTAACTAGGTACTATCAACTAACATCCGTTCACACACCGAGTTTCATTTGTTTATCTTCGACAGTGTACAAGTTATAACTTGTCTTGTAAAGTCACTTTTCTTTGTACGTCGTGGATGGCGGCAATGAACACAGAGTTGCCTTAAAATGTTGTTCCAGAGCCGGTCTGTCAGCGACAGAAACACTAGTATTGGTGCAAAAGGCTTACGGGAATGAGGCTCTGAACCGATCAGGCGTTTTTAGGTTGTATTCTCGATTTCGAGACGGAAGGGAGCTGGTAGAAGACGAGAGATGTGACCCTCCAAAATCGACTCGACCTGAAGTTAACATTGCTGCTGTTGCTGATTTGGTCAAAAATGACCGTCGAATCGCATCAAGAATGATAGCATAATCTTTGAACATCCCCAAGACTGTAGTTCTTAGGATTCTGAAAGAGGGTTTGGGAAAGAGAAAGTTGTGTGTAAGTTTTGTTTCACACTCTTTGACACCTGAGCAGAGGGAAGATCGAGTCACATCTTGCCAAGACATTATCGCGGTGGCCAATGCAGACAAACATTTTTGTAAACAAAATTATTACGGGAGATGAGACCTGGTGTTTTACTTATGACCCCGAAACAAAGCGACAGAGTTCTGAATGGTGAGACATCCCCTCGGCCGAAGAAACTGAGATTCCATGTTGATAATTTTTTTTTCCGACTCTCTAGGCGTAGTGCACAAAGAATTCGTACCAGAAGGAAAAACATTAAATGCAGAATTTTATAAAGGCGTAATGGATCGCCCCCTGAAGCGCATTCATCGGGTTCGTCCAGCTGCGTTCTGCCCTCGAGATCTTTTCTTCTTGCACGATAATGCGCCCGCCCACAAAGCTGCAAGTGTTTGCCAATTTTTCACCCCAAAAATGTTACAACCCTTTTATCACCCCTCGTACTCCCCAGATTTATCTCCGCCAGACTATTTTCTGTCCCCCAAGTTGAAAATGGAGGTAAAAGGACTCCACTTGGCGGATGTTGCTGAGATCCAAGAAGCCGTAACTGATAAATTATGAAGGTCCAAAAAGAGGAATTTTCGGAAACTGGACGACCGCGCAAGAGCCCGTATGTATGCCATTGGAGCTCATAAGTGTTAGTGACCACCTACAAGCAGCACCGTCGTGACAAAACACTGCAGCCTGAATTTAAATATTAAGAAATAATTTTCTTCTCTTCTCTAGAGCTTATGGAAGCAGTTATATAGCGGATTGGCATGTAATTTTGTATCAAAAACATCTCAGAATGTACTTCATTTTGAAACAGCAGCCACACAAACCTCCAGCAGGTACCAGCCCATCTTCTGTTGTTACACTTGTGATCAGTGGCACATCTTCAACGTTCCCCTCCAAAAGTAGATCAAGTGGATGTTTACTGAGGAATGGATTCGGACCAGCTTGCTCTACTGTAGGTGCAAATGGGGAAAATGGATTGTACATCCACTTCTGAAAACAGACAAAAATATTAATCACTGGTATGATTGTGTGATAATACGTAAACCACTCTTTACTTGAGAATTCACGGTTATACAAAGATGAATCAAAATGGAAGTGAATTTGCCTATAGAGGCGCTGCAGTCGACGCTGTGTGAAACGTAGTGGTTGTCTCATTAACTACGTACTACGCATTGTTGCGAAGTATGTCAGTTTCAGTTAATGTTTACAGATCTTCCTTAAAGATGGAGGCCCCCTTCGAATTGCGTTGTTGTAGAAGAGGGAGCTGTGATCTTTTTTTTTTTTTTTTTTTTTTTTTGAGGGGGTGTATAATTTTTAATTTTTTTG
>Ga0123357_10006977_pt1 | contig 13885 bp, 4 predicted proteins | sample TergutEmb28metaG_FD_89873 | JGI IMG/M metagenome (GOLD analysis project Ga0123357, IMG submission 89873) | Embiratermes neotenicus P4 segment gut microbial communities from Petit-Saut dam, French Guiana - Emb289 P4 | ecosystem: Host-associated > Arthropoda: Insects > Digestive system > Gut ... | reverse complement strand
TATGATAATGTTGTGACTTGAGTACGGCAGGGGGATTGACAGGAGCTGCAGTAATTCGTAGTGTTTGTGTATGATAATGTTGTGACTTGGGTACGGCAGGGGGATTGACACGAGCTGCAGTAATTCGTAGTGCTTTGTGTATGATAATGTTGTGACTTGAGTACGGCAGGGGGATTGACAGGAGCTGCAGTATTTCGTAGTGTTTGTGTATGATAATGTTGTGACTTGTGTACGGCAGGGGGATTGACAGGAGCTGCAGTAATTCGTAGCGCTTTTTGTATGATAATGTTGTGACTTGGGTACGGCTGGGGGATTGACAGGAGCTGCAGTAATTCGTAGTGTTTGTGTATGATAATGTTGTGACTTGGGTAAGGCAGGGGGATTGACAGTAGCTGCAGTAATTCGTAGTGCTTTGTGTATGATAATGTTGTGACTTGTGTACGGCATGGGGATTGACAGGAGCTGCAGTAATTCGTAGTGCTTTGTGTATGATATTGTTGTGACTTGGGTACGGCAGGGGGATTGACAGGAGCTGCAGTAATTCGTAGTGCTTTGTGTATGATAATGTTGTGACTTGGGTACGGCTGGGGGATTGACAGGAACTGCAGTATTTAGTAGCGCTTTGTGTATGACAATTTTTTGAATTGGGTACGGCAGGGGGATTGGAAGGAACTACAGTAATTTTTAGTGCTTTTTGTATGATAAAGTTGTGACTTGGGTGCGGCAGTGGGAATGACTGGAGCTGCACATGTTCGTAGTGTTTTGTTTATGAAAATTTTCTGACTTGTGTTCGGCAGGGGATTGACAGGAGCTGGAGTAATTCGTAGTGTTTTGTGTATGATAATGTTGTTACTTGTTTACGGCAGGGGAATTGACAGGAGCTGCAGTAATTAGTAGCGCTTTGTGTATGAAAATATTGTGACTTGGGTACAGCAGGTGGATTGACAGGAGCTGCAGTAATAAGCAGCGCTTTTTGTATGCTAATATTGTGGCTTGGGTACAGCAGGTGGATTGACAGGAGCTGCAGTATTTAGTAACGCTTTGTGAATGAAAATAGTGTGATATGGCTACGGCAGGGGGATTGACAGGACCTGCAGTAATTAATAGTGCTTTTTGTATGATAGTATTGTGATGTGGGTACGGCAGGTTGATGGCAGGAGCTGCAGTAATTCATAGTGCTTTTTGTATGATAATATTGTGACTTGTGTACGGAGGGGAATTGACATGACCTGCAGTAATTCGTAATGCTTTGTGTATAATATTTTGACTTGGTTATAGCAGGGTGTTTGGGAAGTTCTGCAGGAATTCGTAGCGATTTGTTTATGATAATTTTGTGACTTGGGTATGGAAGTGGGATTGACAGGAACTGCACAAATTCGTAGTGCTTTGTGTATGAAAATGTTGTAACTTGTGTACAGCAGGCAGATTGAAAGGAGCTGCAGTAATTCGCAGCGAATTTTTATGATAATGTTGTGAGTTGTGTACGACAGGGCGTTTGACTTTAGATGCATTAATTCGTATTGCTTTGTGTAAGATATTTTTATGAATTGGGTACGTCAGGTGGATTGACAGGGGCTGTAGGAAATCGTAATATTTTGTATGATAATTTTGTGACTTGGGTACGGCAGGGGGATTGAAGGGAGGCGTAGAAATTCGTAGATCTTTGTGTATTATAATGTTGTGACTTGGGTAAGTTAGGGGAATTGACATAATCTTTAGTATTTCGAAGCGATTTGTGAATGAATTTTTTGTGGCTGAGTACGGCATGGGGATTGACAAGAGCTGCAGTAATTCATAGTGTCTTTGCGAATGATAATTTTTGAATTGGGTACGGCAGGGTGATTGATAAGAACTGCAGTATTTCGTAGTGCTTTGTGTATGATAATATTGCGACTTGGTTATGTAAGGCGTAGTGTCAGGTGTTGCAGAATTCCGTAGTGCATTGTGTATGATAATCTTGTGACATTTATACGGCAGTGTGATTAACAGGTGCTTCAGGAATTAGTAGCGCTTTTTGTATAATAATGTTGTTACTTGGATAAGGCAAGAGGAGTGACAGTTCCTGCAGAAATTAATAGTGCTTTGTGTATGATAATATTGTGACTTGGGTCCGGCAGGGGGATTGACAGGAGATGTAGTAATTAGTAGCGCTTTGTGTATGATAATGTTGTGAATGGTTAAGGCAGGGGGATTCATAAGTCCTGCAGTAATTAATAGTCCTTTGTGTATGATAAATATGTGACTTGTGTCCGGCTGGGGAATTGACAAGAGCTGCAGTAATTAGTACCGCTTTGTGTATGATAATTTTGTGACATGTGTACGACAGTGTGATTGACAGGAGCTGCAGGAAATAGTGATGCTTTTTGTGTGAAAATATTGTGACTGAGTTACGGTCGGGGGATCGACAGGTCCTGCAGGTGTTAATGGTGCCATGTGTATGATAATATTTTTACTTGTGTCCGGTAGGGGGATTGACAGGTGCTTCAGTATTTAGTAGTGCTTTTTGTATGATAATAAATTAACTTGGGTAAGGTAGGGTGATTGACTGGTGCTTCAGTATATCCTATTGGGTATTGCATGAAAAATATATGCCGTGTTTACGGCAGGATAATTGAAAATTCCTGCAGAATTTAGTAGCGCTTTGTGCATGATAAATGTTTTACTTAGTTACGGTAGGTGGATTGAAAGGGTTTGCAATAATTTTTAGTTGATTGTGTATGATAATATTTTGACTTGCGTTACGGCAGGGTGTTTAAAAGAGCTGCAGTAATTCTTAGTGCTAAGTGTATGATAGTATTTGGACATGGGAACGGAAGTTGGTTTGTCAGAAACTGCAGTAATTATTAGTGTTTTTGTATGAGAAATTGTGCCTTGGGTACGGCACGTGTTTTGACAGGAGGTGCAAAAATTATTAGCGCTTTGTGTATGATAATGTTGTGACTTGTGTACGGCGGGTTGATTGAAAGTACTAGCAGTAAAATGTAGCAATTTTGTATAATAATTTTGTGAATTGCGGTATGGCAGTTGGATTAAGAGGAGCTGCAGTAATTTGTAGTGCATTTTGTATGATAATTTTGTGAATTGGATACGGCAGGGTGATTGACAGGAGCTGCAGTAATTGGTATCGCTTTGTGTATGATAATGTTGTGACTTGCGGTAAGACAGGCGGATTGATGGGACCTGCACTAATTCATAATATTTGTGTATAATAATTTTGTGAATTTTGTACGACATGTTGATTGACAGGAGCTGCAGAAATTCATAGTGATTTGAGTATGAAAATATTGTGAATTGGGTACGGAAGGGGATTGACAGTACCTGCAGTTGTTCATAGAGTTTTGTGTAAGAAAATATTGTGATTTTGGTACGGTAGGGTGATTGACAGCAGCTGCAGTAATTCATAGTGCTTTTTATGTTATAATATTGTGACTTGGTTACGGCTGGGCGATTGACAGGAACTGCAGTAACTCATAGTGATTTTTGTATGATAATGTTGTGACTTGGGTACGGCAGGGGGATTGACAGGAGCTGCAGTAACTCATCGTGATTTGTGTATGATAATATTTTGACTTGGTTACGGCAGGGTGATTGATAGGAGCTGCAGTAACTCATAACAATATGTGTATTATAATATTGTGAATAAGGTACGGCAGAGGAATTGACAGGCGCTTCAGAAATTAACAGAGCCTTGTTTATGATTATATTGTGACTTGGTTAAGGCAGTGGGATTAACAGAACATGCAGTAACTCATAGTGATTTGTGTATGATAATATTTTTACTTGGGTACGGCATGGGATTTGACAGGAACTGCAGTAACTCATAGTAATTTGTGTAAGATAATGTTTTGAATTTGGTACGGCAGAGGGATTGACAGGAACTTCAGTAATCCATAGAACTTTGTGAATGATAAAATTTTGAATTGGGTACGGCAGGGTGATTGACAGGCACTGCAGTAATTCTTAGTGTTTTGGTATTATAATAATTTGACTTGGGTACGGCAGGGTGATTGACAGGCACTGCAGTAATTCTTAGTGTTTTGGTATTATAATAATTTGACTTGGGTACGGCAGGGGAAACGACAAGTATTTCCGTATTTCCTAGCACTTATTTATGATAAAATTTTGACTTTTTTACTGTAGGGTGATTGTTAGGAACTGTAGTAATTCATAGTGCTTTTGTACAGTAATATTTTGACTTGGATACGGCAGGCGGATTGACAGTGACTGCAATATTTAATAGCGCTTTGTGTATGATTATATTTTGATTTGTCTAAGGCTGGGTGTTTTTCAGGAGCTGCATTAGATCATAGAGCTTTGTGTATGATAATATTGTGACTTGGTTTCCGCAGGTAAATGACAGGAACTGAAGTAAATCATAGTGTTTGGTTTATGATATTTTTGTGACTTGGATACGCTAGGGTGATTGAGAAGAAATGCAGTAATTATTAGGGCTTTTTTTTAATGAAAATATTGTGACTTGGTTCGGCAGGGTGATTGACAAATCCTGCAGTAAAAATTAGCGCCTTGTCTATGTTAATATTTTGACTTGGTTACGGCAGGGAATTGACAGTAGCTGCAGTAGCTCATAGTCCTTTGTGTATGATAAAATTGTGACTTGTATACTTTAGGGTGATTTACAGGGACTGCAGCATTTCGTAGTGCGTTGTGTAAGATAATAAAGTGACTTCGGTAGGGCACGGTGATTTAGAGTAGCTGCAATAATATTTAGTGCTTTGTGAATGACAATTTTGTGACTTGTTTACGGTAGGGTGATTTACAGGAGCTGCAGTAATTCATAGTGCTTTGTGTATGATAATATTTTAACTTGGGTATCGCAGTGGATTTGACAGGGCCTGCAGTAACTCATAGTATTTGTGTATGATAATATTGTTAATTTTGTGCTGCAGGGGGAATTAAAAATACTGCAGTAAATCCTAGTGCTATGTGTATGATTATATTGTGATTTGGGTACGGCAGGGCGATTGACAGCAGCTGCAGTAATTCATAGCTTTTTTAAATAATAATATTGTGAATTGGGTACGGCAGGTGGATTGACAGTTGCTTTAGTAACTCACAGTGCTTTGTGTATGATAATGTTTGAATTTGGTTAGGCAGGTTGATTTACAGAAGCTGTAGTTTTTCATAGAGTTTTGTGTATGATAATACTTTGAAGTGGGTACGGCAGGGTGATTGACAGGACTTGCAGTAATTCATAGCGTTTTGTGTATGATATTATTTTGAAGTGTGTACGGTAGGGTAATTAACAGGACCTGCAGTAATTCATAGTGCATTTTGTATGATAATATTTTGACTTGGGTAAGGCAGTGGGATTGACAGGTGCTGCAGTGTTTAGTAGCGCTTTGGTATGATAATATTGTGACTAGTGTAAAGCAGGGTGTTTGACAGGAGCTGCAGGAATTCATAGTGCCTTGTGATGATAAAATTGTGACTTGGGTACAGAGGGGGATTGACAGGAACTGAAGAAACTCTTTGAACTTTTTGTATGATATTATTATGGCTAGGATACGCTAGGGTGTTTGACAGGAGCTGCAGTAATTAGTAGGCCTATTTGTATGAAAATATTTTGACTTGATTACGGCAGTGGATTTACATGTGCTGCAGTAATTGATATCACTTTGTGTAGGATAACATGTTGACTTGGGCACGGCGGGGGATTGACAGGATCTGCAGTAGCTCATAGTGCTTTGTATATAATTATATTGTGACATAGTTAGTTTAGGGTGATTTACAGGGGCTGGAAATATTCATACGGCGTTGTGTATGATGATATTTTGACTTGGATACGGCAGGGAAATTGACAGGTTTTTCAGTAATACATAGAAATTTGTGTATGATAATATTTTGATTTGTGTACCGCAGGGTGAATGATAGGAGCTGCAGTAATTATTAGCGCTTTGTCTATGATAATATTGTGACTTGTGTTACGGCAGGGGGATTGGCAGGAGCTGCCGTAATAACTAGTGTTTGTGTGTGATAATATTGTTAGTTGGGCACGGCAGGGTGATTGACAGGAGCTGCAGGACCTCATATTGCGTTTGTATGATAATATTGTGACTTGGGTACGGTAGGGTGAATGAAAGGAGCTGCAGTAATACATAGTGCTTTGTAAATTATAATATTTTGATTTTGGTATGGCAGGGGGAATGTCAGGTGCTGCAGTAACTAATAGTGTTTTGAGTACGATAATATTTCGACTTGTGTACGTCAGGGGATTGACAAATTTTGCAGTAATTCGTAGCGCTTTTTAATGAAAATTATTTGACTTAGGGTACAGCAGAGTGATTGAGAAATGTGCAGTAATTCTTAGAACTTTGTTTACGAAAATATTCTGACTTGGTTTGCGGCATTTCAATTGGCAAGTGTTGCCGTAACTCATATGGCATTGTGTATGAAAACGTTGTGACAAGCGATAAGGCAAAGGGACTCACAGGACCTGCAGGAATTAGTTTTGGTATCTGTATGATAATATTCTGATTTTTGTACGGCAGGTGGATTGAAAGTTTCTGCAGTAATTAGTCGTGTTTTGTGTATGGTAATGTATGGAATTTTATACGGCAGGGGGATTGACAGGAGCTGCAGGAATTCGTAGCGCATTGTGTATGATAATATTGTGGCTTGATTACGGCAGGGGGTTTGACAGGAGCTGCAGGAATTCGTAGCGATTTGTGTATGATAATATTTTGGCTTGTGTACGTCAGCGAGATTGTCAGGTCCTGGAGGAATTCGTAGCGCCTTTGTGTATGATAATATTGTGACATGAGTACGGCAGTGGGATTGAAGGGAATTTTAGTAATTATTAGCGCTTTTGTGTATGAAAATTTTGTGAATTGGGTAAGGCAGGGGGATTGACAGCAGCTTCCATAATTGAGAGCGATTTTTTATATATAATATTGTGACTTGTGTACGGCAGTGGTATTGACAGGAGCTGCGGTAATTCGTTGCGCATTTGTATGATAAAATTTTGGCTTGGGTACGATAGGGAAATTGCCAAGTGCTACAGGGACTCGTAGCGCTTTGTGTATGATAATATTGTGACTTGTGTACGGCAGGATGATTGAAAAGAGTCTCACTAATTTGTAGCGCTTTTGTGTATGATAGTATTGTGACTTGAGTACGGCAGTGGGATTTACAGGGCCTGCAGTATTTAGTAGCGCTTTTTTGTATGATAATTTTGTGGCTTAGGTACGGCAGTAAAATTGACAGGGGTTGCAGTATTTCGTAGTGTTTTGTGTATGATAATATATGGCTTGGTTACGGCAGGGGGATTGACAAGACCTGCAGGATTTCTTAGTGCTTTGTGTAAGAAAAGTTTGCGACTTGGGAACGGCAGGGGAATTGACAGGATCGGCAGTATTTCTTAGTGCTTTGTGTACGATTAATCTGCGACATGGATACGGCAGTGGGATTGACAGGACCTGCAGTATCCCGTAGCGAATTGTGTGTGATAAAGCTTTTAGTTTGTTACTTCAGGGGGATTGACAAGAGCTGCAGTAATTAGTAGCTCTTTGTTTATGATTATTTTGTGAATTGCGTTAAGCCAATGGGATTGACAAGAGCTACAGTTATAAGTAGTTCTTTGTGTATAATATTTGGTTAGTTGTGGAAGACAGGTGGATTGACATGAGCGTCAGTATTTCTTAATGAATTGTGATATTGTTGCGATTTGCGGTACGGCAGGTAATTGACCGGAACTGCAGTAATTCGTAGCGTTCTATGTAACCAAAATTTGATTTTTTTATGGCAGGGGGATTGACAGGAACTGCAGTAATTAGTAATGTTTGTGTATGGTAATTGGCAGGAGATTCAGAAATTCATACCGATTTTTATACGAATTAATTTTGACTAGCGACATGGCAGGTTATTGCCTGGAGCAGCAGCAATATTTAGTGCATTTCCTTGTTAATTTTTTGTTTAGGATATGGCAAAGGGAAAAGCAGGAAATGCAGTACATTTTAGCATTTTGTGAATGATAATATTACGATTTGGGTACGGCTGGGAGTTTGAGAGGAGCTGCAGTAATTCATAACAGTTTGTTCATAAAAATATTGAGATGTTGTACGGCATGGAGTTTGACAGGAGCTGCAGGAGTTCATAGTGTTTCCGCATGAAAATTTTATGACTTGTGTACGGCAGTGTGATTAACAGGAGCTGCAGTTCCTCATAGTGATTTGTGTATGATAATGTTGTGAATTGTGTACGGCACGGGGATTTACAGCTGCTGCAGAAATTCGTAGTGCTATTTCTAAGAAATTATTGTGATTTATGAACGGCAGGGTGATTGACAGCAGCTGCAATAATTCATAGAATATTTTGTATGAAAATATTGTGAATAGGTTACGGCAGGGGGATTGACAGGAATTGCAGTAATTAGTAGTGCTTTGTCTATGATAATGTTGTGACTTGTGTACGGCAGGGGGATTGACAGGAGCTGCAGTAATTATTAGCGCTTTGTGTATGATAATGTTGTGACTTGGTTACGGCTGGGGGATTGACAGGAACTGCAGTAATTCACAGCGCTTTGTGTACGATAATATTGTGACTTGAGTACGGCAGGGTGATTGACAGAAACTGCAGTAACTGATAGTGTTTTGTGTATGATAATATTTTGATTTGTGTTTGGCAGGGGATTGACAAGTTTTGCAGTATGACGTAGCCATTTTTATCACAATTTTTTTGACTCGGTTTACCGTGGGGCGATTAACGGGAGCTACAGTAGTTCATAGTGTGTGTGTATGATAATATTGTGATTTGGGAACGGCAGGGGATTGAGAGGGGCTGCAGTAATTATTAGCGCTTGTGTATGATAATATTTTGATATTGTTAAAGCAGTGTGTTTGACAGGAGCTGAAGTAATTAATAGTGTTTGTGTATGATAATATTGTGACTTGGGTACCGAAGGTATTGGACAGGAACTGCAGTAACGCTTATTGGGTTGTGAGGGATATTATTGTGACTTGGATACGCTAGGGTGATTGACAGTTGCTGCAGTAATTAGTAGTGACTTTTGTAAGAAATTATTGTGACTTGGGTACAGCAGAGTGGTTGACAGGAGCTTCAGTAATTAGTAGCGCCTTGTCTATGATACTATTGAGACTTGGGCACGGCAGGGGGATTGAGTGGTGCGGCAGTAGCTCATAGTGTTTTATGTATGACAAATTTTGACTTGGTTACGGCAGGGGGATTGACAGTTTCTGCAGTATTTAGTAGTGCTTTTGTGTATGATAATGTTGTGAATTGGGTACGGCAGGGTGAATAACAGGAGCTGCAGTAATTCATAGAGCTTTGGTTACGATAATATTGTGATTTGGTTACTTTAGTGTGATAGACACGAGCTGCAGTAATTAGAAGTTTTGTGTATGATAATATTGTGAATTTGGTACGGCAGGTTGAATGACATGAGCTGCAGTATTAAATAGTGTTTGTGTATGATAATATTATGACTTGGATATGCAGGGTAATTGACAGGACCTGAAGTAACTCGTAGGTTTGTGTATGATAAAATTTTGACCTAGGTACGGCAGGGAGAATGTCAGTAGCAGCAGTAACAATTAGTGTTTTGTGCATTTTAACATTTTGACTTGTTTACGTCAGGGGGATTAACAAGTTTTGCAGTTAGTGGTAGCATATTTTTATGAAATTAATTTGACTTCTTTTACGGCAGAGTGATTGGGAAGATTTACCGAATTTCCTAGTGCTTTGTGTTGTGACTTGCGTTAAGGCAGGGGATTCAAAGAAGCTGCAGCAATTAATAGTGCTTTGTGTATGGTAATATTGTGAAATGAATGAGCCAGAGTGATCGACAACTACAGTAATTAGTAACGCTTTTCTCTATGATAATATTTTGACTTTCGTACGGCAGTAGGTTTGACAGGAGATGCAGTAATTTAGTAGCACTATTGTGTATGATAATGTTGTGAGTTGTGTAGGGCAGGGAGACCGACAGGTGTTGCAGTAACTCATAGTGTTTTTTGTATGATAATTTTGTGATTTGTGTACGTCAGAGTGAATGACATGTTTTGCAGTAATTCGTAGCGCTTTTTAATGAAATTAATTTGACTTGGGGTACGGCAGGTTGATTGACAGAATTTGCAACAATTCTTAGCGCTTTTTTTTATAAAAATATTTTGAATTTATTTTCGGCAGGGTAATTTGCAAAATTTGCCGTAAATCCTAGCCCTTTTTTATGAGAATGTGGTGACTTGCGTTAAGGCAGGGGATTCACAGGATCTGGAGGAATTAGTGGTGTTTTGTGTATGATAATATTGTGACTTGGGTACGGCAGTGGGATTGACAGGAGCTGCAGTAATTAGTAAACTTTCTGTATATGAAAATTTTGTGTCTTATGTACGGCAGTGGGATTGACAGGAAATGAAGTTATTAATAGCGTTTTTGTGTACGATAATGTTGTGAATTGGATACGGCAGGGTGATTGACAGGAGCTGCAGTAATTCATAGAGTGTTGGTTATGTTAATATTGTGATTTGCTTACGGTAGGGAGATTGACAGGACATGCAGTATTTAGTAGTTTTGTGTATGATTGTATTGTGAATTCGTCCTGCAGGGTGATTGATAAGACCTGCAGTAATAAATAGTGTTTGTGTATGATAATATTGTGACTTGGGTATGCAGAGTGATTGACAGGACCTGAAGTAACTCGTAGTGACTGTGTATGAAATATTCTGTATTGGGTACGGCAGGGGGATTGACAGGAGCTGCAGTAATTAGTAGTGCTTTGTGTATGATAATATTCTGTATTGGGTACGGCAGGGGGATTGACAGGAGCTGCAGTAAATAGTAGTGCTTTGTGTATGATAATATTCTGTATTGGGTACGGCAGGGGGATTGACAGGAGCTGCAGTACTTAGTAGTGGTTTGTGTATGATAATATTCTGTAATGGGTACGGCAGGTTGATTGAAATGTTCTGCAATAAATTATAGTGCTTTTTTATGACAATTTATTGACATTTATATGGCAGTGGGACTGACAGGAGCTCCAGTAATTCGTACCGATTTGTTTAAGTTAGTATTGTGATTTGGGGCCAGCATGGGATTGATAGGATCTGCAGTAATCCGTAACGCTTTTTTGTATGATAATATTGTGAGTTAGGTAGGGCAGTGGGACTGAAAGATTTTGCAGTAATTAGTATCGCTTTTGTTTAAGATTATGTTTTAATTGTTTACTGCAGTGGATTTGACAGGAGCTGCAGTTTTCATAATGCCTTGTGTATGATAATATTCTGATTTGGGTACGGCAGGGGGATTAAAAGGAACTTCAGTAATTAGTAGCGCTTTTATGTATGATAGTTTTGTAACTTGATTACGGCAGGGGGATTAACAGGAGCCTCAGTAATTAGGAGCGCTTTTGTGTATGATAATATTTTGATTTGTGTACGTCAGGTGTATTGACAAGATTTGCAGTAATTCGTAGCGCTTTTTTATGAAAATATTTTGACTTGGGCAACGGCAGGGTAATTGACAGAATTTGCAGTATATCTTAACGCCTTTTGTATAAAAATATTTTGACTTGGTTTACGGCAGGGTGATTTGCACAATTTGCCGTAATTCCTAGCGCTTTGTGTATGAGAATGTTTTGTCTTGATTTAAAGCAGGGGGATTCACAGGAGCTGCAGCAGTTAGCAGTTCTTTTTGTATGATAATATTCTGCCTTGGGTACGATAGGTAGATTTAAAGATTCTGCAGTAATTATTAGTGCTTTGTTTATGATAATGTTATGATTATTATACGGCAGGGGGATTGAAAGGAGCTGCAGTATTTAGTAGCGATATTGTGTATGATATTATTGTGACTTGGTTACGGCAGTGGGATTGAGAGTAACTTCAGTAATTCGTAGTGATTTTTGTATGATAATATTGTGGATTGTGTAGGGCAGAGGGATGGTCAGGAACTGAAGAAATTCGTGGCTCATTGTGAAAGATATTTTTGTGACTTGGGAACACCAGGGGGATTAAAATGTTCTGTAGTAATTCGTAGCAATTTTTTGTTAGATAAAATTGTTACTTGGGTTCGGCAGTGTTATTGACAGGAACTGAAGTAATTCGTAGCGTTTTGTGTATGATAATATTGTGACTTGTGTACGGCAGGGGGATTGACAGGAATTTCAGTAATTAGTAGCGATTCAATATATGATAATTTTGTGACTTGAGAAAGGCGGGGGAATTGACAGGAGCTTCAGTAATTGGGAGCGATTTAGTGTATGATAATATTGTGAATTGTGTAGGGCAGTAGAATTGACAGGTCCTGCAGTAATTCGTAGCTTTTTTTGGATTAAATTTTGGCTTGATTACGGCAGGGGAATTGACAGGTGCTGTAGGTGTTCGTAACGCCTTGTGTATGATAATATTGTGACTTGAATACGGCAGGGTAATTGACAAGTGCCGCTGTAATTAGTAGCGTTTTTGTGTATGATAATATTTTGAATAATGTACGGCAGTGGGATTCACAGGAGATGCAATAATTATTAGCGTTTTGTGTATGATAATTTATGACTTGGTTTTAACAGGCGGATTGTCACGAGCTGCAGTAATTCCTAGCGCTTTGTGTAGGATAATATTTTGACTTGTATTTGGTATGGCGATAGACAATAGCTGCTGTAATTAGTAGCGCTTTTTTATATTAATATTTTTACTTGGGTACTACAGGCGGATGGACATGGGCTGCAGGAATTCGTAGAGCTTTTTGTATGAAAATATTGTGACTCGTGTACGTTAGGGTGATTGACAGTATTCTGCACTAAACCAATGTGTTTTTTGCATGATAATATTGTGACTTGAGTACGGCAGGAGGATTGACAAGAGGTGCAGTAATTCATGGTGTTTGTGAAATTTTTTTATTGTGATTCGCGTACGGTAGTGTGATTTAAACGATCTGCAGTAATTCACAGTGCTTTGTGTATGATAATATTGTGACTTCTCTACTTTAGTTTAATTGACAAGTGCTGCAGTAATTAGTAGTTCTTTGTGTATGATAATGTTGTGCCTTGCGTTACGTTAGGGGATTTACAGGAACTGCAGTAATTAGTAGTGCTATGTTTAAGATAATATTCTGACTTGGGCAGTCAGGGTGATTGAGAAGTGCTGCAGTACTTACTAGTGATTTGTGAATGATAATAATGTGACTTGGGTACGGCAGGGGGATTTACAAGTTCTACAATAATTAGTAGCGCTTTGTGAATGATAATGTTTTGACTTGGGTACAGCAGGGGGATTGACAGGAGCTGCAGTAAATAGTAGTGCTTTCTGTATGATAATATTGTGAATTGGGTACAGCAGGGGAATGACAGGAGAAGCATGTGTATGATAATATTGGTACTTGGTTAGAGCTGGGGGATTGTCAGGAACTTAAGTAATTAGTAGCGCTTTGTTTATCATAATGTTGTTACTGGAATACGGCAGGGGATTGACATGAGATGCAGTAATTAGTAGCGTTTTGTGTATTATAATACTGAGAAATGGTTACGGCAGAAAGATTGACAAGGCCTGCAATAATTAGTAGCGCTTGGTTTATGCTTATGTTGTGTATTGGGTAGAGCAGGGGGAATGACAAGCGCTGCAGTAATTATTAGTGTTTTGCTTATGATAATATTGTGACTTGCGGTAAGGCAGTGGGATTGACTGAAGCAGCAATATTTAGTACTATTTTGTATGATAATGTTGTGACATGCGTTAAGTCAGGGTGAATGGCAGAAGCAGCAGTATTTAGAAGTGCTTTGTGTGTGATAGTTTTGTGACTTGTGTATGGCAGGGGGATTGACAGGAGCTGCAGTAATTATTAGTGCGTTGTGTATGATAATGTTGTGACTTGTGTATGGCAGGGGGATTGACAGGAGCTGCAGTAATTATTAGTG
>Ga0123357_10006976_pt1 | contig 13886 bp, 14 predicted proteins | sample TergutEmb28metaG_FD_89873 | JGI IMG/M metagenome (GOLD analysis project Ga0123357, IMG submission 89873) | Embiratermes neotenicus P4 segment gut microbial communities from Petit-Saut dam, French Guiana - Emb289 P4 | ecosystem: Host-associated > Arthropoda: Insects > Digestive system > Gut ... | reverse complement strand
CCTCTGAACACAGTACTTACCGTAAATGTTTCACTCCTCGGGACACAGTACTTACCACAAATATGTCAGTCCTCTGAACACAGTACTTACCGTAAATGTTTCAGCCCTCTGAACACAGTACTTACCGTAAAAATGCGAATTCGTCACGAACACAACAAAACAGAACACCAGCATTCTTTGAGCTTTTAGAAATACGTGGTTATTGAGTGCAGTAAAACACTTGACACAGAAATAAGTCAGCCGAGTACGCTGACAGTTCCTAACCACACATCTCAAACGTCAATATTCACTCAGCTCCATCATGTTGAGCAGTTCGGGTGCTATGGAGTAAATTCTTCTGGGGAAGGGTCGCTTGGTCTTCAGAATTCTCAAAATTTGATCTTGTTACAAGAGCATGGGGACGAATAGACGGACTGGGGCATCCGACTGGAACTGGAGCAGAATAGGTGGGGACGTGGAGGGCACATATTTGAAACTGTTGATTCTGGTTTTCTGTGTGCTGCTGCTGCTGTTGGTCGGACTGTTGGTGCTTTGCTGGTATAAATGTCGCAATAGGGGGTGCTGCAAATCGAGCAGTTGTAAATCCGGAGTCTGCTGTAGAAATAATTAGATTGAAAGAGGCAGGAAATTGTGACGGACCGTTTCAACGTGACCATGACGTGGGTTGCTTGAGATAACAGAACGGAATTTGACTTGAGGGTGAGCCCCCACTTTACACGCGACGTTGCAACCGACTGACGAGGATACAAAGATGCACACGGCCCTCACAGTCGGAGCTGTTCGCCTGTTGGTGTAAATTGGCGCCTCTGGAAGGATCAGATGTACACAGCAATATATGCGGTGCGTTTTGGTGAAATGTCGTAGTGAGAACTGCTGGTTGTGTGCGGAGTGTTTGACAGGTGAATGTAAACATACCCTTGTCCATGATGTTGCAGCGTGTGGGGGAGTAGATGTATGGCTGCACGCATTCTACACATTGGCACTAAGTCAGCAGAGCGTCTAGGTCACTTTAATCTCGGCATCCACTGAAAAAGAGGCCTGTGAACCTCAGAACCAGTGAAGATATTTTGAAAAAGACAGGGGTCTTTTGCCCCTGCTGGAAATCCAAAATTGTTGTGCGAGGGATAGATGTAAAGCTAACGGCGAAGATGTGCAGGGAATGTGAGAACGATGCAGTTATTGCGATGTTTGTTCCGGGTTTATTTTGCTTCTATACCCCACTTTGTTTCCGTCATGATCAAATCTTCAAGGACAATTTAGAGCGCTACTCTGTAGACTCGACCGAGGTAGCGTAGTCGGTAGAGGGAGTTGTCTGCTTGCTGGACGGACCGAATTTCCAATCCCAGTCGAGGCAGATTTCCTGCAAACATTTTTAGACCGGCCCTGAGTCCCACCCAACCTCCACTGCATGGGCACTGTTGTGAAGCGACTGGAGCGTGAAGCTGACCAGTCACTCAGTGCAGTGTCGAGATTGAGATTGAGTGGAGCTATATCACTACTCCCCCCTGCGCCTTCATGGCAAGTGCAGGACAACTTCACGTGTCTCTATGCATCAGAACTTCGCGATACGTCTTCATTTATTCCAGGGCTGACCAATTTCAGCGTACAGGAGGGCCACGTAATTCGTTAAGGGTGCGCCTATGGGCCGCACTTGTGTAATCTTATATTGAAATTGGGAGGGGTGGAGGGTTGAATTCACAAACAGTTGACAGTCGCTCTAAATGTGGCGGGCCTTACTGAATTCGATAAAAGACAAATAAATCCGAGTTGCAGTTTACAAACATTTTCTCTGTCAATAAAGTTGTCACGCGATGTGCTCTAGACCTGTTATACCACGATCGGTAAATTGTATTACCGAAAACTGAGAGCCGATTTTTGGACAGTCCTAATTTATTCAATTCTTTGAAATTTCAGCTCGTAGGCGGTCGGCATCAAAACATGAAAGTACCTCCCTAATTATGTAGTTCTTAGGATTGAGATTTCCAGCATGTATTCCGTTTTAAACGCCATTCAGTTTGCAGCTGACGCTCTCTGGTCTAACTGTACCTGCAGTCAGTCCACTAGACGCCTGCAATGAATTCCACGAAACTCCTTCGTCGGTACTGTGACGGTAGGTTTTCACTCTGTGCCAATTACTGTATTAGAAACTGATAAAGAGTAACTGTCCTGAAATTAGCTCGTTTCTAGTGAATTCTGAAATTTAAATAATGCAGGTCACCGGGCTGCAATTACTGTGAAGTGCGCGCACTTTATGAATCACCGGCAAATCCAAAATACGTCTTCGTGATGCTTAGCTTAGTGTTATTTATTACTACATATCAGAGTTTTACACCTCTTTGTTATGGTATACAGTTCCGTCCACCTCTGCCCTTTTATTTTCAAAATTGTTCGCTTTCTTCTCCGATTTACACCCTTGTCTAGACAGTGTCTTTTATTTATACCACATTTTTTCTTCGGACATTCTGTTTATTTTCCATTTACCAATTTCTCTTCCACATTTAGCAGCTTTTGTATATATATCTTCTGCGCCTGTTTTCTCTGCTACACAACCGTTATCTTCATTTGCCAAGGGCTAAGGACAGAGCCCTTTGTGTTCTTCTTTTCCAGTGCCCCTGAATCTTCAGACTGCCTCTTCCATGCAAGCAGTTCCTTTCTTCAGCTTCTCGTACAGCGTTCCATATGTTCTGCCCTACCCCACTGACATATCTTAGCAGAAAGTAATGAGACCTTTTCAGACATTTTCAAGAATAGATTTCGCCTGTCTGCACATCACGTCGTCCTCTGAAAGTGGTGTCTAGTCCTTTGGTGCTGACTTTAGCTGATTGCCAGACGTACGCCACACTTAACGCGATGTAACTCCACTTTCATCTCCTTCTTCTTTTCTCAGCCTTAGTATTTCATTTTTCGTATTTTTCCATCTCTTCGCATTTTCTGACAGGCTCTCTGAATGTTCATGTCATAGTTGGCCGCTGTCAACTACGTCACCGTACCTCCCGCGACCCCTTCCCTCCCCAGCTGAATCCACGTCACACTGTCCTCTCCGCATCTTCACACTCCTAGCGGTTTCTTACTTTGTCGGTGAATTGCTCTATCAGTTTATTGTCTCGCTTCATCTAATTCGTGTGTCCCCAAGACGTGGTCCCTCAGCTTTTATTACGCGGCCAGCGGCCATATTTATACATTATGTACTCGTATATATATTATGATACTACACAATAATGTGGGCAGTCAGGTGTACCACTTACTGCTATTCGCCCACGTGTTGCCCGCGATCCAGTCTACAATAACAGTGTGACCCTGTGCCATAACCAGTTGAGGACCCTTGGTTTAATGCCGCTAGACACAACTATGCATAATATTGGATTCACAAGTCACTTTGTGTATTGTAGCTTCGGCACATTTCTGTTCCCATTTCTGTCTGAGCACTTACGAACTTCTGTCAAAGCTGCAGCTTCTTTCGTTATCCAGTGACACTGCCAGCTCTAGCAGCGTGTCGTCGGGGTCACCCTGCCCTGCAGTGACAACACTAGGCTGTCCGGCAATGGAACTGCTGCAGCAGCCTTCTCCATATCCATCTATATACATGGCATAACGTAATTTATAAAACTGTTTGTGGCACTGTACATGCTTTATCGTTCCTTCCACAGTTCACACAAAATGTCGCCACTTTAAGATTTGCCTTATGTAGACTGTCTGCTGTTCTTCACATTCTACACCACAGCGCTTCGCTCACAACTAAATCCAGTATTTTCCAAAATTTATAAACAAGAAAATAATCGATAAAAGTTTCTGCCAGACATTTAGTGACAGTTGTCAAAATTTTCAGAATGTTGCCTGTAACAAATGCAGTCTGAACTGCGCAAATGACTGATAATCCAAAAGGCCGTATCCCACATGGCAGCCAGGTTCCCAGAAAGTGACTTTCCGATAACTGATAATTATGGACTTTCTCTGCAGTTTCCTGATACTTCTCGATTTTACCTTCAACTGTAAAACGAATACGCTGTAGCCTACAATATTGTAATTTTCCACGAAGTGTAGTTTCTATTATCTTTAAATCTGGACTTTAGACAGTTGTTTTATTGTAGGTGAGCTGAGGAACCGAACTGACATCAGTTCAGCTGATTTGTGCTGTGTGGCTGTGGACCTGTGGGTTTAGGTAAATATTGGATGGTCAGATGTGAGGAGCTGCTGCTGCTGCTGCTGCTGCTATCTGTGGCTAGCGCGGGCCCTTCCTTCTGGGTGAGCCTGAGCACTCATGCCTTTCTAGTTCCGAGGTGAAGAATAACTGGAGCTGTACCTCCACTTCATGCTGTATACAGGGATAGATATGTCTTTTGGACTTTTTTACCCACATCTTGTACTTATACACACATACATACATACATACATACATACATACATACATACATACATACATACACATACATTTAGGTTCGCAGGTTATTTTATTTACGCATTCACAAATGTATTCCGCCGAAATTCCGTGCGTTTCATTTCTTTATTATATTTTGACAGCCGTCGTTCTGTCAGGTGGCACCGTATAGTTTTGTCTATCAGCTCCAACTCCACATCCTACTGCACCCCTCCAGACATTGTCACTGTCCGCACCCCTGCACACAGGTCACACACATACCGACTTCCTGTATTGGTCATACCCGTTACAGTGATGCTTGCACTGCAGGTATTCGCTGCGCTATAAATAGTCGCCTTATGTGCAGACCACTGCTGTCCATCTGTCTTCTGTTGTCTGCTCTAAGCAGCTGAAACATTTATTGGATCTTATGAAGTGTTATTGTATTCTTTTGTACAGAAAGTGTTCGCCAAACGCGAGTCTCTTGATAGTAACGGCAGTGCCTGTCAGACTGTACGGAACGACGTCAGTAAATTTCTACTCCTGTTTCCCACATTTCCTGTTCGATATGGGGAAAGTTCCATAGAGAGAATGTGCGAACAATACTGTCGAGTTTCGTAAAAATGGCACAAGAAATGCCTTACTATTCTTGTGCACGTTAATTATGTAACGTTGTGGAGGGTATCGTGAAGCCTTACGGTATTTGGAAAGTAAAGAACGCCTTGCTAAATGTTGTGCACTGCGTCACGGCGTAAACCGTTTGCAGACTTGTTTGTCTGTAATATCAGATGCAGTTCCCTGCACCCTCCTTTAGACTCACTTCAACATGTTACAAGTCAGTCAACTCCTTTCTTTCGACAAATCCCGGATCCATCTATCCACGCCGTCTTCTCTTTAATCCAGTCTTATCTATCCTTTTATTTTCCATTCCTTTTTAGTGACAGATCTGAGTTTTTTTTAATCAATCCATTTTCTTCGAAGTGCGCCACGGCTTATCCAATATTTTATCCTCCCCTCCCGTCCCGTCCCTCTCGGTGTCAGTTCCGCTACGAATCGTTCGGTCTGCGGCATCTCGCGGTTTTTAATTCATGCACCAAGGGAAGCAGAAAAGTAAGTGTAACCAGATCAAGACATCTGAGACATTTCACAGCACCGGGTTACGGAATGTGTAAACCGAGAATTAGAAATATTTTAAGCCAAGGGAGCAGCGGAATAATTGTGACAGTTGTGTGGCCGCCAGGACTGAGCAAATTGGAGTGTGATGAGGGAACTGGTGAGTACGATTCGGAAATTGGAAAAAGCACTAATTCAGAAAAGTGGAAAGATGGTAAGAGAAAGTACAGGGGCTAGAGAGGACTGGGAAGAAGAAATTCAACGGCGCTCAGGCGAGGTTAAGGAAGGGGGGAGGGGGAGGGGGAGGGGGAGGGGGAGGGGAGGGGAGGGGGAAATGGTCAGTGAGGGTACGATGTCAATTGAGAGGGAGAAGCAGTTAATTTGTTCATCAGCTGCTTGGACAGTAGTGCAGTAGGGCAGAATGTTCAGAGGAATGGGCATACGGAGCGTGGGGAAGGGACTGATAGCAGTGGATCTGGAGAAAATGAGAGAACAGAATAGAGGAACACAAATAGAAGAGAAGGCGGACAATGTGATGGCACTCATGGACGAACGGAGAAGAACAAAGCTATTTCTGGATACAATAAGTGCAAGTTGGAAGGAGGTCAGAATAGAGTCACAGGCCTTCGGCGGTCTAGAAATTCCTGCTACATTAAAATATATTTAGTGTAACAGAGACATGCAGAAATCCTGAGGTGTAGCTGTGTTGGATAGGTTAAGGAATTATCGGAAAGATTAAAGGGGAAAATCAGTTCCTAGTAATCGGCTGGACAACTTCGGATCAAATTGTGCATATACGTCGAGAGCGGTGGAAATTGAATTTTTTTGGGGCAGTCAGACGAAGAGGTGGAAGGGCTCGAGAGTTGGTGGTTGTAATATCTGATATGGCTGAGTGCATGGACAAGGATGGTGAACAGCTGAGGAATGCAGAACATATTGAGTTCTGGGTGGAAATAGGATTGCATGTTTATGGTTTTGTGCAGGTAAAGTGGGAAATGTGAAACAACTAATTGGATTTAGGAGAATTCCGGTTTGTTTCAAAATTAATAACACTAAAAAACTTCTAATCGTGAGATTAAGAGAACAAAATTTAAGATGCCAAAGGTAAGGTTATAGACGAGTAGGAAACGAAGTGTTTATGGTGTGATATCTGAAGCGACTTTTGGTTTAGAAAGCGTAGAGGGATTTATTTAATTGACACTGGCAATACAGACGGTAGATGAGGTAAATGTTATATAAACAGATTGTTTGTAGAACCAGACATAAAGGCTGTGAACTACGAAAAAAAGTTGTTGAGCAGTAGGAGACGCAGCGTTCTGTAAACTTTAGCTGAACTAATATATATATATATATATATATATACGTATAAATAGATGTTCTGTCAATAGATGAAGCAGAATGAGTTGGGCGGAACATTTAGCACGCACGGGGAAAGAAAAGTTGCATAAAGGGGTTTGGTGGGGAAAGTTGAAAGAAGCGCGCCACTTTGGAGAGCTATGTTTAGATGGGAGTATATTATTAAAATGTATCTTGAATAAATATGTTGTGGGGCGTGGGCTGGATTGCTCTGGTTCAGGGTAGGGAGAGGTGGTAGGTTGTTGTGAATGCGGTAATGGACTTTCGGGTTTCAAAAAATATGGGGATTTTCTCGACTAACTGAGAAATTATTAGGTTTAAAAAAAAAGAATTTTTCCGTGAATTTAGTTTAAAACGGCAAACAATTTCTAAGTTTTGCCTTTGGTGCTACAGTTGGTGCTACAGTGTCACATTGTGCAATGGCAGCTGTCCGTACAGAACAGACACTTCCGGTCTAATGCCTGCAGACTCGTGGCTAAGGGCTGGGACAAGTCAGTCCGTGAACTTTCCAAACAAAAAGCGCTGTCTCGCAGTGTTTGGGAAATAGTGCCAAATGACCTTCACAGTCAGTCCAGGCGATATTAAACTGATCCATCCTTCATCGTGAACACACACACACACACACATTCATATTCAATCCTTCAATAAAAATCGACACATTACAGACAAATGTTGATCCTCCTACACGCTTCGACCACACGTATCCATCATCATGAGCATGACACAAATAAAAGTAAATCAAATCCTTTACAGGCCTGGACAGACCGTGAAGATCCCAGGAGTTTGAAGCTCCCAGAATTCTCAGACAATCGGCATATGAACGTGGTATGGCTGTCAGCCCTACACCCCGGCCGTGTTAGAGGCTGAGTGCGCCCGGAAGGATGAAGCCTATGAAAAATCCCAATGACCTCATCGGGAATCAAACCCGCGACTTCCGGCTTGTAGCGCAGTGCCTCAACCAGTTGCGCCGCCGCGTGCATTTTGTACTTTTATTGACGGTTTACAAAACTTACACTTCGTGATGCGTGCTGCAAGAACGAAGGAGTTGACTGGTCTTTGTACTGCCTGTGCTGTTAGAGTCACAAACTGAATTTGTATAGATTTAGACGAGAAATCAAGTAGCCGGCAGGTTCTGTCTGCAACCGACCGTCTGCACATTTCATTTCTTGAAGTTCCTTTGTCTTCAAGCAATCTGTGTAATGGTTTCCACTTTTCTGTCGCTACTGCATACTTCTCATGCTGCCCTCCAACTTAAATTCATCAAAATTAACACCCTTGATTTAACAACCTTTTTTTCGTAACAAAAGTAGCACTTTAGGATGAACCAGTAAATAAAAATTCCGCGGAAAGTATTTCAAGCCGGTGCATTTCGCTCTTCACTTCGTGTTGCTACTTTCAATAGGACGGAACGTTAAACCCTACGAACCTCATAAGACAGCGACGTTCTTCTGCAACTACCAAAATAAAAGCCCTTCTCACTTCTCCGTTTTCTGTCCTTTTCTTGTATTTCTGTAATACACCTCACGTCTCCCTCTCTCTCTTTTCCCGCGACTCCTCATAGGATTAATTGCAATAAACAACTGACAGGCTACTGCGTGTTGGTACGGAAGGAAGGAAGGAAGGAATGCTGCATGGACAGTTGTAAAGTGAAACTAACAGGGGTTATGGAATTACTGGAAGTAGTGTGCAATGTGGTAGGTATGTAGGTGTGGTAGGTAGGTACGAGGTTGGTAGGTGATGTATGTAGGTAGGTACGAGGTAGGTAGGTGATGTATGTAGGTAGGTACGGGGTAGGTAGGTACAAGGTAGGTAGGTGATGTAGGTAGGTAGGTAGGTAGGAGGTAGGTAGGTACGAGGTAGGTAGGTAGGTAGGTAGGTAGGTACGAGGTAGGTAAGTAGGTAGGTACGAGATAGGTAGGTAGGGAGGTACGAGATAGGTTGGTAGGTAGGTACGAGGTAGGTAGGTACTAGGTAGGTAGGTAGGTAGGTAGGTAGGTAGGTAGGTAGGTAGGTGATGTAGGTATGTAGGTAGGTACGAGGTAGGTAGGTGATATAGGTAGGTACGAGATATGTAGGTAGGTAGATACGAGGTAGCTAGATAGGTAGGTAGGTACGAGATGGGTAGGCAGGTAGGTACGAGGTAGGTATGTGAGGTATGTAGGTAGGTATGTATGATGTAGGTAGGTAGGTAGGTAGGTATGAGGTAGGTAGGTAGGTAGGTAGGTAGGTAGGTAGGTAGGTAGGTACGAGGTAGGTATGTACGAAGTAGGTACGAGGTTGGTAGGTAGTAGGTACGAGGTTGGCAAGAAGGAGGTAGGTAGTTAGGTAGGTACTGCGTTTCGGTGGAGTCTTCTGCCTTCATTTCAGGATAGAAAATCTGTATAGGCAAACCGTTCCTGTGAGCAGTCACTTTTCCACCGCAGTACAAAAGTCACATGCCGAACGCCGTACTGTCGATATGCGCCGTTGCCAGAAACTCGTAGCCTATCACAAGTTGTTTCATGTGCATTAATCTGAACCTGCTAAGTTACTTATTTAAAGCGGTACTTGCATTGCTGCAGCAAACACTCGCACACAGTAGCTGTAGTCGACAAACAGCCAAATTCCGGTCTGTAACCACTAGGAAGACCAAGCTGTTGAAGATGACTTGTTTCTGAGAACTGTGTCAAACACACACTGTGGCCAAAATACGTAGTTACCACCAGGCTTCAAACAATGCTCCATCTCTTGGCTTCTTTTAAATAGTGTATTAATCTGCTCTGTGTATTTCTCAGTTCCAGACAAATATCATCTGCCACTCTGATTTTTTAACTTGTTCATTTTTACATTTTTCAGCACTTTCTAAATCCGTCACAAATGAGGTGAACTTTACCAGTGCAGTTTGCTGAATCCTTCTTTCCCCAGTCTCGCTACACGGTCAATATTTCTCTTGTTTCCATTCCATTATGCCATACGGTATTATATTTTGGGGTAACTCCCATCACAGTATTAACGTTTTTAAAATTCAAAAAAGAATAATACGAATTATGACAAACTCCAATATGCGCGAAACATGTCCATTATTCAATCAGCTTCGAATATTGCCCCTTCCATCCCAGTATATCTATTCTTTACTTCTTTTTGTTGCTACTAACAAGAAATTATTTTTATTTAATTCAAAAATTCATGACATAAATACCCGCCATAATAATAATCTGCATTTAACATCGACAGGTTTAACATTGGTTCAAAAAGTTGTTGCATACTCTGGATACAAAATTTACAACCACCTACCACCACAAATTAAAAATATTTCGAAAAATGTAGCTCTGTTTAAATCGAAACTGAAGAAATTTCTTCTACGATATGTTTTTTACAGTGTTGATGAATACTATCAAAAAAATTATGATGATTATGATTGGTAACAGAGTATTAATTTAATTTTAGGAAAGCAATACATGTTCCTGACGATATATACTTTGTATTTCTTTTAGTTGATGAATATACCTTGTATTTAATGGGCTTTACGTTAAGATATACCCTGGTATAATACTTATTGCATATGTATATTATTAGCAATATGACAAGTTCTATATCCTTTAGGTTGTTTAAGACCGTACATGGATTTACAGAATGCAAAATAAATGAATGAATGAAATTACTAGCCAAGGTCCCTAGCGCCATTTCCGCCATATCAACTTATCTGTCATTCCTTTCCTCCTCCAATCCAAAAACCACAATATTGTTCTTCCTCTTTTCTTCTCCCAGTTTGACTCTGTAGCCTTCTAAGTGTCATTCACCGTTTCTCTCCCCACATTCTCGCAGTCTGCTCCATCTGCTTGACGTCCAAAGTCACTCCTATTATTGTTTCTCTTAATTCTTCCAATTCCAACCCAAACCGTTCAGTTCCTTCCTGCACTCACCAATTTCTCTGTACCCTACTCTCACTAACTTCTAAGTCACCTTACACTCCGCTTCCAATTCTGCACTTGCTTCAGTATTTAGTTAGTCTCGTTCTGCTCCACCGATGGACCCGGATTTACCTCCGCTCCTTCCTCTACCAACAGAACCATCAACACAGTTCCCAAAAACCAAATTACCCTTTCCGCCCCACCGCTCACTAATGTTCCCTTCCATGCCCATCTTCCCTTGGCCACCATACGCATAATGCTTGTCAAAATGCCTACATATATAAATGCAGTAGTTGGAGTACGAGCCCAAGAGCTTAGCATTTGATCGTTCGTGGTTTAAAATACCATCACACAGTAGACAGAACCATGTCAGGAGAATTCCACAAAGCCTCATTAAAGCTTGCTAGCAGCGCGGAATAAAGTCTCCTCTCCTGGTAACGATAAATGACTATGATTTCGGTACCTCACCAGTACTTCCATTTTTCTTCCGGCAAAATTCCCTCTTCAGAAACGATTTCTCCTTTATCTCCAGAACCCCATTTTAATACTAAATCCCCTTGATCCAAATCCCTCGTTATATGGCTTTCACCAAAGCCTAAACTGAAATTCCTTGATAGAATGTAAACATACATCAAGTTCTTCTTTCTCAGACACTCATCAACCAACCAAAAACGCGCTCACAAAGCCGTGCGAAGCGTTAAGGTTCTTAGTAACCAACATTTGTATCGTTAAGGTACTTAGTAGCCAACATTTGTATCGCTAAGTTACTTAGCAGCCAACATTTGTATCGTTTAGGTACTTGGTAGCCAACATTTGTATCGTTAAGGTACTTAGAAGCCAACATTTGTATCGTTAAGTTACTTAATAGCCAGCATTTGTATCGTTAAGCTACTTAGAAGTCAACATTTTTATGTTAAGGTACTTAGTAGCCAACATTTGCATCGTCAAGGTACTTAGAAGCCAACATTTGTATCGTTAAGTTACTTAGAAACCAACATTTGTATCGTTAAGGTACTTAGTAACCAACATTTGTATCGTTAAGGTACATAGAAGCCAACATTTTTATCGTTAAGTTACTTAGAAGCCAACATTTGTATCGTTAAGGTACTTAGTAACAAACATTTGTATCTTTAAGGTACATAGAAGCCAACATTTGTATCGTTAAGTTACTTAGAAGCCAACATTTATATCGTTAAAGTACTTAGTAAGAATAATTGACGCAGCCTGACAGCCTGGATGACACAACTTCCAGCAGTTCAGTTGCACGATATACACTCTATGAACATAGAGCAATAAACAGCAGACTATCTAAACATGTACATTTTCCGTGCAACTGTAGTGCATTATGTAGAGCAGCAGACACAGACACAGACACAGACACAGACACAACTGGATCCTGGACGACAGTCGCACAGCGAGCCGTCGTAGGTCGAAGTTTGTGTACACAAGCGCAGTTTTATTCATTGAGGTTGCATTCCCGGAAAACTCCAAGCGAACACGGAAATAAATGAAAGAAAAACAAAACATAAATATCCTGTGTGCTTTTTAAAAACACTCATTGAGTGCAGTAAAACACTTGATACAGAAATAAGCCAGCTGAGCACGCTGACAGTTCCTAACCACACATCACAAACAGTAACATTCACTCAGCTGCGTCATGTTCGGCAGGTCAGGGTTTATTGAATAAATTCTGCTGGGAAGGGGAGCTGGGCCTTCTGAATTGTCAAAATTTGATCTTGTTACTGGAGTAAGAGTGGACTAGACAGAACTTAGGGGGAGTTGTTTATTAAGTGTGGGAATTCAGTTCATAGTGCTGTTTCTGTTGGGCTTTTCTGCACGTTGTTTCCCTACGTACGTCATCTGGAGGGGGGGGGGGCTTTCTTAGTATTAGAATTATTGCAAAACACGGAAGTATAGGAGTCGAAGTGCCGTAAGTCTGTGGGATGTTTTGCCTCGCTTAAACATCATATATAAAAGAGCTGCTTTCGCATAGAGTTGATTCATCGTCGACAGATGCCACCAGAACGTGTAGTTTTCAAATAGTTGGACTATGTGATGAATTCAGAGTTGTATAGATTGTCAGTGCACGTAAAATGTATGAATATTACAATTTTTAAACAGATAAACACACACACACACCCCACACACACACCCCACACACACACACACCACCCACACACACCACCCACACACACACACACCCCACACACACACACACACCACACACACATACACCATACACACACACACCACACACACACACACACCACACACACCACACACCCCACACACACCACAAACCACACACACACACACACACACCCACACACTCTGCAGCAGTCACCTGGATCCTTTCATAAGCTTCGTTAGCTGCACAAACAAACACGTCTTTATTCCTCGTTGATGTTTAGTTCAATAAGCTGGTTTTGAGTCAACCGGTTTGGTTGGTTATTTATGTAAAATCAGTCAAAAGGCGTAACAGTCAGATATTTTTGTTATTGCTCTGTGACTAACTAACTAATCATCTAACAAACGAGCTGAAACAAAGCCCTTTTGAGAACCGAACAATTTTTCAGGTAGTCAAAAATTCCCCGAATTTTCTTGGAAACCGAAGATTTTTTGTAACAGCAGTCCGCCACTTTTTGCTGTCTTGAGTCAGCTCAATCCAGTCCACTTCCTCGCCTACTCTTCCTTAAGATCCACTTTAATATTATTATCCCATCTTCGTCTAGGTATTTTAAGGGGTCTATTCCCTTCAGGATTTCCCACCAAATACTGTATTTTGTCTTTTACGTGCTACATGCTCCGTCAACTCCATCCTCTTTATTTTTCACCGGAATAATATTTGTAGCGGACCGCAGATCACGAAGCTCCTCATTACGTAATTTTCTCTAGCCAGCTGTTACGTGCTGTCCCTTTTTTTCAATATGCCTTCCTTAGCACCCTCTTGTCTAACAGTTGCACTTGATAAGCAATTTGCAATGACGTCACTATTCAAATGACAATGCATGTCTGTTTACCAATGAAACGTCATGCAGTCACATTAATCTTGTAATTTGTTCCTTTTTGGGTAATTCCCGGGCGTCTGAGTTCTAATTGCCGACGTTTCGGAACTCACTGTCGGTTCCATCTTCATAGGCAGGTGAATGAAGTACTTCATTCACCTGCCTATG
>Ga0123357_10006975_pt1 | contig 13886 bp, 11 predicted proteins | sample TergutEmb28metaG_FD_89873 | JGI IMG/M metagenome (GOLD analysis project Ga0123357, IMG submission 89873) | Embiratermes neotenicus P4 segment gut microbial communities from Petit-Saut dam, French Guiana - Emb289 P4 | ecosystem: Host-associated > Arthropoda: Insects > Digestive system > Gut ... | reverse complement strand
GTTCCACTCGAAAACATGCTGCTGCCTTGGGGATTTCTGATCGAACTGTGAGAAGAATTCTTCACGCAGATCTCAAAATGCACCCGTACAAAATGATGGTTGCTCAGGAATTAAGTGTAACAGACTGGGAAACCTGGAGAACCTGTAAATTGTTTCGTTCGTTTTTTATTACCCTTTGAAATATGGGAGTCCATTCTGCCACACCCTGTATTTTAAGATATGCATGAAAACTTCATGAGTTGATGAACACATCACAGCAAATCCCATCTTTACATCTCTCTTCTTATAAAAGTTACTGTGTCTGAAAACTAGGCTTATCATTTTCAATGACACTGTACTCTGGCAATAAAGCCACTTGCTATTATTATTGCCTGTGAGCACTTGCAGGGCCCAGTGGCACACATCTTGCAAGTGATAACATCCTGAATGTGCAGAAGCAGCTAACCCAGTTAATTCTGAAGCATGTTGATCTAAAAAAGAACTTACTTGCACATTCAGTTTGAGGGGCTTCACTTGTGAACCAAGAAGACTGGACAGAGGTTTAATATCTGAAGTTGGAGTAGTAACAGTTGTAGCAACAGCAGCCGCATGTGTAGGTGTGCCTGTTCGAGAGTGGGTCTGAGTTGTCGGTGGCGAAAACCCAGCAGTACCAGTGCTCTTCATGGATGGTTCAAGGTAATACCTGTAATAATAATAATAATAATAATAATAATAATAATAATAATAATAATAATAGACCAGAAAAGTGATAACAGCATTATGACTAAACTTAATACATAACAAAGTTTATGGGTAAATGTTTATGTGTTCAATTATAGTTTAATAAATGCTACCGTTTTGAGTGTGTGTGTGTTGTGTGTGTGTACATACATACATACATACATATACACATATCTGAACATACGTGGCAAAACCAAAGAATATCAAAAGTACCGAAAAAGTTTCAGGTGTTCAAGTACTGAAATAATTTTGTACAGCACTGTAAATGCACGGTCGAATACTAGTAGAAATTCTACAGATTCATGATACGTAGAACTGCACTCCACATATGAACAGAAAAGCGAATGGGGGAAGTAAACTCTAGTTCCTGTGTCAAATAACATGAATTACTGCTGATATAGCAAAATAATCAACTACAAGGGAGAAGATTTCTACTTGTGTATTAGTATGAGCTAATACAATAGCATTACTATATGTAAGTGGTGGTGTGCAATGCCTAGTTTTGAATAAAGGACTACAGAAAGCAAAGCAATCCTACAGCCCACTTCTTTCAACAGTTCTTCACAATGCATTTCTCCCTTTTACATTTGTAACTAATCATGACCATTTGTTTGCTTCTGTCTTTACTCACAACACTTTGACTTATGATGTGACAAGGGAACAAATTTTGAACCAGTGACATGAATTTCACAACTTGACTGAAGAGACTTGAATGTTTTCCTGAGCATCAGTGCACTCAAGCCAGGGAAACTGAAAAGTACATTTTTCAGCCATCTGTGGATGGGAAGGAATGGAACACTGACTTTCCTTTAATGTTTTTTGGTGCAAAATAAATGAATAAGGGGAAAGTAAGTGCCTTTTTAACTCTGAAGTCATTACATGTACTTCTGATGAAATTTGATATCAGTTTTCTGCAATTAAAAATTGTCAGTCTTATTCAATTTTGGTCTCACAAAAAGTGTTTAAAATAAAAGTTGCAATTTTAATTACATTTAGGCTATACCTACACCTTGTAAAAATGTTCTGTAAAATGAGCTACATTACAGCACAATGACAGTGACTCACTTGAGGTTAATGTAATGCTGGGATTATATCAGATGGATATGGAGTCACTTAACTCTTACGCTGCTGATACTCGGGGGTGTGACTTTCTACAACGTGCCAAGGTAGTCCCATTTGTTTTGCATAGAATTCCTGTATAATGAAAAATAAACCTGTGCCCCAGACTTCCTACAAGCCACTAAAAGAAATATCACTGCTAACTAAAGTCTCTAAAACAGACACTTCAACTGTTTATCCTGAACTCACATTTCAACTTCCGATTCACTGCTTTTTAAATGCCACTGTTGCAAAAGATGTAACCAATTCTGAGGTTCTGTCATACGTTTTGTGTCACATAACTCTTCTTACAGTCAAGAATTGTTAGTCCTATGCCTAGCCCCCAGGCCAGACACACACTGGTTGTCCAAGACTCCTTATTCAGTATATTCAGAGGTATCCTCCAATTTTGGAGGGCACCTCCTCCATCTACCAACTGCTGACATGACAATACCACAGAAACCAAAGCACATCAAATGTTGCAAGAATGTTACATTTTGAAATATTCCTCTCATGACAATGATAATGATAATTTATTTAGACACAGGTCAGATTTACATGTACCTAAGCCTGTATAACACCAGGTTTTTAGTGCTCTGATTCTTTCTTCACATACATTTGCAAACACTCACACTGTTTTACTGTCTCATTCTTCCCCAACCATATTGCCTAAATAATAATAATAATAATAATAATAATAATAATAATAAAGCCATATTGGGCACTGCACACATACTTTGGAAAGTACTAATGTAAAAAATACAAGATTCAACACTTAACGATATAAGCACCATGAATAACAACAGAATAGCTGCAACACTGTATTCCCTAGGGACATAGTTTGTCTCTGGAATATAAGTATAAATACCCTGCATAAAGGAGATGATGATGATGATGATGATGATAATACACTACTTGCACAAACATTTCCCTTCTAATCACTGTATTCTAGGTTTCCTATTATACTCTCTTCTAACTCATATATAGGTACTGGAATAGTGATTTTCCTTTTCCAGTTACACCTAGTTTTAAACAGGTATTTGTCAATATTTTTGCTTATTCACCCATTTATGGCACACAAGTTCACCTCCCCACTTTTTATTTCTAAACATTTTAATACTACTATACATTTAACATCCTTATCTACTAAACACAATACACATCTTTCCTCCTCAGATCTTCTCTGTATCCCCTACATTTTCTACATCCCTATTTTCATTAAGATTATTTCACTTCTCTTGTTCCTTGCACAGACCTCAAGATATTCTTCTATACCCCTCTGATGTCTCAATTCACTAGTATAGCACAGAATTCTTTATGCTGATACCCACCAATAAATTTTGCTTTTCGATATCATAACACCTATCCTTAACTGTTCTACAAATCCTGCTTGCACTGACTTCTGTCTCCACCAAATATACGATATTTCTAATTTTCCTATTTCTTCCTCAAAGTCTTCACCTTGTTCCATATACTTAAACTGTTCATCATTCATAAAGTCTTATGTCCTGTGCATCTGGCATAACAACTCTTGTACAACAAGTGCTTAAAAAAAAATCAAGAAGGAAATATCAGATTCAAATACTGGCCTGGAAAGTGTTAAAGTACCTGTGGATTTTGGTGGAAATTCTCAGTCCCACCATGCAAATCCAGTAATCACAGTAACATTCTACTATTCAATGCTATGTAACCTACACAAGTAACACATGTCCTGTACAACCTATGAAGTGATCATGAAACACTTACCTTTTCTTCTCATATTTTGCTACCATAAAATCTTTTATTTGCTGCTCATCTTTAGTGTCACGTACATGATTGGCATCATACAACCCCAACCAGATTTGTCTGCAATACTGAATTATTAGAAACATACTATTACACACTCCAATAGAAATTAAAAAAAAAAAAATTAAATAGCTATATTGACAGTATTAGGAGGATGTTAGTATACAGTATAATAACACTATCAACAGAGCAATGCCTTTTGTAGAAGCCTCATAACTTGTGTGTTAAATAGTTTTTTACCCTCTCCAGCAGTATATGAAATATACTTGGCTTGAGTAATGATGACAATGATACTGGTAATGGTAATGGTGGTGGTGGTGGTGGTGGTAATTATGGTGGGGTAGGCTCACTGAAACTGCCACAACTCTCTGAAGTTGGGGAGCCAGGATAGCATTGACAGCATGGTGAATAGGCCATGGGATAAAAAATCCAGGGTTCAAATCCTGGCAGGGGCAAGAAATTTTTCTGTTCTTTAGAATGTCCAGACTGGCTCTGGAGTCCACCCAGTCTCCTATTCAATTGGTACCAAGGCTCTTTCCCTGGCAGTACAGTGGTCAGGCCATGAAGCCAAGCACTGGTCTCTATCTAGTGCAAAGGTTCACAGGGTGGGAGCTATACCTCTACTCCACCACCGCACAAACACATACACACACACACACACACACACACAAAGCTTATACCCTGAATTTATAACAAAGCTGTAGGCTGGAATTAGAATATATTCACACAAATGTTTATAATGTGGTGCAGTTCTCCATAGCTGCCCTGCATATTGTTTATTTCACATAATGTAGTTGGTATGCAAAAGATAAAGTTGTCCCACCCACAGCATAAATGCATACAGTTGGAACAGACATACTGTTCCACTTATTCTTAACCTTGGCACTAAAAAGAGATGAGTGGTCTACTTCATACCCCAGGCACTTCACCCTCAGAAACGAAGCCAGGTAGTCACTGAACAGAAGGGCCCCATAGGCAGAATGGACATTTTGGAGAAGAGAAAAATCTCACATCTCTGGCTGCATACAAACCCTGGACTTTCAAGCTCATGGCCTAGGCACTATACCAACTACACTAACCCTTTTAGTTGCCTGTGTAAGTCCAAAATAAGATGTCAAGCACAAGTACTTGCTACCGCTCTCTTGCAAGCTGAAGCTGAAAGTGTAGCAGTGTTATAACAGGGATATGAAATGTTGTTTCAAGGTAATCAAACACAAACATCAACATACAAAAAATTTATAACTACAGATCTCACTCCCAACCTCCAAAATGTTAGTTTTCACTATCTTATCAATATTTATCAACTTCTTACTAAAGCATTAGGATTCAACATATTCACATGACACATTCTTATGAAATGATAAAACAAGAGTCACTTACATCATTTCCTCGAGATTTTATCAATTCAACTTCTTCGGGACTGAAACTTGCCATGGATATAGATTTCACTCTGTGTGGTGGTGTTAAACCACGCCTAAAAAAAAACAAAACTGTAATGAGTTTCAGACCTCTCAGTATACATATAAATTGTACATGGGTGCCAGCAGAAGTACTATATATGTCTGTTAACTCTGAACAGGTAAGTACAGGAATGTCATTGCAATTAACAACAGATCATTGGAATTACCAAATATTTCATACATATGTCATACTAACCATACACCTGTCAACTTGAAATTTAAAACAGAACCATGCACTGTCATTTGCAATTCCCCAGAACTGCCACTGTTTATTCCTTTATATCAAATAATATGATCTTCTTTAAGACACTGTTCACTGCCTCCATAAAAAGTATCGATCTGGAACCTCATTTTGGCACAGTCAAAGGTAGAAGGGAAGGATATTTACGCTGTGTAGTCTATCACATAAATCCACGATGAGAGCAGACACTGCCACACACCTTCAGAAACCAATCCACAATAATCGTGCAAAGAAAACAAATTACAGCAACAAAATATCCAACAATAGCTTGTCATCTAGTCACACCATATGACCAAAACACAAACATCAAGCATTGCTTCATTATTACCATGAGCACAAACTACTGATATATCCATCCAATGCCAAGAGAGTTATCATACATACAAGCCATGATAATGGTGATGAAAAGAATGTGTACAATGAAATATACCAAACCAATATAACCCTAAAAATGTTTGTCTTTAGGGATGTGACAGCACATAGTCTGGCAGACAGGTAGTCACATTTTGGAGGAAGTTGCTGCTTCTGTCTTCATAGCACAGAAGTTAATGGCACAGCGTCATGTCCCATTGTTGTGAGAACCTCACATCTCATTATATAATCTTAACCTGACAATGACTGAAAATGCCATGTCAAAGGTGACTTTCACCCTATGCTGAGGTCAATACATAGTATATGTTCTACCTAACCACAATGCATGGTGAGAAATACTTGGGCAAATGGAGGACTTCACATAATAGGCATTAGAGGAGAGCAATGGTAAAAGCCACATTGGTTTCACACGCTACCTATGGATATCTGACACACAACCTAACCAACAATAATTCATACTTTAAGGTAGCACATCCCCTTTTCATTACTGCATACAAATGAATGCTACAAGCACTGGACACAACATTATGTTCAGGAAAAATAAGGCACCATGTTTCAGCTAGAAATTATTAGCCACTACATGCCTAATCACAAGAATTTAAAATGGGGTATACTTTACAACTGTATTTTGGTTTTGAGATCTCATCCTTTACAAGCTAAAATATACATAAAGTGTGAAAAATATAGAATGTCTGAAATATATAATCTGAAGGTTAAAAAATGTTAAAAAATATTAACTAAAATAATGTGGTATATGGAATTAGATATAAAATTCTTGGAAGTGACATGTATATATCACCTACAAATCATTCAAGCGTGAAGCAATTAATATATGTACTAGGGTTTATAAAAGTGATGTATTATATTATACCAAGATCTAAAGATCTAATTTAATATCATAGAAGTTTAAACAACCATATCAGCATATTCCAAATAAGTAACAGAAAAAAAAAACACCACAAAACAAAATTAAAGAACTCAAGCTAGTCCTAATTTATATGCACTTTCTCTACACTTCAGTGATCCAACTGCAATATATATATGTCACTTCCAAGAATTTTATATCATACCACCTACCTCATATTATTCTATTAATTATTTAACATTTTATAAACTTCAAATTATACATTTCAGACATTTTATACCTTTCCCACTGTATGTATATTTTGGCTTGTAAAGAGTGAGATCTCAAACCTGAAATACAGTTGTAAAATATATCCCCTTTTTGTATTCTTATAATCAAGCCTAATGATGGCTAATCATTTTCAGCCATAGCATGTTGCCTCATTTTTCCAGAATATAATTTTGTGCTCACTGATTACAACATCCATTTGTAATAATATACATACTTCTCATCACCCATTAACCTTCCTATGCACTGTATATCCAAAAGACAAAAATAAGCATGATCATGGCACACACTAAAAGAAAAAAGTCTGGTAATGAAATATTCAAGAAATTTAATTCCTCTCCACTTGCCATAAAAATTTACTCTCAGTAATGTTTCTGACCACATGGAAAAATCAATAATTCAGATATGCACAATACAGAAACAAGGCATAGATACAATTGGTACATGCCAAAAACAGTCAGTAAATAACAAGAAGGAGTTGACCATATTTGAGCCAAGTTATTCAACAATCTGCCACCAGCGATCAAAAAGTTTAGTCATTACGCCAAATTATTTAACACAAAATCAGAAGATTATCTACTGTGTCATTCCTACTGTATGCAAGAATTTTCTTCCCTAAAAGTTCCATTATTACAAAATAATGTAAGAACAGTGGTGGTATTGTCAAATAATTACTGTTTTGTCTGAGTGTAAATAGATATTAACTACACATTTACATGTATACTTCAATGAAGTACTGTGTTAGATCATGACATGTTTTTCATTCTTGGTTTAGTCCTATGTAGAATCTATGGAATGTAAAGACACTGTATTTTATTTATGAATTCTGATTTTATTTACAATCAGTAATCCCAGCATGATTATGCCAAACTACATTAGATGTCTAAACTGTCACTAACTCTGAGATTTATTTCCGCACACACAGGTAGCAAAACACCCAATGTAACTGCACTTGTAACTTTCATTCATGAACATGGTCACAAAATCCAAACAAGTGGTGTTTTCTTCTCGTATATCTTCCATATTACGATAAAGAAACACCCTCGAGATAAAGAATTCACTGCAACTCAGATGCATTAACAATTCGCTCGTTACAAAAATGGAATAAATACGACTTAAATTCATCCATTCATGTCAACTGTCCAGTACTTTGTGCTGAGGCAGTGTTTATAATTACGTGTTGTCAAATGATGCATTAGAACCACACACGAATATAATAAATCAAAACGTACATATAACTATTCTGCGCTACAGGATTAGTAATTAAACGTTCAAGGTATATAATTTTGGTTCTTGTCTCACATTAAGCCTCTCATAACAATCACAAAAAAGTCACAGATGTCTTTCAATTATACTTACAGCATACCGGAACATGAGGTACAGACAAACGAACCTATAGTCATATTAATATATGTTGGGCCCCTCTGGTGACAATCAAAGCATTGTTTATTTGAAGGTAACGACACTAATTCCCGTAATATCTTTAGGTGTTTGTCATCTTGCTTCTTTCTTGAGGAAGCCATGTTGCTTTGGACCACGGATTACTAACTAGGCATGGATCTGGTATAATATCCTGTTGCAGATACAAGTCACAGACTGTACGATGTCCGACAGCTGATACACGTCAGAAAAAGTATGGTGTTGCCATCTCTTGCCAACACATCTACGACCGACATCGGCAGCTAAGCTGGGTCGCAGCGACTACCGTCCTCCCGCAAGTGAGGAGACACATCCAGTTCCTCCGCAACATGCTTTATAGAATGTTTCATGAGGAGCTCTAAACATTAATCGATATTAAATTACAATCCCATTAGTAAAACATATTTAATCATTGTAAATGAAGTCATACAGATAGGAAGTTCAGAAGTGATGTCAAAATTACTAATCAAAACTGTACTAATTCAGATCAAACTTATCAGGCATTTACTAAATTCACATCAAAATATTTTATATTCTGACCTCAAATCTGCAGTTTCAGAGATTACGATACACAGAATACTCAAACTGAAAGCAATTTAATTTATATCACCTTTACTTATGTCTAATTAACTTGTGAGAAACCCAGGAAAGGAAAACCTTACATTAGTACGTATAAGTGATGCATCCAAATTTGTAAGGAATAAGTATTACCATGTCTCCACACACAGCATCTGCATCAGTTTTATCACATTTAACTTTATGTTTCATCACAACTAACTCACTCAGGAAACCATTAACACATACAGGGTATCAGATGCAGCAATATGAAATGGTTAAATACAAAAGTTGGTTAGGGTAAATTAAAATGCCATCAACCACAGAAATCAGTTCTGAAAACAAATGTGATGCTTTGTGCATAGGTAAGGATAGAAGGAATTTGTGCATGTATGCTGTATCCATTCTTTTACAAACCAGCGGTATTGTGCAAAAGTTTGATAATTTTTAGCACATGGCATTCAATAGTAATCGAACTCTATTTTTAATAGCTCATTGATTTTTAATGCTAAAAGGTGTTATACAAGTCTTTTGCCATTAAACATTATTTTGTTTTGTATATTCATTCAAGTACAAAAAATATAATTGTGAAAAAAATAAATAAATAAAACTCGTGTTTCTCAGGACTTTCCAGAATACAGTTGGTGACCTTTGCTCTATAACCAAGAGTACATACTTTACAGTGTTTAAGACCTATATTATAACAGAATCCAGAACATTTTTCAGCTGCTACATACACAAGTACATGGTTTTTACATACTGGCAAACTGTGTCAGTAATTAAAGTTACATAGCTATTGGTGCATTGTTTGCGTTTACTTTTCAATCTTTTTCATCACAGAACAAATAACCAGCAACCATATTTTGGGAAAAAGAAGTGTCAACTACATCAATATGGGCACATTATTATCTTGTAATTATATTAAGTAATGATCCATCTACAAATCATAGATATTCATGTGAAGAATGTCATAGCTATGCACAAAACAGGACATGATTATGGCTGAATGTGTCTGCACATGTTATGCAAGAACACTTATCTTGGTAACAGCAAAAAGCAGAACCAAGTAGAAGCAATGAATGGCAGTACCTAAGCTCCAGTTAGTATTACAATCTTGATTTTTGGTGAAAAGTTACACTGTGTGCATATTCAGTGAAAGAGTCGTTCAAAGTGTGGACATAACAGTGGATCAAGCGAAAGGTTGGTATTGTCGCAAACTGTTAGGGATTGAAATTGTGAAATTTTGCAGCAAAATTTCAACAGGTATTTGGTTAGTAAATTTTCTTGTGACACCCAATGAAAACAGCTTCCAGAAGATGAAAACTGAACATTCCTCATTAAAATGCATACAGAATATAACCCGCAGAGGGGCGTTTAAAAGGGGGGGGGCTTAAAAATTTCCTGCATAACTGTTGGAGCTGCAGCACATTTTAAGACGTCATGCATTTATCATAAGTATAAATACTGTGCATTTACCTAAAGCAGAATCTCCGGTAAACTAAAGAAAATGACACAGCATCAAACAAGCAGCAGCTCATGCTACCATCATTTACAATACCTATAGTAACAGTTAATATAACACAATACTGGTCACTAGACTTGAGTCATAGTTTTATAACTTTCACATCATAATCCTAAATACGTAACAAAGAAGCTGTCTGTTAGTTTATATGGGCCAGGTATGAACTCTGTTCCTCTCAAAAGGTACGCAAGTCCTTCAGTGAACATTGGTTTTGCAACTTCAATACATTCAACATTAAAGTCATCTTGCCAGGTTTTGACCATACTGTCACAATCTTTACGATACATGTATAATAGCTTCATAGTTCTCTTTACTCTTAGTTTACATTCCAGTACTACTTTTCCAGCATTCACTTCCATGTGTGAAATATCTTCATCCGCACTCACCAGAAGGTCAAGACTTTTATCCATGACCCACAGCAGAAGATACTGTGAGTGTTCTTCTAATTTTGTTTCCAGTAAAAGTCGACAATTCATAACACAGGATTTATGAAATGCTTGCTTAACTGTGCATATGAAGTCTTCTAGAGCTGTTGAATTATTGTTCCCTTCATATGACATTGTGCAATTCCATAATTTCAATGCTGTCAAATTTACACATGTGCCTAACCAAGCCAAACATCTGTTGCACCTAACAACTTGTTTATTTCTAACATTCATTACTGATGCACTTACTAATATGTAGCACATGCCATATAAGCAGTCAGTTTCCTTTGGGGCAAGGACTGAGTGTTGCATGCTGGAGGAACCTGTATGTTGATGGCAAAACCAGTCACTAATATCCCATGATGCTGAAGATGGCAGAGGCAGCACTCTTGTAAACAAGGTATCATGTTTTGACACAACCTTTCCACAACATTTACATGCCAACTGACATGGTCTGTCAGTACGAATGCATGGAGCTAACAATTTTACAGTAGCACTTTCAATAATTTCTGAACTCAGTTTAATTGGCAAAACTTCACTAGCAAATGATCCCACAACACTGACTACAGGTTCAGTTTGTATACGAAAAGAGATGGATTTCTTCAGAACTCGCAGTGCTGATAGACTGAGGGGTCTCAATTTGTAGTCATGTAGATTTATCACCTGAACTATTTCACACGATCCAGACTGCCATGTTACTTCCACCACTGAAGTTTTAATATTAATTCTGACATATTCATCTTGCTTGAGGTATTCATCAGTAATGATAAAAACATTACACACTTGTAGACATGGTCTCATCTCCACAATAACTGAACGTATCATTATGACGAATATCAGCAGAAATTTCTTCAGTGTTTTCTCACTATCCCTCTCTTTTCATACTCAACAAAAAGATTCTCTGTTTCTTTCACAACAAATGGAAGTGTTGCTTTCTGGTAATAATCAGGCATTAATTCAATATTATTTATAACACCTGACAGAATATGTGATTTTTCTGCATAAATACCTGAAACAAAAGATTATCATTAATAACATGACACACTGAATGGTAACAAAAGCTAACAGTTACAAAGCTAAAAATGATCTTTAGCTTTGTTAGAGGTTTCACTTTAAGTGGTGCTTATTTCAGTCACCAGTAAACCTGGATAACATGGGCTCCTGGCACATACACCCCACACAATTTGTGTACTTGATACTATACCTGGTGCTTCAAAATTCAGATACGTGAAATGTACGTGCAAGTGAAAAAATGAAGGCTGATAGTGGATAAATATCCGTAACTGAGTAGATGGAATGTTGTATGTCTCCTTAATGACATTCTGAAAAGAAAAAAAAATAAAGGATATCATTTCACAAAGTGAACGAAAAAAGATCACCAAGCCAGCAAGATGAATATAAATACACTTACTATTCCTTTATCCCTAATATTTTTTAGAAGTGGCAAGTGACAGCTGTTCAGATCACGAAGAGACTTGATTCCACTCTGACGAACAATGGCTAGAAGATACAGATCTTCAACTTGTTTTCTGTCCCATTTTAAATCTGGCAGCAATGTGAAACCAATCTCAGGATCGGAATCCTCAAAAATAACTCTCTCTGTTTCTGATTTGTGTTCAAGTATGTTGGTGACCCACTAAAAGCAACAAACAAAAGTTAAAACCAGAACTCTCCACCATCAGATAAAAATTTATTAGTGTTCGAATAGAATCTGCTTACAATTTCACTAATATCTACCAACTGGGGTAAAGGATGATAAGTGACACATTCAGGATACAAACAAAGCACTGGTAGTTGCATACTGTAATTTACAATTTTGGGAAGTGGAAGAGAAGAATAAAATAAGAAACAAGACAGGCAATGTACAAATAACATAACATTGAGGTGCATTCATGCAACCACTGTTTGCAGTGGAAAATCTATAAGTATTGCATATTCTGAGTGTGTGTATGTAGCCTTAGGTACACAGCATGCAATGCACATGCGCCATATTGTCAGCTATGTCCTGTCCAGCCCTATAACACTTTTCCACATTATCTCATTAATGGCATGGTTGTCGGAAAAAAAGTTTTTGAACATAAATTATGTGTTTATTTTCTCTTTTACTTTGGTCTGAAACATCTCTCATTCTAAAAAGAATTTAACGAGACATGATATAAACTGTTTATTGGTTTTCAAGTGCAGTACCCATTATTCTTATAAAATTTTAATGAAACTTCAATTACCTTGATAGATTTTCAAAAAATATTCAAATATCATGAAAATCTATCCAGTGGGAACCAAGATGCTCCAAAAGAAGGATGGACAGACAGACATGACAAATCTAATAGTCGCTCTCCACAATTTTATGATATGCCTAAAAAAGTGTACTCTAATACCATGTTTTAAAGACATCTAATAGTATATATATATATATATATATACATATACAGGGTGGCGTGGAGATGACTGACACATTTCAAATGGTCATAGATAATACATGGAAGCAGGGAGAAATAAGTGAAACCGTCTATAAATACGTCCAAGTATGCTATTTATTACCCACAGATTACAAGCTTATTTTCTGAACATCAGGCAGATGGCCTCCGTTTACATTAATGCATTGTTGCAAGCGTGTCTGGAAGTTGCTGTACACGTGCCTCCGTAGGTCCTCATGAATAGCCGCACCTTCGTCAACAATGGCTTTTTGAGTTTTTGAATAGTCATGATACGCCTCCAGAACACACAATCTTTCAGGAACCCCCACAGGAAAAAATCTGGTACAGTAAGGTCGGGCGACCAAGCAGGCCAAGTGATGTTGCCGAAACTACGAACACACGTAACATGTCGTTGCACGTTCCACTGCTCCATTGCGACTGATCATATGAAATGGCGTCCTCTCCTCCACCGTTCCCCTTACGCCAACCACGACAAGCTATCATGCCAGTGCAATATTCAAATTTGAAATGTTTCAGTCGGCTCCGCGCCACCCTGTATGTATGTGTGTGTGTGTGTGTATATACAGAGTGCCCAGGAGGAATGTGCGAGACTTCGGGAGTGTTCCTTATGTTAAACTATACCGATATAACCCAAAACACCTATATCCAAAGTTCAACGGTTACGGAGATAATGGCCAGAGAAGTTTGAAACTTTGACAGCTGTTACTCACTTATTGATT
>Ga0123357_10006974_pt1 | contig 13887 bp, 9 predicted proteins | sample TergutEmb28metaG_FD_89873 | JGI IMG/M metagenome (GOLD analysis project Ga0123357, IMG submission 89873) | Embiratermes neotenicus P4 segment gut microbial communities from Petit-Saut dam, French Guiana - Emb289 P4 | ecosystem: Host-associated > Arthropoda: Insects > Digestive system > Gut ... | reverse complement strand
TGTCAGCCGACAGGTACAGTGCGTGGACCCGCAAGAAGACCACACTTTTCTCTGGCCATTATCTCCGTAACCGTTCCACTTTGGACATAGGTGTTTTGGGTTATATCGGTATACTTTAACATATGGAACACCCTGTATATTCACATAGTTGTGTAAAAAGGGCTCATCTGCAGCATCTTCATGTCACAGCCACTCACAAAACTGCATCCATATATAGCACATATTGTTGTAGACTGCATTTAAAGTGTGATGGCACAGGTACAGAAACCAGATTTTGTCTTTTGGCGAGATAAACGAGTTCATTTAAATCGGTGGGGGCTTCAGTTCAGTCGACTACCGGCAGCCAAGGTGTGCACATCAACGGTAGTAATGCTGGATACACCATGTTCTGAGGTAGTGTGAAGAGTACTGGCTACCCACTCCATTCGCCAGTTTCCCTTTCACTTCCCTTCCCATGTGTCACCATGTGCCATCACACTTCAACTGGACTCTACAAGCTTCAGTATTATGTGCTTCAAGGGTTAAGAGCATGTTGCAGTATTCACTGTGTGTGAGTTCCATGATAAGTTGATCATAACTCAGTCCTCCTGTGAAATGTGTGTCTTAAATACACCTAACAATGCACTGTACTATGTGAACAGTGTGTAACGCCAATTCATGGCAACGTGTATCACTCAAACTAAATGTCTCAAGACATGCTGTATAACTCTTCTGACTTAGTTTCTAACACGGAATCAATATGGATAGTTTGTGTGTGAACTTCCTGTCATTCTATATATGTGTGTGTACCTATATGGGTCATGCAGGATAAAGCACAAGTACATTGCGCATCTACATTTTTTCCATAATGTAACCATAAATGAAACACATCGGCATTTTTGTGTCTTAATATGAACAAAACTGATACAGAAACATGGACAGACTTTCAGACAATTCTTTCAGTCCTGATTCATTAACATTCTTCCAAAACTGCATATAGTTCACATTCAAATTTCATGTTTTAAAATTCACTTATATTACCTTCTAAACGTCACTATGCAGACACAACTGTTATCCACGAAGTCTCAAACTGTAGCATATGGTTTGTCTGCAACTCTCATATTGTAATCTAAAATGGAGACAAAACACATTAATAATTATAACAAACTAGTCACTGTGTGCAAAATAAAGTGGTTTTTACAAAGAATACCATATTCCTTGTAAAAACCAACTCATTACCCAGCAATTCTGTGCATATGCTGATCTGGTGGTTGAGTCAAACTTGCAATTCCCTCCATAAGCACCTCATATCTTAACCTTAAAATATAGTAGATCCTTGGGCCGTACTCAGTTGCACGCAAATGTTTACATTTTTACGTATCTTTCAAGGAATGAGTGGAAACAGATATGACTTTTGTCAGTAGTATGGCAACAACATGCTGCGTTAATGTGCATACACTTGAAACATTCAAAAACACTGCTGAAAACTGTGGACAAAATCCTTTATTTACCTTAATATAAGACAACCTCTCTTTAAAATCTAAAATTTTCAGGAAAATACCTACACACGTTTAATTTTTGCATGATTATAAGCTGACCTCCCTGCCATTTGTTGGATGAAGCCCTAACAGAAATAAGTACCAGGAGTATTTTCTGGGGGTAAAAAGCAGCTGGTGCTTACGACTGACAACCTTACCACCATCCTGGGCCATTGTCATATAATCTAGGAACCTTAATTTCCTGGAACCCTCTGGGCACCTTAGGCCTGTAATGGGACTGATTTTACCTGTGTATTCTGTATAATCATTTAAGCCCAGAATTATCAATTCTGTAATCATCAAAAAATTAAGCCATTCCACAGACCAAGTGAATGCTGGAGAATGAGAAGAAACAAGAACATACAGGACATATTACAAGGTGAAGATATTGTACAATTTGCCAAATACCTCCAAGATGATAATGTCATGTTGAAAGAATACAAAACTAAAGAATGCCAAAACGCACTGCAGCAGCTGGAATGGAAGAAACAACAAAAAGAAGATGATATAAAAGACAGAGAGATGAGGATGAAGGGGATTTAAATATAATGGGAATAAAAAACAGGTACACAATGGCCAGAAACCGCTGGGAATGGAGGAAGACTGTAGTGGAATTCAAGGTCCACAACAGCTTGTAGTGCTTTAGATGAACAAGAGGACCATCAAATGAACGAGGCAACTATTTCTAAGCCTGAATTAATTCTCAAAATTTTGCAAATCTGTAACAGTTTTGTGAGTTAGGGTCATGAAGAAAGATAATGAAACATGTAAATTCTGCGACATGGGGAGGATTTAACATGAACTGATGGAAGTAACTACTGTATAAAAACAAACCAACTACTGGTCCAAGCCCTAACCCAGTTCATTTCACCTTCTATCTTGATGGAGACATCAGCGTCCTCCAAAATGTTTGTTAACCAACTACTGCACTACATAGCATCACAGCCCAGAAGACAAAGTGTTCGTTCATTTCAGTTTACATCATCACATCATGTTTTTGTAAGATACATTTCAGTATTACCATTTAATCTATTCTTGTCCTCATGTAATCATTTTCCTACAGTGTTTTAATCAACATTTTGCATTTCTTGTTCCCCATGGAAGCTACATGGTTTTAAGACGACTTCTTATGTTAACTTCATAACCATAGCAAAATGTGGTGATTGGTGTTAAGTCACGAAGTTCCACATTACTTTTTTTTTTCCCCCAGTCTCCTATTATCAGGCAAACCGCAAGGTCAAATATTCCCACCTGTTCTCTCCAGTCTGCTCCATCAGGAGCACACAAGTTCTACATCCACACAAAATAACATGTAAAATTATAGGTCAGTGTGTTCTGCCTTCAGAATTTTTGGAAGAAGATGAAAGAAAACATTCTTACCATGTTATCAGAATGGTCGATATGCTGGAGGGTACCTCACGGGCAGTGAACACTCAACATGACGGATATAGTGCTCCCAGCCTAGCTTGTGGCCAGCTTCACAACTCTTCTTGTCTAGCTCACGGGAAGGCTTTTCCTCTCCCATCTTGAAGAGAATCTTAAGGGCACGCCCCCAGTGCTTGTGCACAACAGAATGCCACAGCAAAAAGTTTAACACCTGCAACCATAATTATTCCTAAGAAAAATAAACCTAAAAAGTTGAGTTTAGGCTTTAACACACACTTCTTCTACTTACACATTCTTAACACTCAAAAATATTGGTACTGGTTTTCACTATATACATTACTATACAAGGTGGGTACAGAGTATACCGGAGTGCAGAGACAGGCCCAAATGCAATACACTATCAAAGTTTTTGAGTTCACAGAGCCTGGGGAAAGCAGGATCAATACAAAGACTGACTTCCCACTCTACAAACTGTGTCCTGATTTTCTTCTGCTGCACCCAGTGCAGATTTTGTTTGCATTTTTTTTAATGTGAAACTGTAGCTAGATAGGGTTTGACTGTGAAGCAAAGTGGTTGATCAAGCATCAGTTTGCTTCCATGGCGCTTAGTTTTCTGTGTACGTAATCTCACTAGCAGCTCTTTCCTAGCTGTATAAACCTACACAGAGTTGGTAATGAAGCAGTAACAATAACGAAATGTGCCCAGTCCCTGTTCAGGCACAATCAGGTGCCTTCTTAAATCCAAAAATAACAATATGGAATCTGGAGCTTTAAAACTCTGTAACAAATATTTCCTTGCATCTTACAAGTTAAAGCATTCTGATCTTAACACTTTACCTGCCTTATATGCTGAGGCTTGGCCAGTCACCTGGTCTCTATGTGAAAAGGAAGAGTTTGTCAATTTGTCAATATGATTTCTGAATGCCACTAACATATTTTAAGACAGCATTTGAATTTGAGGAACTTCAAAAATTGGTTAAAGAGTATTACATAGTAATTACCAGAAACTGATAACTATTTTCTTGAAACAGCATGCCATGTCAGAGTGTGTGTCAAATGTCCAGTTTAATGGGCATAAGGGTAAGATTTTTATGACAGCTGAAGGTTTTAAACTTAGACATAACATGAAATATAAACCTTAGTGTCATTAGAATCTGTGAATCGCAGAACATCCCTCCACACGTTGTCAATACTCTCAAGGGAAACTTCAATGGGAGCATCGGTAGAAATCTCTTCCTGTTCATGTTCCTCCTCTCCCTCGGAGGCAGCTGCATTCATGATGGTATAAATACGACACATAGCAGAACCCTTCCTACACAGAGCTTCCACAAGTGCTGCCTTCTGTTGCTCCATTAAACTATAAGAAAACAAATCAGCTTTGCAAAATTTGTTTCTAGAAGACTGAGAAATTGAAACAATCAAACACAAAAGCCATCCATGTCATTTTTCTTGAATATAATGCCCCTAATGCTACCAGATAAACAGTGCAAATGCTGAAGCCCCGAACAAGCAATTTTCTCCAGTCTCTTATTATTTTATCTCCCTCACACAGAAATATTCTCCACAGCAATCCCCTCTTGCTAATTACCACATGAAGATGGTACTTATGTTTGAATGTTTAATTCTATACTCTGCCCCCACAAAGTTAATCCATATATTTTGAGTGCTGACCTTTGTACACCTCCGTGGAACTAGTACTTACATGGCCATTTGCATTGAGCTGTACAATGATGACACCTACTCGAGAATGGTACCTTAAGGAAGTTATGACCTAGCGATAGCCTCTGCACTCACACCTGTGTGCTGACATACGCACTAATGTTAATGAATGGGACTTTTCACCATTGACACAACTTTACCATTGATATTAATTTTACATATTATTATAACAATATTAATATTAATGTCTGTACATTGACCTCTACACTTCATCCCATGGATGATACTTCAATCTGAGAACCAGCCTCAGTCTTTTTATCAAAATATAGATGGTACTTACGTTTTAGTCTTGGCTGCATCAGGTTCAAGATCTGCTTTTGTACCAAGGTAAGTGAGGAGCTGTGTCTGATTGACACTATTTATAATTGTATCTGCTACATCAATAATTTTATGGGCTGTGGCACTGACTGAGTGGTCAGGTACATTCACATTTTCTATGAAAGGAAGCTGCTTTTTGGGTTCACTGGGCTCCAAACACTGAAGCATGGCAGTGTGTACCGCAAGGTGATCTGGGTACAAGTCCTTCAGCTCTTCATACAGCGAGAGAGCCTGGTCATTTGGTTCTGTTGGTACAAAATCATAAAATGTTAAACTACTGTGCTAGGCTCTTGATTAACTGAATTTATGACATGTTCATATCATATGTGAGTTTGATGCACTTATTACTTAATGCTGAAATTCAGCTACAAGAATGCTGACATGTTGACAAAAAAATTGTGTATTATCATCATCAAGACTTGTCTTGCTCAAGCTTGATGTAGCTGTTCATGTACCAAAGGCCACATTTATTCATGTATCAACTGTCCTCATGTACGATGTGCACCCCAATTTTTAAGAGCAAAATTCAGGAGGGGAAATGTGTGAAGAAACTGGCCAAAATTACCAGTCCTTGACAGAATTACTTACAATTAGAGTGATAGTATCAAGAACAAAGAAATTCACCACTAAATACATATCCTATTGTAACAGTAAAACCTCATTCATCTGGATTGACTGGTGGGAGAGGTTATCTCGATTAAGTGATAATCTGCATTAGTGAAGCAAAAGATAGCCCTAAAATCAAAAAACTTAAAACACCTATAAACAGAAAATGTAATGACAGAGGTAGCACTAATCTTATAATTAAATACCTATACATTAATTAACAAAATATCAAAATAAATAAAATTATTACTGTGGAGGCTTTATTTAAAAAACCAAAAACAGACACACAATACATACACATTTATTCATCGGCAGAAGACTCAGAAGTTGTAATTGTTTTTGAACGTAATAATGCACGTTTAAGAAACCATCAAGTTTTGCATGAACAGACCTCTGCTGTTGTCCTTTATTTAGGATCTCCCTCACAGTGCTTAAGTGTTCATAATATGCCTGTAATTCATGATTTGTTGAAGAGCCCATATAACTGATTACTGCATTAATGCTATCTCTGGCAGAGCTAAGAAGTTTCTTCTTAACTGTGAATTCTTGTGGCACATTTAGTTCATTATCTGATCCTTCTTCCAAGGCAGAAGCCATAATAACACTTAAGGCAATTTCTTCCTCTGTCAGTTGCTGAAATTCAGGGTCTCCTTCATCCATTTCAGTAATAAGCAATAGCATCCATCCAACTCGGAGTCAACAATGATATTGAACAAAAAGCAAGACTTGGTACCAGTGTAATGTATGTTCTGTCTCTCTCTGTGCTGTCATCAGTGCAGAATGATTCACCTGCCTTCTAAATCTTATGTGTCTTTTAAAGTATGTATGAAACTGTGAATAAGAATTTTTCAAATCCAGATTATCTGAACTCCAGATTAACTGTGTCCAGATATGTGAGGGTTTACTGTATGAAAACTACTGTCTTCTGGGTTCTGACACTTTGTGGTTGTGGTAAGTACATGAAGCTACAAAGTGTCACAATCCACAGGACAGTAATCTTCATAGTTACTGCCATGAAAACCTCAAGTCTCATATCCTAGTTATTATTGGTAACACTATCAACCAACTGAAAAATAAGAACACAAAATAGCTTCAAAATTCCCCGCCTATACATGTTATGTTAAACAATACACATTTATGCAATATTATTTTTACAGAAGCAAGCTGCAGCAACCACTGAACCCAGACAAATCTGCGCAGTAATGCCACCAGACAACATGGCCACAAACTACAATACTCAATGAGGAGGCCATGCTGTACATCAGACACTGAAACACAGCACTCCCTTCACACATGCTAACATCCCTAATACTAAGCAAGATGACTAGCCATCACACTGTGATATTATTACATGCTAATATATGGAAATGGTAACAGATTAAGACCACCTGCCCCCAGATATTTTTTCTGGAAATGTTTAGAAAGGCAGTTCCATGCTACTATGTAGCAATCTCTTGATATGCCTTACCAAGTTTTGCTAGCCAACTAGTCTTTAGGTCCCTGATTTCTTCACTGAACTCCTCCAACTTTGTCTTCTCTTTATCTTTTGCATCTGATGACTTGCTACTGGAAGATTTCTTGGGAGGTTCTGGCAACACGTATGTGAATGGATACACATCCTGCACAGCACAAAGGAATGCTAAATTTCTTAAAGGTGATGAGCACAAATTGTGACATTTCTCACTATGTGATTTTTTATATTTTTATTACTTCATTTTCAGTGATTCAAGTATTTTCTTCAGCACAGTGTTCTCATCAAAATACGGTCAATCTACAGCAAGTGAGAGTCCAAATTTTGCACTGATACACTAATTAACTACATTTTATTATATAGGCTATCATATAAAAGTAGTAGTTATAATAAAACACACTACATTTTACAACATTAAACTTACCACTTTCTTTCCAATCACATCCTTAGCAAAGGTTATTGTTCCAGACAAGAAATGCCCCACTGGAACTCCTTTACTGATTCTGAAATTAATAAAACACAAGATGATAATAAATAAAAAGTTCTACGTTCATCTGGATGATAATAAAAAAAATTACTGATCAATGTGTGGAAATATCGAACAAATCTTTGAACACAAAGCTATAACAGAAACCAAACTCCCTTACTGATTTATGGATTATTAGGTTATTTAATGATGCCCTCTCACTAGTAGTAATGAAGACTGACTGATTATGATGACACAAACTGTTACATAAAAACATTTACTTTCACCATCTAACCAGAATTACCTGTCTTACAACGAGCATATTCAATGTAGGAAACTATTGGCTGCATACCCTTAACCCTTTAAGGATGCAGTAAGTATAACATTCATTGTAGCAGGATGGAAAATAAATTAAATTACCAGTGTCCTCCAGCTGGAGACATTTATGAAGACTTATAAACATGGCAGTTAGGTGTAGGTATTTCATGCATGTTGTCAATTTTTCAGAATTTAAAGAAAATTTTGTCTGTCAGAATCATGAGAAGTTTGGTAGTACTGGGTGGGCTATGTAATGGAAAATTCACCTCATCTCTTTGACTGACTGAAGTGACAAAGTATGTTTCTTGCAAAAAGCACGGCAGAATGTTTCTGTTTACAGTTCCTCTGGCAGTCACAAATGGTAACATAATCTATTTGTGAGATCACATCACAAATTCATGACCGACTGTTTAGTATTTCATTTATGCATGTCACGATAGACAGGCAAACCCTCACACCCAATTCCAGATGATGAATTTAGAATATTTCCATAAATATGATATGTGTGCATGCCTGCCTGCCTGCACGCAAGCATGTGCGCGCTCACACACATCACACACAAAACTACTTCAATTTTTGAGCAATGTTCAGTGTTAATGGTCAGTCCCATTTATGTTGATTTAAAAAGGTAAAGTGATCCCGTTACAGGCCCGGTGTGGCCCAGAGGGTGGGTAGAGGTATAGCTCTACTCTTCCATGACTGCGGCACTAGAAGGGGGTGAGTGGTCAGCAGCACGCCCCGGCTGCACTTTACCCCCAGGAAAGACCCGGTATCCATTTTACAGGAGGCTGGGTGGGTCCCAGGGCCGGTCTGGACGGGCAGAAAATCTTGTCCCCACTGGGATTCGATCCCGGACCGTCCAGCCCATAGTCAGCTGCTATACCGACTGAGCTACCTTGCCCACTTTATGTTGATTTAGTATTATAAATTCCTATGCTCAGCTGAAAATGCAAACTTATTAATTCCAAGTTTCCATCTTCTTCCCCAAGCATTTAAAAGTATGTAGTTTTCGCTGTATTTCTACTGTCACTACTAACCCCAGATTCACAACAACAAGAACAACAACAATAATAATCACCACCACCACCACAGTTATTTCCACCTAACTCAATTTAGTGCAACTAATGTCTGATGTACAAGCACATGCTGTTACTCAAGGCCAACTATCAGTGCTCAAGTGATTACAACATGGGTGACAACTACCGACAATTTTTCTAAAATTAACATAAACCTGACTTTGGCAGGACAGTGGTGGACCATGTGACAAGCAAGTTGATTTACTTTACCTATCATCTGTTAGCGGTGTTATGTAGATTGGCACAGTTTGACCCTGGGGAAGTGACCCCTTCTCCAGTTTCTTGCCAGATGTTGTTGCCTGAGCCCAGCTGCCATACACATCCAAAGAATGAGCAGAAGGCAGCTTCTGATTCAGAAGTAGGGGCTGGTCCACCATTTTGTCTAGTAAATCCTTTTTCTCATGCCTGATATGGAGCTTCAAGACATAGTCTCCCTTCTCAACTTTCACCATGTACTGCCAAAAATAAAAATTACTAGTTGTTTAAATCACACAGTACCATGCATCACTGCTTACACTGTACACCATCAATCTTCATCTCACATCAGCTGTGTGCAAGAAGTGTAAAAATGTAATTTGTTTCTTTGGTTATTTTAATGATCCCATAGGTCATGCAAAATCACACTAGTTGTTTTAAAAGCAGTTCCAAGGACATAACAAACTCCAAGTCTTGATTTGAGACTAAAATTGGCTAAGTGCTGAATGCTGTTCAGATAGAAGAAATAACAAACGTGCACATAATCAAGATAATTCTTCTGTTATTTAATGACACCAGCCTCAAATGCACAAGTTAGGCACAAACAAATGACATGAAAAGACTATCAGGTACATTTGCTTGGTTAAGGGTTTTTTTGAAGGAGGTTGTGCAGGACATATCTGAAAGAACCGCATCTCAATATTTACCTCGAGAAGCTGCAAAATTATACAGTCTCAATCATGGCAGATGGTATACTTTGAACAAGATTAAAACCAGACAAAAATCACATAAAACAATGAAGTGTTGCTACACCAATCTACTCCATGAAATTTGAAGAAGATGACAGGTTTTGATAACGTAGATTGGATACAGGTGGTTAAGGATTAGAGCCAGTGAGAGCCTATTATGTTACTAGGTGTTGTATTGTCAGCTGATATATAAAAGTAATTAGGATGTATATGACAACAATCTGCTATTTGAAATAAAAACAAGAGAGACAATGTATAATGTAACAATGAGGTGTGTTTCTGCAACCATTGCTGCGGTGGAAGAGCAATGAGTATTACACAACATGAGTGTGTGTATTTGTAGGCTTTGGTATCCAGCATGCACTGCACATGTGCCATATTGTCATCTGTGGCCTGCCCTGCTCTACAATATTTTTCCACAATATCAAATAAATGACATGATTGGGGGGGGGGGTAAGTTACTGAACAAAAAATGTGTGTTTTGATTTTCTCTACAACTTTTGTCTGAAACATTTCTCATTCTAAGAAGAGATAAGCGAGATAAGATTTAAAAAAAAATGCATATTGGTCTTCACATAAAGTATCCTCTATTCTTGTTCAATTTTATGAGACTTGAATTTTCTTGACAGATTTTTGAAAAATCCTCACTATTTCAAATTTCACGAAAATCCGCCCCAGTGGGAGCTGAGTTGTTGCATGCACGTGGACGGACAGATGGATGGACAGACACGACGAAGCTGATCATCACTTTTCACAATTTTGCGAACGACCTAAGAAGCATAGTATACACTACTTCATCTATATGCAGTGTTGAAAACTTACCTTAGAGGGATACGCATCTCCTGCTGCCAGGAAATGTTTGTTGCTGTCAAACAGCATCCACAGCTGGGATTCAAATTCAGATTCATACAGCATGTCACTGAGTACTGGGCTGTGCAAGGACACATGAAGTACTAAGTAAATAAACTTTAATCAAGCGACTGTATGACTGTATTTCTACAAGACATGCAGTTCTCAAAGCTATGTTGAAGTCTTCTGTGATGTTACTGTGTGTCGAATGGTAAGTGTAATCTTAGCATTAGACCAACTTAATGCACAAATTCTTATTTTATAATAAGTTTATTATATTCCTCTACATGTTTCGAGCACAACAGTGCTCAAAACATGTAGAGGAATATAATAAACTTATTATAAAATAAGAGTTTGTGCATTAAGTTGGTCCTTTGCTAAGATTATACTGAGATGCACGGTCAGCAAAAAAAAAGGGGGGGGAGGGGGGGAGACCAGTAAGTGGTTACTGACACACTGAAGAATAGTAGTGCAGCATAACATTCCAGAAAACTTAAGTCTTCAACTGCAGTTTTATATTTTTTGAATCACATAAAAAGATGTGTTGCCACTAAGATACGAGTTCTAATAAGATGTCTATTTGTCATATTACAATTGAAATAAGTCCCCGTTTCATACTGCTACTTTCAAATATTTCTGAATATCCTAATTTCAGGCTTTCTACCTTACTGTTCATTTCTTAAGAGTCTGCAAGAAACTCATCTTTAATGCTTGTAATGCACATACATTTCTGACGGTTGGCTCCAAAACAGGCATGCCATAATTCCACTCTTTTCTGTAATTTCTCAATTACAAATCGTTCCTTCATTTTACACACGCGTGCATGCACACACGCACACACACATATATATACATAGAGGGATAGATAGAGAGAGAGAGAGAGAAAGAGAGATTCACATTCAGGATAAGGCAAAATAGCATGATCACAAATCAAATCAACTGATTCAACATTTACCTGTTTGGTGTGACCTCTGTGGCTTTAGGTATGTGGAAGCTATATGTGAGTTGTAGTTCATATATCTGCCTAGATGGAGGAATGACGTCTCGTGTTAACAGAGGAATGATCTTTGATTCCCCAGGCCTGTAACATAAACATGGCTTGTTACAGGAATGTTTCTCAAATGCACACATTCAAGGTTTACAACATGAAAGTAACCAAATAGTCCAGACTTTGGAACCATTCAGTATTACTCATTTTCAACACTTCCATCACCCATTGCAGGGTGTCTCAACCTATGGGTCATGACCGAAATCTGGGTCTTGAAGCTAATCCAAGTGGTTTGTGAAACAAATTCATGAATCTACTTATTCCTAACCCACACCACTTTGATAAGTGTATTAAAAGTATTATTTTTTGTAAGTGTAATCACTTGCACCAACATTGTAGCAACGTCGGCCTGACCATCATGCTACAAAAAGACAGACACCCCGATGGTGCCTACAAAGAATGCCAGCCCCAGAAGGAAAAACTTAATGGATTATCAAAACTGAACTATCCTTTCTCTGCCAAAAGTGTCACATGGTCAGGAAATTATTTTCAATTTGAGAAATACCTCGCAAAACTTAAAATTCATACAGAAAAGATTTTGAGACTAACTCTAGATACAGCAGTCACAGAACTAAACTCAGGCACTGAAGAAGTATGTACATACACGCATCGTTATCTTCATTTCATTAAATCATTAACTTGTCACACTTGTTATACCAATTCATGCTTTTTTATTTCACACCTATGTATATTTCTGACTGCTGGGGTCACAAGACAAAGCAACTGACCTAATCTGGGTCACAGCTCAGAACATTTGAGCAAACTTATCTAAAGAGTGCCTCAGCACAGAAATTTTTGTTCTTTGGCAGTTACACATTGATTTTAAACAGTAAGGAGTCACAGTCACAGTCCCATTCCCAAACCCACAGCCAGGACAGTCTCGTCTGTTACCTGCCTGTGATTTCTTACTCAAAATGTTCAGTACTTGTAGCTATCACCTATATCTGGAGGCCACCTGCTCCATCACAATCTGAGGACACACTAAACCACGGTGACAGGAACCCACTTATGTTTGTAGGGAAGACAATTCTTCTTCTATTAACAAAAGTGTCGCCAGTGACAAAGTAACTCAGTTGTCAGTCTGTAACTTCTTACTACATTAGCCTTTCATTTGAAGGTTAATTTGCAAACATTGTAGCTTTGAAGATAATTTAATTCCCTAATATTAAGCATGCAAACACTGAACTACATAAAAGCATGGCTAACATGAATATAGGCACTTCCCTGGAAATTGAAGTTTGTGATAGTGGGTTGTCTTATATACAGGGGCATCTTATATTCAAACAAATATTGGTAATATTGGTAAACTTCAAAATAATATGCATATACATAAATATCTTACATTAAGTAGTCTTCAACGACCAGCCAATAAGCAATACCTAATATGTGCAACCCACCTGAGAACTTGGACTGCATTCTTGAGTGTTATAGCAGGAGAAATCTTTTCTCTCCTCAAACCACTACGCAGTTCCAAAGACAAAATACCTTCAGCACCATGCATTGTTATGACTGGTCTTTCTGGCTTTACACCATGGAATTCCACTGAGTAGTCTAATGTCACATCTCCAATGTTTGCCCAATACTTTGCCACAACAACTTCCAACACCAGACCACCCTTTACAGAAAAACAAAACATCCTTATTATTTATATACTATTGTTGTTTTACTCTCAGGGAAATGGTTTCTTCTATTTATTGTGCATATTTGTTAGAGTGAGGCTTTTCAAATGAGGTACATCTTAACCTAATTTGCTTCTTTAAATTTTAACCCATCACTCCAAAGGACAGAAAACCCATTGCCCATTTGTGATTATATTTGGCACGGGCATCATATAATCACCCTAAAACTAGGGCCAATATTGCAAGTACCTACCTTTATTTACTAATGAGCTATTGCTGCCACACAGCGACACAAACTAACAGACACCCAGATCCAGTGGGAGCACACATAATCATCCTGCAACTAATGCTAAAATTTCAAGCACCCATCTTTACTTTCTGGATTTGCAGTGTAGGTCAATTTATGCGGGATACATTATTGCTCAATATCCACGCATCCCCATGTATTCTTTGCATTCAAATCCTCCCCGCCACCGGTGACCGTCCCCCCCGAGCCAACACCGCACCCGAAAACATCCACCTTACCACCAGTCCCTTCTCATATTTCTGCC
>Ga0123357_10006973_pt1 | contig 13887 bp, 12 predicted proteins | sample TergutEmb28metaG_FD_89873 | JGI IMG/M metagenome (GOLD analysis project Ga0123357, IMG submission 89873) | Embiratermes neotenicus P4 segment gut microbial communities from Petit-Saut dam, French Guiana - Emb289 P4 | ecosystem: Host-associated > Arthropoda: Insects > Digestive system > Gut ... | reverse complement strand
GGATCACAACACCCAACTTCTTATACTGTTTATAACTTTTTAATTCTACTGCTGCTGTAATTAAATTATTTTAAATGCAAATTTTATAGATGTGCATGAGATCTCGTTGACAAAACAAAAACATATATTGTATAGTTTGCTGTATAATAAGAAAGTGTACAATGTGATGATAGCTGATATAGAGGCTGAAACATGCTGTTGTTCAGACAAGCTATGTAGAAGAGCCTCTTAACAATACAAATATTAAAAGTTGTGTCTGACTGTGTTTTACCGATACTTGTGATACTTTTACACTTCCTTTGCTTGGGCTTTGTACCAGCACAAACAGAGATCTGAGTGATCTGCAATGTATCTGCAAACTCATCAACTTAACATAAAAGTTTTGTATTGCTCTGGTATCAGAAGGCTGAAAGCATGCTATAAAAAGAGCTACAAGTCATAAGCAGAATGACAGTCATCATAACCTTCAAACCTCACTCAATCATACACACACACACACACACACACACACACATGCAGTGTGCATAACAATGAGCAAGTGAGGCAATACTGCCCATATATTGACCACAGACAGGCATACAAAGTGGGTAACCTCTGTTAATGCACATTAAATAAAACTACAACACATGTTTATGTTCCCCACAATTTGCTGCTCTGTCTGTGTTTCAGTTATGCAATATGAAAACAAGCACATATGTGCACGTGTCAATTTCCTGTTTCCTACTGCAGACATAACAAAAAACACCCAAAAATATTACAAAACTTACTCCACACTCTTGCTAGAGCTGTAAAGTGATGTGCAAGTACTGCGGTTCGAGATTTTGGATGCAATTCAAATGTTCATTCCCACTTGTTCTTTAACTACATGAAACTGCAGTTTCTTACTTTGAGAGATATCCCATCTTCAAAGTTTAGGTACTACATACAGTGTTGCAAACATCCTGCAAGTGTTTGAGAACAGACAGTCAGAGCAAGTACAGCGGAATGGAGAAATTACACGAGCAGCAACGTAATTCATAATCCTCATTCAGTATTTGTATCATAACAACAGAACCATGTATTCTGGAAGTGGATCTTTTATATATTTTTTTTTTGTGCAATTTTAAACTTACCCACCAAAAGCAGCATACTGTATGCATTTCTGAACCACACCTTACGGTGCAGTACTCCACAAATTCTGTATGTACAACCAACCCCCCATACAGCACCATTTGTTCACCACACTTTGTGGAATCATATTCAGGTGGTGGTAATTCAAAATCCTGAACATTTTTAAACTCATAAAACTTACAGTGATAAAAAATTGTTAATTACAAAATAAAAAGCATATCAGAAGAATGTTTAACACAGCAGGAGTGTACCGTACTTGCAAATCATCTTCACCCTCTCCTTAAAAACCAGCCTGCTGATGTACCACCCACACTGCTAATGCTTCCTCCAGTTTCTCATGTTTGCACCTTTTCATCTTTTTCATGTCAGCAGTTGCTAGATTGTTCCACTTAATCATTTTCACTGATTGTAGTATCATTACTGCAGTACTGACTGATAGGTTTGTCCCATAATATGGAACAATGGTTGGCTATATTCTGCACAAACAGCTACATGACACTGGTCCCTACAAGCACAGACCTCTCTCTCCCTAACACTGTATTCCCCAGACTTCAAAAGCATAAAAGAGTCAGGACAATTACAAATTATACCATGATGTCAGTGTCATCTGACAATGACTAAAACAGCCACAATATTGCCTCAGCACAATCTTTGATACTGAAACGCCCCAGGATATAAGATTCAGTCTTCTGGGCTGATATGGCGCACTGCTGGGCAAACAGACTGCAGCATTTCAAAGAAGCATAGTGCCTTTGAGCAGGACTGCTTGGCCCTCCAGATAACATCATGATCCATCACAATGTCAGGAGCTATGCAACCAATGACAAAGTGCAACAGCCCAGAAGTTTTATATCTTAGAACACAACAGTTTCAGTGTGTTGATGCATTAACGACTGTATTCAAGTAAACACAGATGCCACTGGCTCTGGTGGGATTGTTCTATACTTGAACTGGTATTGTCACTAGCCAAAATTGAGACAACTTTAATAGAAGGCCATCCATTGACACAGTAAAGTATTCAGCTGCTCAAAATGGGACTGCTTTCCATTCCTAGAACAGCTTTCAACTGTGTAACATTCACATACGATAAACTGTTTAGTCATTAGTCAAAAAATTTGTTTCCATTTAGTGAACAGCCTTCACATGTAAATGGTAAAGGCCAAGATGTCACTGTGAATGCCACATGGGCATACAGCCCACACAGAGGTACAGTTCCACGTATTCTTAACCTCACCACCTGATTAAGGTAGTAGTCAACCTCATGCCTTGGCTCCTGGAAAAAAGCCCCATGGTATCCACTAAACAGGAAGCTGCATGGGTCCCAGAGCCATTCTACATTTTTGAGAAGAGAAAAATGTCTTGTTTCTACGCACATCAAACCCCTTACATTTCAGTCTGTGGCCTGGTCAGTCTTCATTGCTGATGACATGTGTTGTACAGAACAATACAGTTACCATGGGGACCTATACTGAAGCATACACAACTCGAACATAAAAACATTCATTTCATATTCCAGTGCATTGTTGTCTATTTGTGCAACAGAATGATACTACAAATATATAGACATTCGGCACAAAATTCTAAGGATACATTTGAATAATTTAACATCAAAGGCAATTACGATTACCTCAAGTGAAACTGATAAACTTTGGCATCAGAATATGCACTGCAATATCTTGTAAATTAAGTAAAAATGAGCCTCCTAATCTAAAGAGAGCCATAAGTTACAGCAGACTGCACAATTTGAGCTGTGTGACAATAAAACCAAGCCACAAACAGATTAAAATGTAACATTTCCAATCGATCCAATTATCAGACTCCACTAAAATCTGAAGGAAATGGTTGATTTAAAAACTGTACTTTCATCATAACAACTGATTTACTATATTTGATTTTGCAAATGAAGCCCAAACTCACAGCCACCAAGTTCTTTGTTCCATTACTGAGCAATCCGTACCTTTCCTCTGCACAATGATCCGTAGAAGAGGACGTGCCGTGAGCAATGCACGACCAAGGTTGTCATCATTATTGATGGGCAAGAGGTCTCCATCACGAGGATCTGTATAAGATATAAGGAAGGGCACATCAGCCAAATGGTGGAGTCTCTCGATCAGCCCTCTGAATTCTTCGTATTTGCCAGCATCTTGCCGTGACACAGAGAATCGGCGGAACTCTGCATCAAACTGGAACAAATAATAATCATTATTTTTGCGTATTTTTTTCCACCTTTATTTTTTATTTCATGTCTTGCTCTCTACCCCACTCCATTCATAACCTGACTTATTCACCCATCCCAGTGGGTACACCTACGCCCCTCCCAGGGCCCAGAACTCTACTGGCTCACCACCCATGCCCTGTCCTTTCACTGAGCTTATCACCAATGCTTATATAAAACACTCCACCTTGCCATGCAGCTACCCTTCGTAGAATGCTCAACCATGAAGACAAAAGCACTGCAATTCCTTTCAATGACACACCTCATGTAATATCTATTTCAGTATTCCCTACCCATCTATGCCTACGTGTTACACACAGACTCTGACCTTAAGACATTCCAACCAAAACCTAGCATGCAATTCTCATGCCTGTCATATGGGGGATGGGGGCAAATATCTCATTACATTTGAAATGAAATAACTACTGTAAGGAAAGGTGCAAATTTGTTATCAGATATGTACACACAATCTTGACGCTATGGAAATTAACTGTAACTATTAACATTTGAGCAGAAATCAAGTGCGACGCCAAGAATATAGTGCGGTGGAGGATTCTTGTGGATGCCCTATGTTCCACAGCGGAATGATGAGACTACTGATTGATTGATTGATTGATTAACATTTGAAAATGGCATTTTACAGGTGACCTCCATCACAACCACTGGCACCACCACACTCTCCCACTGGACTTGGCCAAACAGGTCATCACATGTTGCAACCAGTTCTTACGGACAGCAACAATACACTGTGAAAACTACAATTTTAAGTCGGGGATGCCTGCACAATATGTTTCCAACACCCTGGCCTTCTCCGGCAGCCCATCATGACAATATCTGTTGCTGAAAGTTCAGATCAGCAGAGGCCAAGTTACCCACATGCATCTTCAGGCAGTGGGATGTTCCTGCAGAGCTACCTGAAGACCTAAGTGCAAAACACATCCTCACATCATCTGAATTACAACAGCAAAGTCAGCCATGTACTGAAGCCATCCCTAACAACTTTTGGCAATGTGCAATGACCTCTCTGTCAGGTTAAATGTGACAATGCAGAGACGACAATGGTGACCACTTAAAATGTCATTACAGTTACTTTGCACACAGTCAACAATGTCTCTATTGATCTCTTAATAAACTGAAACTTTTATCAATTACTTCATTTCCAAAACTGTCACTTATCACTTTCACTCTGCATAGTGGTCATTCAAGCTTCTCGATTTGGTGACCCCAATATGAAGAAACTTGTTATGCATTTTTCTCCAGCCTGCAGTCATTTTTGTTCCCATTTTATGCTCCTCACATCAGGTTCTCATACATCTTCAAGCTACATTCCTCCTTCATGCTCAGAGACCAAGTTGCACACCCATACATGATAACAAACCAACAATGGTTTATTGTCCTTTTAAAGGCATCAGCATGGATACAGTACAAAGAAGAAGATCTACTCTGCCTGTGAATGCAAAAAAACATGGTTCCTGCTTGCGCCGATGAACTGCCAACACCATCACCATGTAACTGCTACTGATACCCAAGCAGGTGGGAAACATACCTAATAATCTTTCATTAATGGAACCCTCAGCACACTTGTGCAATGTATTAAGCTGAACACAATTTTATTCATGTACCATACTTCTGTGAAGTACACATCACAGAAAAATGCTGCAAAACTGATGTGAGAAATACACTTTGTCAATAGTGCCATGTAAAAGAACAATATACACAACTGTGGAAAAATTCTGAATGACTGGTTCAGCGCTGCACTAAAAGAAGACACAAACATCCGTGTCCTTCTCCAATAAAGTATTATTCACAGTAAGAAAATTAACAACCAAAGTAACAGCTAGTGATATCCCAAACATCCACAAGCAGTTCATGAATTGAGCACAAACTTAAAGACGAAGTCTAAAGTGCAGTAAGTGTGCACAAAATCATGCAACCCTTCTTTCTCATATTGATGTTTTGGTCAACAATGGACCGCATATATGACAGTGGTCCCATAATACGTGGTCGGGCAATTAAGTTCGTGAACTTGCCGTGGCAGCAATGGACAAAAGCCTTAGTATGGTTTGATGACGTTGACATATCAGCATTTCACAGCTGTGTTGTTGTTGATCTATGGTAGTCTCTTTCTGAGTGGCATCTATTACTGTCTGCATGTGTTTTGGTGTGCCGCCACGAAAATGTCGGAGCTTGAATTAGAGCAGCGAACGAACATTAAATTTCTTGTTAAACTTGGAAAGAGTGGAAATGAAATCAGAGAGATGTTAGTGCAAGTTTATGGGGATAATGCTATGAAGAAAACAGCAGTTTACAAGTGGGTGAAACGTTTTTCTGAGGGAGGAGAAAGTGTCACTGACGAAGAGAGATCAGGACGGCCAGCAACAAGCAGAACTGAAGAAAACATTGCAAAAATTCATAAAATTGTGCGTGAAAATCGTCGGCTCACTGTCAGGAGCATAGCAGAGCAAGTGAACATCAACAGAGAAACAGTTAGAAAAATCTTCACTGAAGATCTTGACATGAGGAAGGTGTGTGCAAAAATGGTCCCAAAGGAGCCCACCGAAGAACAAAAGCGAAGAAGAGTCACAATTTGCCAAGACCTCTTGGACAGGCAAGATGACATTTTGAGCTGTGTCATCATGGGTGATGAAACATGGGTCTACCAATACAACCCTGAAACAAAGTGGCAAAGTGCACAATGGAAGACTGTCAATTCCTCACGACCAAAGAATTCCATCGGTCCAAATCAAGTATCAAAATAATGTTGCTGACTTTTTTTGATATTAGAGGGATTGTTCATAATGAATTTGTACCAAATGGACAAACAGTCAACCAAGTTTACTATTTGGATGTACTGGAAAGGCTGCGTGAAAATGTATGACAGAAACGACCCGAACTTTTTGCCAACAACTCACCGATCTTGCACCATGAAAATGCACCTGCTCACACGGCACTGTATGTGAGGGAGTTTTTAGCTACTAAACAAATAACTGTGTTGGAACTCTTCACCGGATCTAGCCCCCAGTGACTTTTTTCTGTTCCCGAAGATAAAGGAAAAATTGAAAGGAAGGAATTTTGATGACACTGATGGCATCAGGAGTAATACAACGGCAGCTCTGAAGGCCAGTCCACAAAACCAGTTCCAAAATTGTTTTGAAGGGTGGACTAGGTGCTGGCATTGGTGCATAGCTTCCCAAGGGGAGTAACTTGAAGGCGACCATGGTGGTATTCAGCAATGGGGTATGTAGCACTTTTACCATGATGAGTTTGTGAACTTTATTGTCTGACCACATATTATAATACTTACCACTGTGTTACAATTTCCTACAGTATTCAGTACAATAACATGCCGTACAGGTATGTAGCCTAGGAGCAATAGGTTATACTATATAGCCTAGGTGTGTAGTAGGCTAAACTGTCTAGATTTGTGTAAGTACACTCTATGATGTTCGCACAATGACAAAATCACCTAACAACGCATTTCTCAGAACGTATCCCTGTTGTTAAGTGACACATATCTGTATTCAGTTACTTCTGCACAAAGTTTACAGAAAAAGACAAAATGTACAATTGCTTCATGGAGGACAATACAATGAGCCACACATCAATGTCTTAGCTAGTACACTGGATGGGATACTTGCTGAATGGTATTTAACTTTCAGACTTGAACTGGGGCAATTATTATTTATAGAGGAATAATAACAGTGCTGTCATGCTCAAAGGCATGATAAAAAAAATATATTCCCTTCATAAAACAGCGGTGTAACTTATAAAAGTTAAAAACATAGAAGTTCACCATGGAACAGGCCATGAAGGCCTAGAAGGAGAGTGGTCAATGACCCCCCAGGGAAAGAGACCCCATACCCACTGTACAGGAGGCAGGGTGGGCTTCAGGTCCAGTCTGGACAGGTGCAAAAAATCTTGCCCCCATTGGGACTTAACCCCCAGATGTCCTGCCTATAGCGAGTCACTATACTACACTAATCCAGCCCATGGCATAACTTATAAGCTATAGTGGAACATTTAGCTTCAAAAGTCATTCTGAATTACTTCTGGAACTGTATGTATGCAAGGTTAAGATCTCACAGTGATACAGAGAGGCATACAACTCAGGGACCAGTCTGCCCAGGCAACTAGGTTTTGTACCACGGGCATCAAATGAGACTTGCTTCACCTCTGGCGCCTAAAATTTTCAATCGGCTTAAATTTTTTTGGAAAATTTGTGTACACTTGCAGCGGTAGTTATCATGAAAAATGTTGTCTGAAATGTAACGCCGTTGGTCTAGCTGATTTGTCTCAACATTTCTGCGGTATGTTCTGGCCCCAACAGGACAGACGAGCGAGTGGACAGTGGTCCCGGCAGGTTCCTCTGAAACCTGCCTTCGTATCCACCAACCACACCGTATCCATTTCCGAGCAACGGCAATCTTCACCTAAAATTAGTTTTATACACTGTAATTTTTACCTTTTTCGATAAGTGGGAAGGCAGGATTCCGCACAACGTAAGTGCCACACCAGTGCTCACACTTCGTCACCCCTTTAAATGTGGTCGAATGAAACGGGTAGTGTTCATAACTTTTCTATTAGAACGCGTCAAAAATAACTTTCACTTAAGTTAAACAAAATGTGATGAAAGACCTAAGCACTAACTACTACTGAACTACAAAAACAAACCACAAATTACCACTAGTTATACTGTACACTCCATTAAAAATAATTTACCCTTGGTTTCTCACCTTGCTTTTCACCTCCACAGCACCGCTGTCAATTTTAAGTTGACTTTTGGAGCTCTTCGACATAGCGAAAACATCTAAAACTTCACCCCCCACTTACACGGAACGTCAATAACATAATAACTGAATAAAACGACACACACAAACACACTCACATAAGTACAATTATTCACATTAAGACTTCATCTTCCACCCACCAACACCAGCCATGACACTAGTCATATGACGTCATACACACCTGCTCCGCGCTGTAATCTCGACACCAAACTGGGCATATATACTTACTATTGTTATTTTACATATATAACCTCAATTTAAAACCCCAGTGATGGTTCAATACCATTAACAATTACTAATTGGTCTTTCATTATCATAAATTGTATTACACATTTTCTCAACGACAGAGACTGAACCCTACACCTGCGTTTCCAACACGTGCAACTCGTCATTGATCATGACTAACATACAGGTTGTAACGTGCATCGAGCAGTCATTATTACAGATGTGGACACTACCACGGATTAGGTGTCACCATTGACAACACTATCGCCGTCTAGGGTAAAATATGCCAATTACAAAATGTCAAGAGAGGTCGCTACAAGCCACTCGGTTCCCCCCATTCCCTGGATACTGGAGCGCGTAAAATGAATCACGAAATGCATAATATATTTCAGTCTCTAAATATATTAACCACTCTTATAGTGCCCATATTGGAATGACAGAGGGGTGCCAATACGCCTTCGGGGTACCACGGGGCAAGAGTTTCGTCCTAAACGTTGTTAACTACCAAACAGCTTGGCATGACACCCCAAGAGCATAATTTTCTGATAGTAGTAAGTTACAGAGGTAATAAATATGCAAAATGACTAAGCACACCACAAATGTAACTTCATATATCCATCACATTGCGTACTCTATCTACCAGATCACATGGTAACCCCAAAGACACCAACAAGGTTATGACACTACACCACATTCAAACAAGACCGCAGCATTAATGTCTTGTGCATGACATAAAGCACAGGTGCCAAATTTGGTATGACATGATGATGTAATCTACAGGTATAAGTATACAGCTACTTTCAAAACCATTACATTACTGGTTTAAATGGTACAAACATCTCATTTCCACAACTGAAACTTCTTACACACAGACCTACCTTACATTTATTGGTCCAATTAGACAGGCAGTCTTCAATAGCCTGTATTGGGTAAGCAGTTCTGTGTCAACTGCAAATTGTAATAACATTTATCAACATTACAATTAGTTTCATACTCCATCAGTTACACACCAGCTTGTAATGCACTTGGCAGATCTCTACTACTGTTGTATGATATAATGACAATGTTAAAGGCTACTACTGGTATTGAAGGCTTTTACTATAACTAAAAAACAATACAGAGCAGCTTTTGTACACCCTTGTACTGGAGGACAGATACAAAATCATTTGAATGAGACAACGGATGCAGTTCAACAATAATGCCATAGTAATTACCAATATATAATCACATATTACATGTAGGACACACTCAGCAATAATAATCACACAAAAATTGTTCTCCACAATATAAGGAATTTGTGTCAGTATTTTGGTGTTCATAGTACAGCCATGGTCAAAATCCAGCTGATGTACTGAACTCTCCTGATGAGTAACTGAGCTGTCATCAGTATCACTCATGTCCCCGATTTTCTGCATTTCAAATTATAGTGTTGGAGGTGGGAAAATGGTCAGTATAATTCCATTTCGAGCAAAAAATTTATCTTTCCTACAAATGGTATTACTGCTGCAGCTCCAGAGTTTTGCTGGGCTACTGCAAAATTAGTTTCAGGGATTATTTTGCCCAAATTATATACCACATGCCTGAAAAAGTACAAACACCCCTTTTCTGATATAGAAATGACGTTAACTTCTTGCTGCCTGATCCACTGATAAAATTATGGACAAAAAGTGTTGTGCACTACCTGATACTTCAAACCTTCATCAAATAGTTCCTGTCAGTACTTCTGACATTATATATCTTACCTGTATGCCTCTCAACAAACTTCCCAACACAAAGTCAACGCTGCCTTCCAGTCAAACATAAACTATGTAACACATTACACTTGCTGAAACATGCAGAAAAATGTGTCATCAATAAATAACAAGTAACATCTGAGAAACATGACAATATATATAACAATGCTTTTCCATACCTGTGTTACAATGCAAGGAAAAGTATATTCAACATTGACAGACAGTCTAGGAAGACTGCTAAACATATCTGTTTCCATTTTTTAAAATCTCCTCCAGAAACACCGTTACATATGTTGCCTAATTCTTCCATCTCTTAACATTTCCCTCTTGATATTACATTGCAGTGCTGTGTTACCTAAATATTAGAATTGGCTCCATCACATGACATGGCCAACGTAAGTTTCACGTGTCAGTCCCCCCCCATCGCCTATCAGTCACTTCTCAACTCATGAAGTATTGTGATTAGGAGTAGGGGGATAACGTGCTGCCTGCGATCTGCGCACCTGTGTGCACAGTAAAGATGCTGCTGCTGGTGTTTCATGTGCCCACTCAGATTGGTGCCACTGTCTCACCTTTTCAGCATGCTGTACACGTTATAAAGCTACCTCTTGAGATGTTTCATTCACTGGCCATGCATGACACCACTGCCTCACTTCCGCAGCATCTGCACACCCCATGAAGCTGCCTCTTTAGGCATTTCATCTGCTTGCCATATCTTTATGCCAGCATATCTTTCATTCAACATTTCAGATATGCCCAACTGAATCTTGATTTTCTGATTCATTACGCTGAACCAGTCATGCACCATCAATTACCAGCTGATGCTGATGCTGGGGATTAAGCTAACTTACTGGGTAAGCCTCTCTTTATCATTACCAGAATTCATTATTAGCACATTCAACAGATTTTTATAAAATTATAAAGCAAACAGTCTTAAGGAATGATAAACTTACCCACAGTAGGAATTTCAAAACTGAATCAACAACACCAACAGCAATCCAATTAAACGGAATAAAAGGATACTCCATTGTGTTTTGCCAATGCACAACAACCTGGAACCCCCTTAATAACTAAAAAAACAATCTATCATATATTGAAGGGAATTAAAATGTTGCAAGATCTGAGATTCTCACAGCAGTGCTGCTGAAGGTTCTTCTAGGATGTGACACTGTGCCATTGGACAAATGGCTCCCAACACTGTGAAGGATCACACTCTCCTCATCTTTGGCACCTCAGACTTCTTGCCCCTTGAATACGAAGGCACCATGATTCTTCACCACATCAGGAACCACTCACACACACAGACAACACCACATCCCACCTCCAACAAGATTAAAATCCTGAACTTAAAATGTTACCTGAAGTTTATTTCAGACATTTCAACTGTAATTTCTTTTCCAAAAGAATTACAACTTATTATCACCACGGGAATGTTTGAACAAAACTGCATTACGCAAACTACACTGTGAGGAAAACTTACAAAACACTTCAGTGAAATGTTATGTTGTGTTCAACAGCAATCTGTGGAATACAGTGATTACTCAAGCTCATTTTGAGATTAAATTAGGGATGGGAAATATATACTGAAACAAATAACCCAGGTGTGACCTCACTCACAACCAAGGATTTATATATTGTGATATGATATACAATGTCCTTATAAAGCAAGCACACGCCATATACCAATTCGCCTACCTAGGGTTGAAATATGGTGTTAAGTTCTTTACCATGCATACACTCAAGACAATGAAGATTAAATCTGCATATACACATAGCTCCATTTTCTATAATCAATGTTACCAGTGACTTGCCACTATTTGTTCACATGCAGGCTGTAATTATGAAGAACTAATGTCTCTGAAATTCATCTGCCTAACTAAATTTTACATATGATGTAGACTAAATGTTTTTGCCTCCAATGTACATTTAACAAAATAAGAACCAGTATTTCCATAATATGCTTAAATTTAACAAATATTTATGACAATTTAATGACACAATGCACACAGACTATTAGTGCATGTCTCAATTATGCACAATGTCTGCCTGAGGTGAAGCACATACACTTACATTATTGACAATCAAAGGTGCCCACGTGCCATGGCATAAAGGACATGATCGGCAATGTAAACCCTCACACAGGACCCACATGGAAGTCAGTAATCAGCTTCACATTTACTCTACCCTTGAAAAAGAGTTAACAGTTACCAACAACTTGAAATCTGGTTGGATTATTCAAAATAAGGTGGAATGTAAAGTTGGCCCTGTACACACACTCAAGATATACAAGGGAAAGGGAGGTCGGACTTCACTTGCTCCTCATGTTGGTATTAGATGAAGATGGTCACCTTTATACCCCAGCCACTTTCCACCCAATGAAACCACCCCCCAGTATCCACTGAATAGGAAGCTGGTTCGGCCCCAGAGCCCAACTGGACCTTCTGGAGAAGCGAAACATCTTTTATCCCTGCCAGGAAGTGAACCATGGATTGTCCATCTAGTCAATATGCCAGTTATGACACCCTGCTTCTGTTACAGACACAGAAGGAAGGAGAAATACCAATGCTGCCACCAGGAGTCAGTCCAGTTACCTTATAATTGAGACCAAAGAAGGGTAGCCCCTACCTGTTGTAGAGTATTTTAAGTCTGAAGCAACCAACAAACAATAAAGCTGTGACAAATTATGTATCAAAGGTAACATATGTGCAGGACCTCCATGTGTGGGTACCCACTGTCTTGCTGGGCTTATTATTGTGTACCTGCAACCGATGCAGGGACTTCACTTACAGGTTGCCTGTTATGAATGCATACCCACTTCTACAGATTTGTGACCAAAATACCTAAGCCCAAGTTGGCCATGACACAAAGATCAGAACGCATTCATGTAATTTGTCAGTATGCAGTCAAGTTTGAATGAAAATATGCCATGATATAAATCATACCTAATATCTCGAGCACCTGCCTACGAGACACCCTACTGAATGTTACATTTTTCTATGGTAAGTCATTTCAGACACCCTGACCTACTATCTTACTTCATTCATCACAAGTTTCCACTTACAATCAAATATTGAAGTTCTGTGAGTACGACAAAACATTCGTATCAAATTATTCAAATGTTCAAGGCCTGTACAACTTGTACAGGAATATCCCTCTACAGATTAGTCTTTTGGAATGTGATGTCAGACAGGTACAGCACAGTCTCAAAGTATGTGAACCTCAAAGTTTGGTGACCTTTCTTTGGCTACCCATTTTTGACACTTTGCAACTGGTAACAACAAATCAGGACGAGACAATGTGGTTGGCAATTTGGTTTCCCCAGCTCTCCTATGATTGTGCAGACCACAATCAGATCAGACAAGATGTTTCATTACGCCAACTTGGCCGCTTTCATGCTTTCTGGAATGAGATTCTATCTTAGCAATATCATGTAGTTTATGCTTCAAGAAAATGTGTGCATTTTATTACAAATCAACTTTCATGCTATTTAAGGCAATTTCATATTTATGGTATTACTACCTCACATGTTGTTGGAAGAAAATAGGCATTTTATACTGCAAATAGTTTTGGATATTCATGACAGTTTTATCAGTGCCAATTAATCACGAACATTGAGACTATACTGTACCAACAGTTTGGAGGAATCCACTGCTTCCATTTTCACTGTACAATATCACAATTTTAATTTTACCACAGTGAAAAACAAAAGTCTAGTATCTCACACGTGACAGGACAAGAAGAAAAGTTTACGTAACACAATACAAGTAAAATGTAAGTGTGGAACAGACAATAAACTGAAAATCCAATTCACACACTT
>Ga0123357_10006972_pt1 | contig 13888 bp, 7 predicted proteins | sample TergutEmb28metaG_FD_89873 | JGI IMG/M metagenome (GOLD analysis project Ga0123357, IMG submission 89873) | Embiratermes neotenicus P4 segment gut microbial communities from Petit-Saut dam, French Guiana - Emb289 P4 | ecosystem: Host-associated > Arthropoda: Insects > Digestive system > Gut ... | reverse complement strand
TACGCGCCACATGCCCAGCCCATCTCATTCTTCTCGATTTTATCACCCGCACAATATTGGGTGAGGAGTACAAGTCATTTAGCTCCTCGTTATGCATTCTCCTCCAATCCCCCGTTACCTCGTCCCTCCTAGGTCCAAATATTCTCAACACCCTGTTCTCAAACACCCTCAGCTTCCTTTCCTCCCGCAGTGTCAACGACCAAGTTTCACACCCATACATGAGTATAACCTGCACCAAATAAATCCGCCGCGACAGAGAGCATTAAAATAAAACAGACTACATCAGTTCACTTTTCCTGATCTTCCATTATCATAGTTGCTACACAGTCTTCACTTTGCCAAAGTACTGTTAACACAACACAGAACTGCAAATTTCTGGAAGGTCCTTCGTAATCTACGTCAACGTGGCAGCGCTACTGTCATTCGCTGCCCGCAATGCGCAGTTACCGACTCCAAAGAAATTCAAATTTGAGTCCTACACAAAGTGCATTTAAATGATGTCACCAGTAAGCAGACTAGAGACAACTTATGTGGCAAACGTGGTCGCTGTTTTTCTCTCTTTTTGCAAACAACTATCGTCCTGAAGAATGTAAGCTTATGGGATATGACTGCACGTAGTCTGTTGAAAACCGACCTCAGTTTCGCAGGAATTTACTGCCTACAACTTCAGGACGTGTATCAACGTTTCAAAGGAACATACTGTTTCCGTCTTCCCGAAAGCGGAGGTAGTGGAGACTTCGTTGGAAGACTGGTTAATTTCAACCAGGTAACATGGTCCCACGTTCCATAAGATGTACTCTCCAGTCACCGCCATCGCAACCTCAAATCTCACGTGGCAAAGCTTCCTTCTCGAATACAGACCTTTCTACACGTATTGTGACCCTAGCTCTCAATGATATCGGCATATGTAAATATTGTTTCTGATTATCTCTATCGTTGCACCGTGCATTTTGTAGTATAATTAACACACCAACAAATGCACATATATAGTCTTTAATAATCTAAAATTTACATTAAAACACTTAAAACGCTCCTACGTGTTCCGATCATACGATCATCCTCAGGGAGCATAATTTGTTCCTTGCTAAAGCTCCAGTTTAAAACACTCAGTGATTTACTTCGTTATATTAATTTGGTGCTGTGGCAGCATGCTGCCACAGCACGTAGGAGCGTTTTAAGTGTTTTAATGTAAATTTTAGATTATTAAAGACTATACATGTGCATTTGTTTGTGTGTTACTTAAATACATTGTTTTTTATATTGCGTGTTGGCGATCGCTCGCAGCTTCTCACAACGCCGCTCTCTGCCTTGAACTTTCTGTTGCGCATATTACGGCAAATTTATCTGGTTTGGGCTATACGGACGTATTGTAAGCTGCGGACAGAAAAATGATCATGTTTAACTTATTTCTTATTTTTCCTTCTGTTGCATTCATTATCTGGAAGTATGAAGTAATGCTGCCTTGCAAAACCTGGACAATGCAACGTGTTTCGCCAGATCCTCATATCGGTGTCAAAAATACAGATATAGCTGCTGCTCGTGGTCGGCTCAACTGCAGTCCTTACACAAGAAGAGTGCTGTCACTGCAAAGCCAGAATGTACATCTGGGAAAATGACGTGTAGCAAGTTCATAAATATCGACTGGTTGATACGCGAACAAGAGCCGTCATTGGTGCTAAGTATACTATAATTTCATGACAAATTGGCATAGAAACGCACGCGCACAAAAAAAAAAAACCTGATGCACTAACAATTATGTGATAATATTAAATGCGTTGTTGTACAAGCAACTATCCCGTCTGAAAATAAACATTATTTTTATAGGACTGGTTACGTCCTCATTAATGTTTTTGATGTTAGACTAAAAAGAGAATATTAATAAGTCTGTTATAACCAATATGTGAATATTATTACACTCTAATGACATGTTAAGTGATGTACAGAATGTAGTAGTAGTCTTCACGGTAACGTTGAGCAGTACTCGGAAGGTGTGATGGGCGACAGGGAGAGAACAATCTGACAGAATGGTATCTCACAATGTCTCTTGCAGTATAGCACTATGAGCATGGCTTACAAACAACATTCCACAAACTACTGCAATCAATTTGGGACCGCGGTAGCACAGTGGTTAAGGCGCTGTGCTACAGATCGGAAGGTCGCTGGTTCCATCCCAGCTCGTGACATTGGAATTTTTCATTCACATAAAATCCTTCCGATCGCACTATGGCCCTGGGGTCGACTCAGCCTTTAACAGAAATGAGTAACAGGAGCATTTCCTGGAGGTAAAGGTGGCCATCCTGTGCCGTTGTCATGTAATCTGGGAACCTTCACTTCCTGGAACCCTCTGGGCCACTCCAGACCTGTAACGGGACTGCTTTACCTTTTTTTTTACTGCAATCAATGTAAAATAATAAATGTTACGTAAATGAACGTTGTAATGTTGCTAACAACAAAATGCTAAAACCTCATATAAACATTCCGATTAATGTCAAGCAGTGTAACTAAAACTTGCTTCATCAATTATACAAGGGTACGTATTTTGTGGGCTGCTTTAGAACCCCGTGACTACAGCAATCACTGTGATAAAAACCAGTATTTGCGGAAACGGTATACAGATATTTCATTATTCAAGATTTAATACAGAATAGATCTAAAGAAAATAATGCATAAGGAGTGTCTTCTAGCTGTGTCTGAACGTACCCATTAAATAAACTAATTTCTCTTCTAGTAATGTCGGTGCTATTCTGCACAACTTTCAGTCTACATGCACCAGTACCCTGTCAGCATTAGTATTGTAGCAAAGCACTGTTATTGTGTGAAATGCAGATCGATGGTGCATAGTGACGTCCAGGTTCGTGGTATACATCATAGAGTAGTGTTTCTCAACCTTTGTGAGACCGCGGCCCGGTAAATTATTTTTTCATAAGACGAGGGCCCGGTCCCAACAGATTTACTCGTCAGTACCTTTCCAATTTTTTTTTAAGTTCATACATTAAACTAACATAAGTATTAATAATTAATTATGGCATAATCATAAAGGGTATTAGTACACTTATGTGTACGGTGTGTCATGTTGACAAATATAAAATTACATTTAAATTAGTTATCAATTCCAGAAGAATCTCTCGCGGCCCGGTATAATTGATGCCAGGGCCCGGTACCGGGCCGCGGCCCGGTGGTTGAGAGACAATGTCGTAGATTAGAAATATGAAATAACAGGAGGGGGGAAAAAAAAGAGAGAAAAAAATGAAAATTCCTTGTGATTTGCAGTCTGTGCACATGTTTGTAAATTTCGTTGGATAGTCTATTTTTGTGCATGTTCTCATTCGGGTGTTTTTTAATTATTATTATTATCGTAATAATATTTCGTTTTACTGAAGTGCATTCTGTAATTAATTACGTAAATAAGACATCAACTGCATGAATTTCTGCGTAATGATTAAGGAAAGTCAACTCTTATTCATCAGAAGACTTAATATAAAAACCTCCATTCAACGCTCAACCTGAGTGACTAACTAACTAGCTCCGTAACTCCATACGGTGTAGTCCGTTCCGAGAAGATGACAGTTCCTGAGCTACTCAAGAAATGACCCGAAATTTACGAAACTCGAAGGCTCATTACCGTGTTTACAACAGCCCGCCACTTGTGTCTGTTCTGAACCAGCTAAACTCAGTCCACCTCTTCTCATCTCATGTCTTTAATATTCATTTTAATATTATCCTCCAATTTAAGCCCCGTTTTTCCAAGTAGTCTCTTTCCTCCAGGGTTACCCCCAAAACGCTTGTATGCATTTCTTCGCCCCCCCCCCCCCCCCTCCCGTGTGCCCCACGTCCTGACCATCTCACACTCCTGTTTTTTGATCTCCCTTATACTGAGTGATGATGGGTAAAAATCGCAAGGCTCCTCATTATGCATTTTTTCCAGCCTCCTGTTACTTCCTTCCTCCTAGACGGAAGTATGTTCCTCCGCTCCCAATTCTCGAACCTCCTCAGCACACCTTCTTCCCTTAAGTAGCATTCGTACTATTATTTACAATCTAAAATCAAAATTGAAGGGACAGGCAATACCAGACCCTAACATTATGACATATTGTGCATCTTTATCCATAAGTACAGACATTTCTTCACTTAATGGTAGGTTACATGGTTTCCACTGATGGCGTAAGCAGAACCACCTTTCAAAACACTATATTTCATTAACTGGTGTACGCATCAGTTTAATAACACATCTTTGTCACAGACGTTTAGGCTTTTGTGGGTTGTTTGACCGTGCATCTTCATCATAACTAAAGTGAAATGCCAACTTGATGCAACAATGTAATTTATTGATGTTTCCTTAGCTCGACATGTTTCGGGCGCATACGCCCATCATCAGGAGCACTAGATGTTAGGTTGCAGCATATGGTTTTCTACACCCAGTTTGTAGATGGGTGGTGGTCCTGAGAGTCGCTGCGTAGGTGGTGTGTACGGTTTGGATGGTGCCGTGCGAGTCGCACGGCACCATCCAAACCGTACACACGACGTGCGCATACCAAACAAATAACACAGTGCGGGCAGAATGTATAATTCTTAAGTGTGAAACCTGTTGGTGCACGTAACCAGTGGGCTTCAAGAGATTAAGTAAATTATATAACGGACGTTGAGGTTTCATTTCCTTTAATTGTTTTAGATAAACGAAACTGGCTCTCTATCACGGACAATGTTACGTCCTCGTGCAGCAACGAAATTAATCACGAATTTTCCCGCTTTCAATATAACCAATATTGTAGGCCCAGTGCTTCAGAAAATTGTGATAGCGATGCAGATAGGGGTACCAATTTGTTTTTACAAAGAATAAGATTTCCTGGCAGGATACCTTTACTTTGTACAACCCTAGCCACACCCTTTATGTTAAATACTTTATATATTTTGTATTTATTATGTAATTTTAGTGGCCACCCTGTTGTTAGATACTACAGCTGTTATTAAGGTTCCTAACAAACAAATTACTACAACTACTGCTGCTGCTACTACTACTACTACTACTACTACCACCACCATCACCGCCACTACCATTACTACAACAACGTAGAGATTATAGTGTATTAAACTTTTGCAAAAAGTGACATTATCATAATTACAAGCCAATTTATGAATATAAAATAAATACACCGTGAAAATTAAGCAAAGTTATAATAGGAATTTCAACCTGGACTTTGTAAGCTACACTGCATTGCGACAGGTCAAGAATATCTGCCCCGGCGCCTGTTATATCTATAGTTTAATACAATGACAGGACTTCAGAACTGTATTAGTTGAATATGTCTATTCATGTGCTGTATTAACTGTTTAAGAAAGAAAGAAAGAAAGAAAGAAAAAAAAAGATTCGAATAAAGTAGAATAATTCACTGTTAGTGGTTTAAAAATGCTATATCGGTCAGATATGCTGGCCTGCAATGATGGTTATACACTGGCAGAAGAAAGAACACGCTTATCATAATGTATGAAGAGGCTTACTGCCCACTTCTTAACCTTACTGTGTTTTGGTATCGAAAATGCTATGACTTGCAGATTGTGATTGTGTACTTTATCAACATTTCTCTACCTTATATATTTATTTGCTACAAGCATTAACTACTAATTCTTTAAGCAAAGAAATTTATCCTGTCTTGTCATATTTGCGTGTAAGTTTTGTTTACATCATCACACTTCATACAATCATGCTTCACTTTGATGACTGGACAGGTCATATAAAAACAAGAGCTTAGCATGGAAAAGAAAGATTATACAGGACATATCCATAAGTCAGTTAACCTTATTTTAGTTGTACATTTTACTAACCGTTTAACTGACTTATGGCCATTCTATATTTAAGACGTCAGAAAACTTATAGTTAACAGTATACATCAATACCTATATATATATATATAATTAAATTTTTCCTTACGTATAAACTATCGCCAAATAAAATTCGTGAAATATTCCTGAGGGACGTAGTTTCTTTTAGAAAGAGAGAAATGTTTATTTCTGTACGTCTTAATGCATATAGACTTGCTATTTCATACAAACTGACAATGAAATGTTATTTCATTACTAACTAGGCCATAGTTGAGTAAAGAGAGACCAACTTGATGTCACTTATTTTATTATTTCTTTATTTAATGCTCAACATGTTTCGGATGTTAATACATCCATCCTCAGGAGCTTGCGACATTTGTTGAGTTATTTCATGGGTTGTATTGATCTGGTTCGATGCGTGTTGGTGTTACCTTGTGGTGGTGTGGTATCCGTATGCAGCTGCTGCAGCCTGCATACGGATACCACACCACCCCAGGCAAAACACAACGTAACACAAACACACATCGAACCAGAGCAATACAACCCATGAAATAACTCAACAAATAAGTCGCAAGCTCCTGAGGATGGATGTATTAACACCCGAAACATGTTGAGCATTAAATAAAGAAATAATAAAATAAGTGACATCAAGTTGGTCTCTCTTTACTCAACTATCAAGATGATCCACGGTCCAATAATCATCAGATTAACTAGGCCATATACGCTTACGAGAAAATGATGATGATACCTACATAACGCATACATCAAAAGTGAACATTCAAATGTTAATATGTAATTTCCTGAAAGTTTTCACATTATTCGTCATTCTTCGACAGTCAGTTACTCGAATTATTACATTCTATAATCAAACAAACTTTACCAAACGCAGTTGTGACATAATCGCCTAGAATATTACAATAACACACAACGTAACTGTTTGTGTCAAGCGCCTGTAGAATCTTTTCAGTGTACATCTAATTAGGTTGAACAAAATGTCGAATGTTTCATTATAATCCTAACATAAAAATCGTCATTTAACCATGTATATTTGCCACTAAGTGTAAGTATTTGGAATCACATGTATCCCATTCTTCTCGACAGACGTCTGTGACCCGACTGTGCAGTCAATACGTGTACAGCTGTGTGTGGTGCCAATGTATTGCAAGGAACACTGACTGGTCTTGCTTGCAATGTCTAAGCAAGTACTCCTGTTTGCTTTATGGCCTGATCGTGTATAAATACAGACACCGCCCGATCCTCGCAATTTATCGTCCATACTTTTGCACACGAAGTTACCACAAGAAAAAATGTAAGGAGCAAAACAGATTATCTGCAGTTCGCAGAAGACTTAAAGTACTTCCTCTTACCCAGAATAAATTAAGTATTTTAACGTTGCTGTAGGTTGTCAATCGGTTTCAAAGTACGTAAGTTATATTTTAAAAATCTACTAATCTTGTACGGGTCGTTTTAGCGCAGGGCACTTTATAATTAGTCACACTGTAATCAACAGATAGCTTAAGTAATTAACACATATATGTCTCCAGTGCCGATGGCAGTGGTCGGGCGGTCTAAGGCACGGGTCTGCGGCTGCTCGCTTGCTGGGATTGTAGGTTCGAATTCCGCTGGCGACATGGATGTCTGTATGTCGTGAATGTTCTGTATTGTCAGGTAGAGGACTCTGCGTCGGGCTGATCACTCGTCCAGAGCAGTCCTACCGAGTGTGGTGCGTCTAAGTGTGATCATGAATCCTCCATAATAAGGAAGCCTTGCCCCACTAGGGCTCTTGTGCCATGCTAAAAAAATCTCCAATATGCTTTCTTAATTAGGCGGTATTCTGAATTTGACCTATCCAATGGACTATCTTAGAATGAACATTCTACTGGCATTTGTTTTAGGACTATACGCCTATAAATTCTGAGATAGTCTTTACTGAATTACTGATGTCTTTCTTAACAAGTCATACGTACTGGTACTGCAGTCACTGCCAGATACATAATGAAGACTTGATCTTCATTTAATGCCAACGTAACCCTTGTCGGTCCTATGTCGAGTTAAACTCGACAGCCCTTTCCGTTGTACTACCAAGGAAAATATCGAGCTCAAATTGACACATTATTTTACGATGTTTTATATTGGTCTTCCCTGGACTGCCATTTAGAGGCCGCTTTTAGACTTTAAATATTACAGATTTTCTGAAAAATTAATTTGGATCAGACTGCTGAAATTCGCAGGAATACTTCGGACTTCAAAGGGTTAAAAACAATCATCCAAAAAGTGAGATTAAACAGTGTTTTGTACATCATGGAGAGGCGGTACCTCTTGTCGCAGCTCTGTCCCACAGGTGTACATCATTTGGAACTTTTGTCTTTGATGGGATTTTGTCTAACCGCACGCAGGACACTCAGATACAGCCAAAAAAAACGACGTTTCTTTGCATCTCTGGTAGATATCTGCCGCTTAACTGCCGTACACCACAAAATATCTGTGTGCTAGATATAAATCAAGCACTTTGTTACGGACGGCCAGACCCAAACACTGGCCACATAACAGTACGCAATATTGACCAAAAAAAGGTATTCTGCGACTTGAAAAGGCGAACAATTATGTCGCAAAGAGAAAGTACATATTTATACTATCCTTATGCAGTAATAGCTAAACAGGGTGGAGGGGGGGAAAGTGTCGGTCACGATAGAAATGATTATTCGCTTAGATCCAGACTTAAATTATCTTAAAGCATGAAAAAAGAATCAGCACTTCAGTGATAGAAATTTGAGCCAGTAATTCATATCTGTAATTCTTATAACAAAATTCAACGAGTTGCACTATTTCTCAGATTTATTTGATAAAGTACTCTACATGTATCGGACAGGTCCACTGCCCATCATCAGGAGTATCTCAACACTGTATCCACGCTATAGGTATTTGTCATGCAGTTCTGTTGGCTGTCTGCTAGCGTGGTCAGGACCATGCTAGCAGACAGCCAACAGAACTAGCATGACAAATACCTATAGCGTGTATACAGTGGTGAGATACTTCTAATGGTGGACAGCGGACCTTTCCAAAACACGCAGAGTACTTTATCAAATAAATGTGAGAAATAGTGTATCTCGTTTTCTTTCACTATAAGAATACATCACGATGCACGGTCCTCTGAATGTCAAATTCGTATCCATAAGTAAGAGTAGTATTTAATGTTGACACACACTTTCTCCATAACGGTCTGTGTTCACATTCACACAAAGCGTAGACAAATAATTTTTTGGTTTCTAGAAGAATATGTAAAGTAAATTTACGCCTATCCATGCCACGAAGACATACAGAAGGATCAGCGACATAGCGTTCTTTACCTGGGTACCAGATGAAGGCGAATGGTCAGCTTCATGCCCCGGCCGTTTTACTCCCGAGAAAAAGCCCCCGTACCCACTGAAAGGGAGGCTGGGTGGACGCCAGAGCCGGTCTGAACGGTTTTGGAGAAGTGTAACACAAGTAAAAAGGACGAGTTCATGTTCGGGCCAGCTGTTTACGGTTCGGTTGCTGATGCACTATTCACAGTGATGACAATATGGGGGACTACGTACATTAATTGGCAGTTAAAATAAAACGTTATAGGAAAAATGATGAATTCCAAGAGAGATCACAGTACAGAATGAATTGCTAAATTAACGGATTAATCGATAGCGATATCCAAATACGGTAAGCATTTCCTAATATATTCTCAATTTATATTAAAGTTCATTAAATGCGCACATAATTACGTCATGATGTACACAACTATAACGTCTCTATATACGACAGTCTGAAGCCACTTGACAGCTTATACATTTGCTTGTGGCTTTCTACGGTGTGGCGAGAGTACGAATATTAATAAGTCAGTCGTGTAGAATGCTGCCTGCTTGTTCGGGCCATGAAGCAAAGTATGGAGAGACACAAGACCTATAGAAAGAAAACAGGCCGTAACCTTCGTTGATGCACCACGACACATGCGTGATTCCAGGCTTCCGTTGCGAAGTAGCTGAGAACTGCGCTCTTCTGGGTTGTTATGCAGCGAGTAGTGGTAATTTCCACTACTCGCTGCGTTATTATCCAAAAGAGTGCAGTTCTCACACCGTGGTACAGCTATCAGTTACTTCTGTTATACATGTAACCAGAAAACCCACATCTGTGAAGAATGTTGAACAAAAATACCTAGCCTAGAAGATAAACCAGGCAATTCATACCCATGAATTTTCTTATCATTGAGTAGGGCGAAACTTCTTCAAAGAAATTAAGTTACTATCCAAGTTTTAAAATTGTATAAGATGACAAATTCTTCATGAAGAAACAGAAAAGGTGAACTTTCAAACAGCAGGCAGCTATCCACTATTTTACATGACCCCAAACTGTCACAAAATCTAATCCAACAATCCAAAATACCGAATTCAATTAATCTGGGAAGTTAAAGCTATAGTAAAAACGTTAGCACTTAACTGAATTTTCCTGGAATTTTCACTTTGAAAACCATGCTGTCCTTTAGCGTGAACAAAGAAGCAGGTGATAGCCTGTTTTACAATGATGAAGTAATTCTACGAATTGTAACATTACCACATCATTAGAATCCCTCATAACCCAGTCATAAGCCTCTTCGAAAAAATCTTACACAATCCAGCGCACTCTGAAGTAATGTCGGTTGCATACCGCGATAATATCCCCGCAATTTCCTCACTCTGACCAGTGTTTCTGGTGAAGCGGAAATTGTTTGCAAGGCTCTGTTTAGAAATGCTATGAAAACCGAAGCACATTTTTTTCCATTCAATATGGTACCGTAAAAAATAATGTAAAATGAAACACAGGAGTCTGCAAATTAGGTGAAATCATAATATGCAAATTAAATTTTAACAACTATGTAGCTTTTCTTCCCAAATTAAGATTGTTCCCAGTTTCACACAAATTACACATGACGGCTGTAAACCTTATGAGACGCGATTAAACCGACAGCTATTTTGAACAGCGTTACGAAGTTCAACAGTGTGACAGGAGTAATTGATAATACTGAATGCGGGCGATGTTAAAACATGGAAATTTAGTGGGAAAGTACCATCATCTAAATCAAATATTTTGATAGAAAAAATATGGTAAATTTGTGACTACGTGTTACCTTTTATTCTTACATGTTTGAATGTTAATATTATTATACATATTATTATACATATTTTTCTGTGATAATATAATCTATATCATGTACAAATAGTTAATGTTGCAATGCAGTTACACTTACACATAGGTATATCATTCAGAGTATTTTGCTGGAGAAATTATACGACATTGTAATAACTGCATTCAAAGTGTCAGTGAACTATAAATAAAAACGTAGTTAAATAATACATGTACATATATATAAACCACTAACAGCTGTTTTTATTTTATTTTATATTTACGGTTTACTGTCGATGCTGTCGGTATTTCAGACAACATTGTGCACAGTCGAACGGTTGGGAGACAAGTGAAACGTGAAAAGGAAAGGATGTAAGAAGAAGGGACTGTGGCCTGTGTTGACGTAACATTCTTGTATTTATATTAATAATTGTCCAACGAGATGCAACACAAAGCAGTCTATTTATTATTCTGCAAGTTCACTCCACACGTTTCGGGTGTCAACCACACTCATCATCAGGAGTACACAAAAGTGTAACTACAGCCTCCGGTACTGTGTACCTCCCTCCCTCCAACGTGGCCAAGCCGGGCCACGTTTGAGGGAGATAGCCGCACAAAAAATAAGACCAGTACCGGAGGCTGTAGTCACAGTTTTGTGTACTCCTGATGATGGGTGTGGTTGACACCCGAAACATGTAGAGTGAACTTGCAGAGTAATAAATAGACTGCTTTGTGTTGCATCTGTGCAGCTACCTCCTTCTAACGTGGCCAAGCCGGGCCACGTTCGAGGGGGGTAGCTGCACAAAAAATATGACCAATACCGGAGGCTGTACTTAAAGTTTTGTGTACTCCTGATGATGGGTGTGGTTGACACCCGAAACATGTTGAGTGAACTTGCAAAATAATAAATAGACTGCTTTGTGTTGTATCTCGTTTGACAATTATTAATATAGATCAGCGAGGCACGGAACCATAAACATAAAATTCTGGTATTTGTATGGAGACATTAAGGAAACCCACAAACCCGTCAGCATAATCGGTGGCCCGGCCAGATTGGAACCGGGCACATCCAGCAGCGATATCGCGTGACCAACTGGATGCCTAAACAGTACTTAACAAAAAAAAACATTTTGAAATCTTCCTCAGTGGTTCATTGTTAGGACTGACACCACACCGCATTCTTATCCTACACACTTTAACTTCGACAGGCAATGGAGGCAGTCAGCCGGTACACTTTTACCAGATTAAATGGCGTCCGATCCCAAAAGGCAATGATAAGACTCTCACACCTCACGCATTAACTACAGATACTGCATGCACAAACTTACTTACTTACTCCATGGTGCAGAGTCCTTCTTGAGAAGCTGACCGGTTTGCAGCTAGTCAAGAAATTCCCCGCATTTCACGGAACCCGAAGGTTCATTATCGCACTCACAAGCGTCCGCCACCTGTCTCTATCCTGGGCCAGCCCAATCCACTACATATACCCACATCCCACCTCCTGGAGATCCATCCTAATATTATCCACCCATCTACGCCTAGGTCTCCTCAGTGGTCCCCTTCCCTCCGGTTTCCCCAGCAAGACCCTATACATCCCCCTCTCCTCACCCATACGCGCCACATGTCCAGCGTGCACAAACACAATTTATTTTTCTTTCTAAGGCTAATTAGTTACATTTTCATCACATCAGAAAATATTTCAAATAAATGTTGTAGGTAAAAAAGGTAAAGCTACCTCTGTGCACGCCACGAAGGCATGAGGGAGTGGAGATATAGCTCCACTTATTCATAATCCCGGCACTCGGTGGAGGTGAGGAATCAGTTTCACGCCCCAACCGCTTTACTCCCGGGGAAAGAATACCCCCGGTACCCATCGAATAGAAGGCTGGGTGGGCCCTAGTGTGGGTCTGGAAGTTTAGAAGAAGAGATAAATTCCGTGCCCTTATCGGCAGTAGAACCTCTGATCGTCCAGTCCATGGCCTAATCACTATAAGCTACCGCCTACGCTATACCAGCTACCAGAAGTACCAGGTAACGTCAAAATATTGCGAGTGATTATCCATTCCAGATAAACTTCAACCGGAACTGCATGTAAAGTAGGGTTCATATTGAGTCGATAGTGCAGGGGTGCACAAACACCAGGCGATTAAATTATCTAGGTTGGCTCCTATAATTTGTGGGTCATCAGCATGGAACTTCCTTCTGGAGCCCAGAATTTTAAGGTGGCTCGAAGATGTGTTTGGGAAATTTGTGCACCCCTGCTACATAAATAGGTTTAAAGTTAATTTCTTCTGTAATACAGTCCTATCAGTGCCAAATTTCGCCTACGTCCGTCATGCTACTTCGGAAATATGCGAGACATCACATCGCTATTGCGAGTTCATTTTACGCACTTATACCCCGTAAAATAAGGAGTCGGGATAGAGCAGTCGGTGTAGTAAATATGCTACGGGCTGGACGACAGAGAAATCTCGGTCCGATTCCCGGCAGGGGCACGGGACTTTCCTGCCCCCCTCTCAAACAAAAACTCACAGACCGGCTCTGGAAACCACCCAGTCTCCTCTTCAATAGACAACGGGAGTGAAGCCGACCATTCACCAATACCTAGTGAAGAGGTTACAAAGGAGTGAAGCCATGCTTCTACTCACCACACATGACTTCATGGTGTGCATAGGGACAAGTTTTTCTTTATATACCTTATATACCACACACACACACCTTATAAGTACTCCTCTCCCAAAATTGTGCGGGTGATAAAATCGAGAAGAATGAGATGGGTTGGGCATATGGCGCGTATGGATGAGGAGAGGGGGGTGTGTAGGGTCTTGCTGGGAAAACCGGAGGGAAGGAGACCACTGGGGAGACCTAGGCGTAGATGGGTGGATAATATTAGGATGGATCTCCAGGAGGTGGGATGTGGGTATATGGACTGGATTGGGCT
>Ga0123357_10006971_pt1 | contig 13890 bp, 14 predicted proteins | sample TergutEmb28metaG_FD_89873 | JGI IMG/M metagenome (GOLD analysis project Ga0123357, IMG submission 89873) | Embiratermes neotenicus P4 segment gut microbial communities from Petit-Saut dam, French Guiana - Emb289 P4 | ecosystem: Host-associated > Arthropoda: Insects > Digestive system > Gut ... | reverse complement strand
TGCTCTGCTGGCCACTTTTGACATATACGCCTTCACAACAAGTTCTCGAATTTCTGCCGTTGCTGTCTTCATCCCTGCTGTCTAGCATTTTTCTACACAAAATGAAAGTTAAAATGCTCTAAAGCATCCAATTCGCGGCCGCCGACATAAAAATTCCCGAAAAGCACCCAATCTTGCTGTGTGGCGGCACAATGCGTTGCCAGCGCGTCATACAGTGCATCAAAGATTTTGTTTTCATGGGTATGGTCAAATTGCTGACAACGAAAAGCTTTCAACATTAGGTGTACTCCCAAGGTTGTGGCAGCAAACAAATGCTGTGGAGTAAATCGCAAGTGAGCACGTGGCTCTGACCGCAACATCGACTGGCCGTTCTCTATGCTGAACTACAGAAATGAAACTATCTTTGGAAATAACTCCATAGCGTATTTCCTTAGAATGACATACTGTCCTTGCTCCTAAGCTTTTCGTAAGAATGATCAACAGTTTTTAGAACAATCTTAGCCAGTCCCCATAGTTGGGAGCTTTTGGTGTTTTACGACATCTCCTGATTTTAGCTGCATCTGAAGCTTTTTGAGCATCCGCTTGCAAGTAGTTAGCGCTGCGGATAGACACTAAAACGGCATATCGTCCATGCCGCTGGCTTCTGAGGGGAAGGGCGAACCCATCTCATCATTTTGCTGTTTGCGTCCCTGCTTACGCGGAGCCTCCCCGCCGCCGGCTTCCGAGGGAAAAGCCGGCTCTAGATCTGTGCCGCCAGGCGATCCGCCCCCCGCTTCACCGCGCCTGTCGAGAAAACGTACGCGTGAAGCCTTTACTTCCGTGGTATAGCGATCCTGTCCCTGCTTATCCTGCCATTTGCGGGTTTGCAGACTGCCCTCGACATACACAAGGCTGCCTTTGGCGAGATAGTTGGCGCAATTTTCCGCGTCACGCTCGAAGACCACCACGGTATGCCATTCCGTGCGTTCCACGCGGTTGCCGTCTTTATCGGTATACGATTCGTCCGTGGCCAGACGCAGAGAGGCCACCGGCGAACCGGTCTGGGTGTAACGCAGTTCGGGATCTTTTCCTAAACGGCCGATAAGCATAACTTTGTTCAGCATGGCATCTTCCTTGTGGTAGCATGATTACACGTTTATACTTCCTTCCACTCCGCCTGCACCCGCGTGACCACGTCTTCAATGGCATCCAACTGATCGGGCGGACATACGCCGATAAGGGGCTGTCCGGCATCCACGTTATCGGTATACTTGAAATATACTTCGTAGATGAGTCCGTCCGGGCCGGAATAGGCAAGCGGCGCCTCACGCTTCATACGTGACATAATGAAGACGTCCATGCCGTCATGTACCGTGACGGAACGTACGCCCCCGGCCCGGATTTTTTTGTCCACGTCCGGAGAAAAATAATATTTGGCCCGTTCCGGCGCGCTGAACAGATGAAGAGCCTGACGCAGCAGCCGGCTTAAGACTTCCTCGCGGGTCAGGGTATGCTGCATGGTGACAAGGCGTGTGCCCGCCTCCACAAAACTGCCGTCCAGGTCAAGGCGCACTTTGCTGATGACGCCTTGTTGCGGCGCGCAAAGGGCTTTGGGGTTGCGTTCGCGCTCAAGGGTGGCAAGCAGTGTTCCCGGCCTTTCCTTCCATGCGCCCATCGGACCGTACACGATGTCGCCCGGCTGAATTTTGGCGAAACTGACCTGGCCCGTGTGGGGGGCTGAGAGGTAGACCTCCTCATAAGGAGAGGCTTTGAGTTGTTCGAGAAGTTCCGTAATGTTCCGCATAAAAAACCTGCTATCGATAATAGAGATTCCGTCCACCCATGGTGAGCAGGGCCTGTTTAAGATTGGCGCGGATATGCCGCCTGTCCCATATCCCCTGAATATGTCCGCGCGAGAGAGCGAGGTAGGAGCGATGGTATTTCGGGGGAGTGTCTATGCCGGTGGTCTCTTTGATCACGCCCGGCCCGGCAAATCCGATGTTGGAGGAGCGTACGGCGAACTGGTAGGGAGAGCAGCCGAGGAAACTGGCTACCGGCCCTGCGAAGGAGTTCGTATCGTACAGCACCACATACAGACCGCCGGACTCAATGTATTGGCGAACCGCCACTGTGCATCGGGGCATCTGAATAACGCCGTGGGTGCCTTCCTGAATGCGTATGCCCGCCGTGCCGTGCACATAGGCCAAAAACGGCCAGCGGTTTTCTCTGGCGCGGGCGGCGGCTTCAATGAATTTTTGGCCCTCGGCCGCGCCTACGGAACCGCCGCGGAAGGTGCCCATGAACATGGCTGCCACCAGTTTGATGTCCTCAATGCGCGCTTCAAAGGTCATACAGCCGCTTTTGTGTCCGGTAATTTCCTGAGCTTCTTGGATTTTTCCATCAAGCCCAGGGAAATCTAAAGGATTGCCCGCTTCGATGTCTGTGTTGAATTCAAAAACGGAATCCTTGTCGAACACGTTTTGTACATACCATTCCGGCTCCATGGGAAAATGGTGGCCGCAATAGGAACAGACGCCCGCAAACTCGGCAAAGAGGTCCGGCCCCCATAAATCCAGGCATCCGTAAGTTTCGGCGTTCGGGCAGCTCAGGGTGCGGTCTATTTTGTAGCGGGGACTTATATAGTTCCAGCGGCGGATGCGGTTGTCATCCACCCAATTGGAAAGCGCCATCAGATTGTTAGTGACCTGTTCCGGATCGGGATCCTGTTTTGCACGGCGCAAGGCTTTAAATGGCGCGGCCATGCGGGATTTGACGAGCTGCCATTCGGCTTCGATCTCTTCCAATATGAAGCTGATTTTGCGCCGATGTCTGCGGTAAAAGTCATATTTCACGCGGTACCAATATCCGTGCCATATTTCGCGCCATGTGTTGAGGAGTTTGGTGAAGAAGGCGCGTTTATCCACACAGGCAAAACGGGAAAGTTTCAGAAATTTTTTCTGGCGACGGAGCACCAGTCGTTTTTTGTCCGATGCGCTCAAGTCCCAGCGGACAGGATGTTCTTCAGTGTATTCAGCAGTCCGGCGACGTCGTACCGCCATGACCCGCAAGAGGGGAAAACCGCGCACGGCCAGCACGGTTTCGTCCGTTGCCCGCAGTACTTCCTGGCGCAGGGCGCGGAAAAAGTCGAAATGATGCGGACGTGCGCCCAGAGGCGGTTCCTGGATGATTTGATCGATATAGCCGAACTGCAGGTTATCCTGTGCAGTGATGCGCTGATAATACGCGCAACTTGCAATGAGTTCGGGAGATGCGCGTTGTCCGCCGCGCAGGCGTCCTTCGATGGCGGCCGCTCCTTCAGGTGAAATAACCGAGTAATAGCCGTGCGAAAGCATAAGCCGCTTGTCGGCAAGGCCGATGGCTTCCGCGCCCCCGCTGCCGCCTTCGGAAAAGACCGCGATGATGGGCACCTGGATACCTGCCATGGCATAGATATTTCTGGCGATTTGCTGCGCTGCGCCGGGATAGTCCTCAATGGGAAAGGCGCCGGGCGTAAAGACATAGGAATGGATGGGAATGCCCTCGGTTTCAGCGACCCGCATGTACTGGCGCGCCTTGGTGTTGCCCCAGGGTTTTACGGAACCGCCGTTGCGGAACTCTTCCCCGTGCCCTTTTTCTTGGCCGATAACCATGACGGGCTGGTGCAGGATTTTTTTCCCGCGACGCCGTGTGATATACGCGCGGGCAATGAGCATGCCGGGATCAATGCTGTGTTCGTCCTGGCCGCCGATTTCGGTAAAGTTATCGTAGACATTCTCCAGGATGTCGCGCAAACAGATACGTTGCGGATGGCGCACAATGCGCACCTTGTCCATAGGACTTAGATGCGGTTCCAGCTTGCGTTCCACAAAAACAAAGAGATCTTCCAGATTGGAAATGTCCGCTGAGGGATCCACCTGGTTATCCCAGGTTTGGCGTTCACGGTATTCATTCAGCTTGTTTTCCAGCAAGTCCAAATTTTCATGCGGGATGCCGGCGAAAATATCACGCATGTATTGCAGGCGCTCAGCCAGTGCGTACATGCGTTTCTCTATGTTTCTGTCCATTCCTTCAACCTTTTCAGAAGCACAGGAGCCGTTCCGTGTTGGTGCTGAGGAAAACCACGTTGGACTTGAGTTCCTCTCCGGCGGGATTCTTACCTGTGAGGGTAAGGGTTCGCAGAAACTCTAAGCCTCTGGCTTTGGCCTCTTCAAGATTTTTTCCCCAGATGATGGCAAGGGCCAGATTCGGGTCGAATTCCGTGGGAATCAGGTAGGCCACATCAGAGGGCACATGCGTATGCATAGACAGCCAAGGCGCCGCCTTCCAGGCCAGGGCGTCGATGCGCCCTACCCAGGGAGTGAATCCTCTGTCGGGATCTTCGGCAATCAGGCGGTATTCTATGGCCACGCCGTCAAAGGCGATATCCTGCTGCCGGTAGCCAAGCGCTTCGCCAAGGCCGATACGGATTTGCTCGGCAATCAGATCTATTTCTTCTCCCTGCACTTTGGCTATGCGGGCGGACACGCCGTTTTCCACCTGGATGCGGGTGTTGACCTCCATCAGGAAAGGATCCCCCTTGCGGGTGACCAGCCATTCCCAAGTGCCCACATTGTCGTAGCCTACTTTGCGGGCCATGGTCAGCGAGTGTTCGGTGATTTTTTTCAGAACTCGGGCTGCGTCAAAGGAATAGGAGAGCGAAGCGGGATCAAATCCCGGCGCTACTTCAATGCGTTTTTGCAGTCCGGTGGATTGCACCGAGCAGTTGCGCGTACCGAAATGCACCGGATTGCGACCCTGGCGATCGCACACGATCTGCACTTCCAGGTGATTAAAATCCGTAATGCGCTGTTCTATCAACACGCCCTCATCCTTGAACTGGCGCAGGGCATAACTGCGGATGCGGCGGAACACGGAACGGAACTGATCCATGTCGTATACTTCCTCAATGCCCATGCCCCCGCCGCCGGCAGATGCTTTGACCAGCACCAGGGGGCGCCGGATGTCCATTTGCCCTTGGAATTCAAAAATGCTGCGGGCAATCTGCTCGGCTTCCATTTCGTCATAGACGGGCTTGTCCGATCCGGGCACCGTAGGGACGCCGAGGCTGCGCGCCAGGCGCTTGGTATTGATTTTGTCGCCCAGTTCCCGGATGATTTTCCAGGATGGCCCGATAAAAATCATCTTACGCTCACGTTTTGCCACCCGCCGGGCAAAACGAAAATCTTCCGCAAAAAAACCGTAACCGGGATGGATGGCGGTAGCTTCCGCCACATCCGCCACAGCCACGATTTCGTTGGCGTCATGGTAGGAAGAAACGCGGTACAGACTGCGCTCACCGCCAAGTTTCCCGGCAAGGCGCACATGGCCGGAAGCCTCATCTTCGGCGGTATAGATACAGACAAACGGCAGACCGAGGGCGTGGCAGGCCTTGACGATGCGCACGGCGATTTCGCCTCTGTTTGCCACCAGAACTTTGTGTTGGGCTAACGGAGCATGTGCCGCCATGTATCCTTTTCCCTTTGCCTTCGCGCCGCATGGGTCGCGATGTTGCGTTTCTGTATTTCGAGCAGGAGTTTGTCCAGCATGATTTCCTGCCGGCGGCTCATGGCTTGAAAGGTGCAGGCGACGTAGCTGTTGGCAATGTGCCGCACCACTTTGATCGTGAGATGCGTAAGGTAACTGGTGTTGCCGATATGGAGATCGCCATCGAAGATTCTGTTGACGACCAGCAGCTCCGTCTGGGTGTGCAGGCTGCAGCCGCTTGAACTGAGGTCGTGTATAGCGAATGTTTGCGCCAAATCATCCAGGTACAAAGACAAACCGCGCGTTACGACCCTGTAGCGTTCCCGCTGATGCGGGGACTGCAATGCGATGTGAAAATCCAGCGTGGCATAGGGGCTATGGTTCGGCATCGTCGTGCTCCGGGCGACCTGTTGTCGTTTTCTATTCTTTTCCGAGGCGTCTTTCCAGCACAAATTCGACGCGCCGGTTTTTCGCCCGATTGTTTTCAGTCGTATTGGGGAAGAGTGGTTCAAAATCGCCAAGTCCCGTGGCGGTCAAACGCCATGGTTCAATCCCTTGCGCAAGTAAATGGCGCAAAACATTCATGGCCCGCAGGGCGGAAAGCTCCCAATTGTCCTTGAATCGTGCGCCTGGAGGCGGAGGGCTATCGTCCGTATGTCCCCGGATGTTGATAGTCTGCTGGTGCTGGATGATAAAAAGCTCCTTCAGTTGATTCAGCGTATGGAGTCCTGTCGGCAGGATCTGCGCGCTTCCCGGCGTAAAGAGCATCTCCTCAGACAATCGCAGGGTGATCGCAGCTTCTTGTTGGGCGGCATGGATGCCGGCTGCCAAGTCGTTTTGGGCAATGAACGCGTGAATGTCATTGAAGGTGTGCGTTTGCAGTACAATGGCCTGTTTGCGCACTTGCTCCTGTGAGATCTCTTTGTGTGCATCAGGCGCGAACATGGAATACCGCAAGACGAAGAAGGCCAGGAAGGCCATGCACAGCGCCGCATATGTGGGTAACCAGCCTTGCGTTTCACATAATAACGTGTCGTCGGCATCGGCTATCCGGCTATGAGCGGACACTGGAGCGCTCCTTGGGAGTCAGGAAGGAGGAAAGCTTTTCGTAAACCAGCTTGGGATTGTTGTTTTCGAGCATACAGTTGACGCCTTCGAAAATGATATTGAGGCGGTATTCTTCCTGCATGCCGTGGGTTTTGAGCTTGCTCACGATGGGCAGAAAGACCAGTATGGAGAGAAGGCATCCGTACAAGGTCGCCGTCAGGGCTACGGCCATGCCGGGGCCGGACGCGTCAGGGATGTTGGGAACGGTGAGCATTTGGAGAAGGCGGGTAAGCGTGCCGAGCATCCCCATGGCCGGGGCACAGACCGCAAGGCGCGAAAAGACGGCGATGTTAATGTCGCGACGGCGGCGCAAGGAAAGGATTTCAATGTCCAAGGTATCGCGAATAAGGTCCGGATCGGCGTTGTCGGCGACAAGCTGGGCGGCCCGTTTCAGAATAGGGTTGGAACTCTGGATTTTCTCCAGGGCAAGGATGCCTTCCTTGCGGCTGATTTCAGCAAGATGCACCATGACCGCCACAGCGTCCCTGGCCGGAATGCTTTTGGCGGTCAACGCCCGTATGCCGGCGCGGATGGCCCGCCATACGTTTTGTGCCGGGAAGGTCAGCAGTATGGCCGCACAGGTGCCGCCAAGGACAAATATTAGGCTTGGGAGAACCACGAAGCTTCCCGGGGACGGCCCCGGAAAAACAGCGCCAAGCGCCATGCCGAGCCCGGCGAGTATGCCTGATAGGGTGGCAATATCCACACTTGCTCCTTATGCCCCGTTTCGCTATATTATACGCGCAGTGAGCTGTAACTAACCATTTTACCTCCTACAAGGGCGCAAGTAAATAGCATGCAAAATCACGAAGAAGTCCAACGTATTGCCATGTATCTCCTTGAGCACCTGCCCGCTTCTTTTCGTCCGGAGTTGAGCTTGGTGTGCGGCACCGGGTTTGGAGAGCTTGCGGAAATGTTCCACTGCGTCTGCACGATCCGTTTTGCGGATATTCCCGGATTTCCGCAGGCCACGGTGGCCTCCCATGCCGGTCGTTTTGCCGCTGCGTATTTCGCTGAAAAGCCCGTGCTTCTGCAACAGGGCCGATGCCATCTCTATGAAGGCTACACTCCGGCGCAAGTGTGCATGGGTGTGCGTGTCGCATACACGCTGGGCGCCCGTTCGTTGGTAATCGCCAATGCGGCGGGTTGCCTGAATCCGCAGTGGGACGCGGGCGATTTGATGTTGCTGACGGATCATGTCAATTGTACGGGGACAAGTCCGCTTATCGGCCCCAACCATGATGCCTGGGGGCCGCGTTTTCCCGACATGAGCAAGGTGTACGACGGGGAATACCGGAGGCTTGCTATGGAAGCCGCGCAGACGACAGGCGTCCGTCTTGAGCGCGGGGTGTATGTGGGGATTCTCGGCCCGGAACTGGAAAGTCCCGCGCAAACCCGTATGTACCGCCAGACCGGCGCGGATGCCATAGGCATGTCCACAGTGCTGGAGGTCATCGCGGCGCGGCATCTGGGCATGCGTGTGCTGGCTTTTTCCTGTTTGAGCAATAAAAATCTTCCGGACTGTATGGAAGAGACCGGTCTTGAGGAGATTATCGCCACTGTGCGGGCATCCTCGGGAAACTTGATCCGATTGTTGGAGGTTTTGCTCCCACAGTTATAAACCGGCGTGGTTTTGCGGTTCACATCCAATGCCGCGTATATTTTCGTGAGGATCGCGTATGATGCGTTCAGTTTGTTGCGTTATGCTGTTAAGCGGCTTTCTTCTGACAGCTTGCTCTGGAGGAAATCCTCCTTCGGAGCCGGAGGCTCTTTCGCCTGTGATGGCCTTTATGTCTTCAGCGCTGCCCGCGGCGTCGGCACAACTGGATGATCCCGTTTTCGGTTCCGGCATTTTTGTCACGCAGGAAGAGGCTTTTGTTTCCGCAAGCAACGAAGATTGCCGCCGAGCTACGGTTATCGCGCGCGCACGCGAGGCGGAAATGCTGGTCATCTGCCGTACGGAGCAAGGGCAGCCTTGGAAAATGATGCCCAGGATTATGGGGAGCGTACATCCTTGATGGATGGATGGGGGATACATACTTTATGTGGAAAAAATGCTTTTTTATCCTGATGTCGCTTGTAGCGGCTGTTGTTTTGAGCGCGGGCGCTCAAGCGGCTGAGCTTCCTTTTGCGGCCAATCTGTTTCAGGGTAATTTCGCCAAAACCCAACGCAGCGAGGCGCTTGTCCTGGAGCCTGGCGACCGCGTAGTGTTGCGTCTTTGGGGAGAGCTGAATTTTGACGGCACCTTGCTTGTGGACGATAAGGGCACGATTGCTTTGCCGGAGAATCTCGATAAGCCGGTTTTGGGCGCAATTCCTGTGGCAGGGCTTACGCACGATGCATTGGGCGCGGCGTTGCGGAGCAAGCTTGCCGCTGCGGGTTTCGCCAATGCGCAGGTCTATGTGGCGCCCTTGGATACGCGGCCTGTGGCGGTATTTGTGACTGGTGGGGTGAAACATCCCGGGCGCTATGCCGGTTCTCCTTCCGATTCGATTTTGACCTTTCTGGATAAGGCGGGCGGTATCGATCCCCAGCGCGGTTCCTATCGCTCCATCCGACTCTTGCGTGGGGAAGCGACTGTCTCGGTGGTGGATCTGTATCCCTTCGCCCGTGAAGGATTGCTCCCCCAAGTGCGTTTGCATGAGGGCGATACGCTGGTGGTGGACGAACGGGGCGCGACGGTTGAAGCTTCGGGGGCGGTGCGTATGGCGGCCCGTTTCGAATTCTTGCCGGCCGGCGCCACGGGCGCCGCGCTTATCGCGCTTGCCGAACCGGACAAACGCGCTTCCCATGTGACCATAAACGGCATGCGCAAGGGAGCGCCTTATACGAGCTACTTGCCGATCAAGGCATTTCGCGAACTCAGACTTGAAGACGACGATCGTGTACAATTCAGCGCGGATACGACCGGCGATACCATCATGGTGCAGGCGCAGGGGGCCGTGCGCGGCACACCGCAGTTCCCGGTACGGCGCGGCGCTACCTTGCATGAGGTGCGCGGCTATATAGCTGTTGAGCCAAACCGGGCCAATGTGTCCGCCATATATATCAAACGCAGGAGCGTAGCCTTGGGTCAGAAAAAAGCCATCGCCGATGCGTTACACCGCCTGGAACAGACCGCATTTACCGTTACCTCCTCTAGCGCCGAAGAGGCGCAAATCCGAGCCAAGGAAGCGGAAATGCTCTCCAAATTTGTCGAGCGGGCCAAGGCGGTGGAGCCGGAAGGCATCGTGGTTGTGGACAATGCGGATTTGAGCCTGGAAGACGGCGATATTATTATCGTGCCTGAAAAAAGCGATGTCGTGTTGGTCAGCGGCGAAGTCCAGATGCCGCAGGCCATGGTATGGAATAAAAAGAAAAAATTCAGCGATTATATTAAAGATGCCGGTGGTTATACCAGCCGGGCCGACAGGGATGTCAGCCTGATTATGCGCCAGAATGGGGCTGTTGCGCGATCCGGTGATGTGGATGTTATGCCGGGAGACCAGATTCTTGTGTTGCCCAAAGTGGAATCCAAAATTATGCAGGGAGTCAAGGATGTCGCACTGGTGCTGTACCAGGTGGCGGTTTCAAGCAGACTTGTGCTTGGTTTATAAAAGTGAGGAAGCATGCGGCGCAATGTTTTGAGTGTTCTTATTGCTGTTTTTTTGCTTGCGGCTTGTACGGGTAAAGAACCCGCGTCATCTCCGCCGGACGGCAGGGGTTTGCCCGGTCAACGCTCTCAAGAGGTGGAGTTGTTGTTCGCCAAGGCCCATGTGCTTTGGAAGGGCGACAGTTGTGCGGAACCGCAGGAAGCTGTGCGGATACTGAGCGAGGCGATCGCTCAGGACCAGGATTTTGCGGCGGCTTGGGCGTATCGTGGTCTTGCCTACAGTGAACTGGGAAAACGCGAGGAGGCCTTTGATGATCTGACGAAGGGCATCCGGCTGGATCCCAAGGCGGAATATTACGCAGGCAGAGGCTTGGTTTCATTGCGGGCGGGCGTGTTTTCCGCCGCGCGCCGGGATCTGGACTACTCCCTGAAAAAAGATCCGAAGCAGCATCGGGCCTGGAATATCCTGGGGGCAACGGCCTTGCGGGAGGGCAACGCCGAACAGGCTTGCGGATATTTAGCCAAGGGCTGTTCCAACGGCGATTGTGAGCCCTTGCAACGGGCGCGCAAAGACGGACAGTGCAAATAGCGTCAGAGCGTCATCAGGAGGGTAGTATGGCAAACGTGCTTATTATCGGCGCGGGGGGCGTCGGCAGTGTGGTAGCGCACAAGTGTGCGCAGGCGGTGGAAACCTTTTCGGACATCATGCTTGCAAGCCGGACTGTCTCCAAATGCGAGGATATTGCCGCGCAGGTGAAACGGCGCACAGGCCGCACGATCGCGACAGCCGGGGTGGATGCCGATAATGTGCCGGAATTGTGCCGGCTTATCCGTAGCTACAAGCCTGAACTGGTGATGAATATCGCTCTGCCGTACCAGGATCTTGCCATCATGGAAGCCTGCCTGGAGTGCGGCGTACATTATTTGGACACCGCCAATTATGAACCGCCGGATACCGCGAAATTCGAATACAAATGGCAGTGGGCCTATCGCGAACGCTTTGAGCGCGCGGGCCTGATGGCCTTGCTGGGCAGCGGTTTCGACCCTGGCGTGACGAATGTGTTCGCCGCCTATGTGATGAAGCATGAACTGGATGAAGTACATGTGCTGGATATTATCGACTGCAACGCGGGCGACCACGGGCAGCCCTTTGCCACGAATTTCAACCCGGAGATCAATATCCGCGAAGTCACGGCCAGGGGCCGTTATTGGGAACGCGGCGAGTGGGTGGAAACGGATCCGCTCTCCTGGTCCATGAATTTCGACTTTCCGGACGGCATCGGCGTGAAGAAATGTTTCCTTATGTATCATGAGGAACTGGAGTCTCTGGCGCTGCATTTGCGGGGTCTTAGACGTGCCCGTTTCTGGATGACCTTTTCGGAGAATTATCTGAACCATCTGAAAGTGCTCGACAATGTGGGCATGACGCGTATTGATGCTGTGCGTTTCCAGGGCCGGGAGATTGCGCCGATTCAATTCTTGAAGGTTTTATTGCCGGATCCGGCCTCCCTTGGTCCCCTGACCAAGGGCAAGACCTGCATCGGCAACGTGATGCGCGGCATAAAGAACGGGCAGTCCAAAGCCGTGTATATCTACAATATTTGCGAGCATGAAGCCTGCTGCGCGGAAGTGGGTTCGCAGGCTATTTCCTACACCACGGGCGTTCCGGCCATGATCGGCGCCATGATGATGCTCAAGGGCACATGGATGCGTCCCGGCGTATGGAATATGGAGGAGTTTGATCCTGATCCTTTTATGGAACAGCTTAATCTGCATGGATTGCCGTGGACGCTCGTACCTTGGAAAGATTGACGAGGGGCGAGCTTCCTTCTCCCTGCTTCGTGCTGGATGAGGACAAGCTGCTTGCCAACGCTGCACTCCTGCAAAAGGTGCAGGCGTGTAGCGGAGCGAAAATGCTGCTTGCTCTCAAGGCTTTTGCCATGTGGCGCCTCTTCCCTCTGCTTTCACGGGCAAGGGGAGACGGTCCGCTGTGGGGCTGTTGCGCAAGTTCCCCCCATGAGGCGCGCTTGGCGCGGGAAGAATTCGGCGGCGAAACCCATGTCTTTGCCGCTGCCTTTTCCGACGACGATATGCGCGAGATTTTGCGCTATGCCGATCATGTGGTTTTCAATTCCTTTGCGCAGTGGCGGCATTTCAAAAGCATGGTTCAAAGCTGCGGCAGGCCGGTTGCATGCGGCATCCGGGTCAACCCGGAGCATTCCGAAGGCGCTGTGGCCATGTACAACCCCTGTTCTCCCGGATCACGTCTGGGCGTACGGCGTCAACACTTTGAACCGGATGCTCCGGAGGGGATTTCAGGCCTGCATTTCCATACCCTGTGCGAACAGGGCGCGGATGCCCTGGAACGTACGCTGAACGCGTTTGAACAGGGTTTCGGCGTTTTTTTGCACGGCATGCAATGGGTCAACTTCGGCGGCGGGCATCACATCACGCGGGAGGGTTATGATGTGGATCTGCTGTGCGCCTGTATTGAGCGCGTGAGCATGCAATATAAGGTGCAGGTTTATGTGGAGCCTGGCGAAGCGGTCGTCCTGGACGCGGGCTGGTTCGTCACTACGGTGCTGGACGTGGTGGAGGCGGATATGCCTGTAGCCGTCCTGGACAGTTCCGCTGCCTGCCATATGCCGGATGTGCTGGAAATGCCGTATCGTCCGCATGTCATCGGGAGCGGCCTGCCCAGAGAAAAGGCGCATAGCTACCGGCTTGCCGGCAAATCCTGTCTGGCTGGAGATGTGATCGGGGAATACAGCTTTCATGCGCCGCTTGGCAGAGGAGATCGTTTGATCTTTACTGATATGGCGCACTACAGCATGGTCAAGACGACGACCTTCAACGGACTGGCGCTGCCGGCCTTATTGCGCTATCGGGCTGCGGAGGACGAATTGGAGCTTGTACGCGTTTTCGGGTATGAGGATTTTAAAGGACGGCTGTCATAGTGGTGTGCCCCCCCGATCCGCCACGCTAATCAAAGGGATGCTGTTGACGTATATGCTTTCCAGGAATATCGTTCCGCTAACTTTGACAGATTCAGTATGCGCCCGTAGCTCAGTAGGATAGAGCGATTGCCTCCTAAGCAATAGGCCGTGTGTTCGATTCACGCCGGGCGCACCAGATTGGGACACCAGTGTGTTGATACCTCAACGCTATCACAAACGAACTCAAGTTCGGACTTGCCAGAGTATTTTCTCAAAGAGGGGCAAGTGAAAGGAGAACGCCTGAACCTAAAAGGAAACAAACTGATTTCTTTGGATGATGAACTTGTACTGACAATAATTGAAGAATAGTACCCCTCTGCTTGGTCAGGGCCATATCAGGGGTTTTCGGTTGACTAAGATATATTGCATGTGTAATATTAAAAACAAGGCGGGCAGGAAGTGCTGATACACCCCCTGCCCTAGGGCATCCCCCTGTATCTTGAGGTTGATACAAGTTTCAGGCCCCGGTATGGACTCCTCTCCTGCCGGGGCCTGAAAACGTTTAGCGGTTAAACCGTTTTACGATCCATGCCACGACAACGCCAGCCACAATAGCGGCAATGACGTTTAGCAGAAAGTGATGGGATGGCCCCGCCCGCACAAAGCGGGTATGCAAAGGGTACCAATAAACCTTAATGCAGGAGGCCATCCTAATGAAGACCATTACCACCATCGGCATTGATCTGGCAAAG
>Ga0123357_10006970_pt1 | contig 13891 bp, 12 predicted proteins | sample TergutEmb28metaG_FD_89873 | JGI IMG/M metagenome (GOLD analysis project Ga0123357, IMG submission 89873) | Embiratermes neotenicus P4 segment gut microbial communities from Petit-Saut dam, French Guiana - Emb289 P4 | ecosystem: Host-associated > Arthropoda: Insects > Digestive system > Gut ... | reverse complement strand
GTGCTTGTGCCGCGCCCGATCTCGTCCAGGATGATGAGGCTGCGTTCGGTATATTCCGCGATGATATCGGAGAGCTCGTTCATTTCGATCATGAACGTACTCTGCTCGCGCGCAATATTGTCCGAGGCCCCGATACGTGTGAATATCCGGTCGCAAATGCCGATTTCCGCGCTGTCAGCGGGTACAAACGAACCGATTTGGGACATCAACACAATCAGCGCTGTCTGCCGCATATAGGTCGATTTCCCGGCCATATTCGGCCCCGTGACCAGCAGCATGCCCTGTTCACCCAGATCGAGATATACATCGTTTGGCACGAACATCCCGCCCGAAGCGAACGTGATGCGTTCAAGCACAGGGTGCCTGCCGCGCACGATCATGATGCGATCCCCGTCTGTGACCTCCGGCCGCGCGTACCCGTTTTCCTGCGCCGCCTGGGCAAGCGATTGAAGCGCGTCGAGGCGCGCGACAGCCGCCGCCGCGTCCCTGACCGACATCGTCCAACCGGCCGCTTCCACGCGCAAAGCCTCAAACAATTCCGCCTCGAGCGCGTTGATGCCGGCTTCCGCCGAAAGCACCGCGCTTTCGATGCGTTTCAGTTCCGGCGTCGTGAAACGTTCGCCTCCTGTGAGCGTCTGCCTGCGTATATAATCCTCGGGTACCTGGTCGAGGTGCGCGTTCGTGATCTCGATAAAATACCCCTGGACCCGGTTGTATCGCACTTTCAGGCTCTTCACGCCCGTCCGGTCGCGCTCCTGGTTTTCAAGCGACGCTATCCAGGTCTTGCCGTCCGATATATCCAGCTTCATTTGATCCAGCTCGGGGCTGTAACCGTCTTTTATCAGGCTCCCGCCCAGTGTCGAAAGCGGCTGTTCTTCAAGCAGCGCGGCCTCAATCAACGCGCAAAGCCCACTATAGTCGACAATTGCTATCAACAATTCGCCAAGCAGCGCCGAGTCCGTATCCGCCAGCGCGTTTTTCAGTTCGGGGAGCAGCCTCAGGCTTGTTTTCAGCGCGACGAGATCGCGGCCGTTCGCCGTCCCGGCCTCGACGCGCCCCGACAGCCGTTCGATATCGACGATTGAGCGCAATACCTCCCTGATATCGTTGCGGACCAAAACCGCGTTCAGCAAATACTCTACCGCGTCAAGCCGCGCGTCTATTTCTTCCTTGCGTACGAGCGGTTCGCGTATCCACCGTTTGAGCATTCGCGCGCCCATGGCAGTCCTTGTCCGGTCGAGTACGCTGAGCAGCGTACCGGCCTTGCCACCGTCGTACATCGATTCCGTCAGTTCCAGATTCCTCGCGGCCGTACGGTCGATGAGCATCCGTCCCGAAGTCCTGTGGACCGTGAAAGCGTCCGCGCCCGCTTGGGTGGCGGCTTGAAAAGACAATTTGAGCGATGCGAGGTAAGCGGACATGCCTGAAACCGCTTTGTCCATGAGGGTTTCGCCCGAAAACCCCGAAACATCGAGGACGCTTACGAGCGCGCCGGTCTCCTTCCTGAGATTTTCAGCGATCACATCGGCCTCGTCCGCGTTCGTACAGCCGAGTATGATCTCGGCCGCCTCTATGCGCCCCAATTCATTCATCAGCGCCCGCGCGTCGGCCGCCGCCGTATCGCCCTCAAAAGCCATCGCTTCAAGTTCGCCGGTCGTGATATCCGTATACGCCAACCCGGTCCCCCGGCGCGAAAAAAACACCGAGGCAAGATAATTGCTCTTTCCCGGCGACAGCATCAATTCGCTGGTCAGCGTACCGGGCGTGATGACGCGCGTCACCTCGCGCCGCAACAGCCCTTTCGCCAAAGCGGGATCCTCCGTCTGGTCGCAGATAGCGACCTTGCGCCCAGCGGCAAGCAGCCGCGCCAGATACGCTTCCGCCGCGTGGTACGGCACCCCGCACAGCGGCGCGGGTTCAAAATCCGCGCCTATACGTTTTTTCGTAAGTGTGATATCGAGGATCGCGGACGCGTCCCGCGCATCCTCATAAAACATTTCGTAAAAATCGCCGATACGGTAAAACAATATGCAATCAGGGTATTGTTCCTTGATCCCCAGGTATTGCGAAAGCATAGGCGTTACCTTGCTCACCCCGCGGCCCCCCCGTTGTCATATTCATACGCAAGCGGGCGCATGAGCATCAAAAACTCTTTGTTCCCCTTCGTGCCGAGGATCGGGCTGTCCATTTCCGATTCGGCCGAGAACCCGTTTTCAGCCGCGTAGCCGCGTACATTCCGCAGAACGGCTTCGTGGACCGCCGCGTCGCGGACGATGCCGCCCTTCCCCACCTGTGCCCTTTCCGCCTCAAACTGAGGCTTCACAAGGCAGACAATACAAGCCGGGGCGCCGCCGCCGAGCAGCCTTTTCGCCACAGGCAAAGCCAGTTTCAGCGATATGAAGGAAATATCTATCGTGATGAACCCCGCGCGTTCGGGGAAACCTTCCGGATCGAGCAGGCGGATATTTGTTTTTTCCATATTGACGACGCGCGGGTCGAGCCTGAGCTTGTAATCAAGCTGCCCGTAGCCTACGTCGATAGCGTAGACCCTGGACGCTCCGCGCTGCAGCATCAGGTCCGTAAACCCCCCGGTAGACGCGCCGATATCTATGCAGACTGCGCCCGAGATATCCAGTCCCCACTGATCCAGCGCCGCTTTCAGCTTCAGCCCGCCTCGGCTCACATAAGGGATGGGGTCTTCGGCAAGCGTGATTTCCGCATCCGTAGCGACCTTTGTCCCGGCTTTTGTTTCACGCAGCCCGTTCACGGACACAGAGCCGGCCATCAGAAACGCCTGGGCCTTTTCCCGCGTAGGCGCCAGGCCCCGGTTCACAAGCAAGACGTCAATCCGCTCTTTCATTGAGGAATTCCAACACGCGAGCGGCCACTCCCGCCGCGTCCAGCCCATAGCGCGACATGAGCTCGCCCACGCCGCCGTGAGAGACGAATTCATGCGGCCAGCCGAGCGTCAATACAGGTACGGAAGGGCTGCCCTCCGCCATCAAGAGCGCGCATACGCTTTCCCCGAAACCGCCTCTCAGCATATTGTCCTCAAGCGTCACGATAGCTTTTCCGCGCCGCGCCGCGTCCATGATCATGGACTTGTCGACAGGCGAGGCAAACCGGGCGTTGACGACCCCTGCGCGGACCCCGTTTTGCTCCAGGGCGGAAGCGGCTTCAAGCGCTATTTTGACCATCTTGCCCAGCGCGAAAAGCTCCACGACGGTATCGTCCTTTTTGCCTTTTTTCGCGCCGCCGAGCAGCCGTTCGGCTACGCCAGGTTCGATAGCCGTACATTTCTGACAGGCTTCGGGCAGCATTGGCGTCTCACCCCGCGGATAGCGTATCGCGACAGGGCCGCCTTGTGAGAGCGCGAACCTTACCATGGCGTTCAGCTCTTCCGCGTCCTTCGGCGCCATCACGGTGAGGCCTGGAATCGGGCAAAGATACGACAGGTCGAAAACCCCGTGATGGGTCTCGCCGTCGCCGCCGACATTGCCGGCCCTGTCAATCATGAACACCACGGGCAGCTTCTGCGCGCAGACGTCAAGCATGATCTGGTCGTAGGCGCGTTGCAAAAAAGTCGAATATATGAAAACAAAAGGCCTGAGGCCGCCAAGCGCAAGCCCCGCCGCGAAGGTCACGGCGTGTTCCTCGGCAATGCCTACGTCAAAATAATGCCGGAAATACGATTTCGCGAAACCCGCGAGCCCTACCGCGTCCGTCATCGCGGCGCTGATGCACACTACGCGCGGGTCCTCGTCCGCCAGCGCCATCATCAAATCCCCCGCTGTATCAGACCAGGTTTTCCCCTTCTGCTCGATCACCGTTCCCGTTTCCGGGTCAAAAGGCGCTATGCCATGGAACTTACCCGGGTTTTTCTCGGCGTTCAAATACCCCTTGCCTTTTTTTGTCAGCACATGGATGAGCACCGGGCCGTCGAGCAGTTTTGCCGCCTCGAACAGCTCGATCAGGTCGCCGAGGTTGTGGCCGTCCACCGGGCCGTAATATTTGAGGCCCAATTCCTCAAACAGCGTACCAGGCACGACAGCGTAGCGCATGAGGTTTTTCATGCGTTCGGCGCCCTGCACCATGCTTTCACCGACGCGCGGGATACGTGCCATATGGTCTCTTATGGCGTGTTTCGCGCTTTGGTATTTTTGCGAAGTCCGGAGCTTGGACAGGTACTGCGCGACGCTGCCCGTGTTTTCGGAAATCGACATCTCATTGTCGTTCAGCACGATGATCATGCGCGTCTGGCGGTTGCCCGCATTGTTCAGGCCCTCGTACGCGAGGCCGCCGGTCAGCGCGCCGTCCCCGATCACCGCGACGACATTGTAATCCTCACCGCTGATATCGCGCGCCTCGGCCAGCCCCATGGCCGCCGAGATTGAAGCGCTGCCGTGGCCGCTGTTGAAAACGTCCGAGGGGTCTTCGCCAGTTTTCGGAAACCCGCTGATGCCGCCATACTGGCGCAGCTTTCCGAATCTGTCAGCCCTGCCTGTCAGTATCTTGTGCACATAGACCTGATGCCCTACGTCCCATACGATCCGGTCCCGGTCAACGTCGAAAACGCGGTGCAGCGCGATCGTGAGCTCGACCACGCCGAGGTTTGACGCAAGATGGCCCCCCGTTTCACCCACGCTTGAAATCAAAAAATCCCGTATCTCGTACGTGAGCAGCTCAAGGTTTCTGAGGCTCATCGTCTTTATTTTGTTCTTCAGGTCTTTGTCAATCAGTCCGCTCATGCGAAATAGAGATTCCCTTTCTGCCCCAATGCCCGATCCCAATACCAGGCGATCCGCCTCACTTCTCGCGGACGGCCAGATCGCGGGCCATTTCCGCCATTATTACAATATAATCCTCATCCGCCCCCGGCGCGCCGCTCGCAGCCGCGACGGCCTGTTCGGTGAGCTCAAAAAGCCTTTTGCGCGACGCTTCAATCCCGTGGATACCCGTATACGTAGCCTTTTCGGCCTTCGCGTCTTTGCCGGCCGTCTTGCCGATGACCGCGGTCTCCCCTTCGCTGTCGAGGATATCGTCCGCGATCTGGAATGCCAGCCCGAGGTTTTCGCCATAAGCCGAAAGCGCCTGTATCGCGTCCGTATTTGCGCCGCCGAGCCAGGCGCCGGCCGTGGTAGCCGCGCGCAAAAGCGCAGCGGTCTTGTTTTTGTGGATAAAATCAAGCGTTTCGGCAGACACCATCCTGCCTCCGGCTTCGATATCCGCCGCCTGCCCCGCGACCATCCCGCGCCGCCCGCAGCCGGCCGCTATAGCGTCGCCCGCCCGCAGCCGCCGCTCCAGCGACGAATGGTCGTCAAGGTGGAGCAGGTAATCCCGGTGCATCAGCTCAAACGCCGCGGACAGCAAGCCGTCGCCCGCCAGGATCGCCATAGCCTCGCCAAATACCTTGTGGTTGGTCGGCCTGCCGCGCCTGAGGTCGTCATCGTCCATGGCCGGCAAGTCGTCGTGTATCAATGAATAATTGTGGATGAACTCTATAGCGCAGGCATAGGGGACGGCTTCCGCCTCGTCCCCGTATACAGCTTTGCAGGAAAGCAAAAGCAGGACCGGCCTGATCCTTTTCCCTGGCGCGTCCAGCGTATACCGCATAGCGCTATCGAGGTTTTCATATCCCGCGCCGGGCGCGGACAAAAACCCGGTCATACTCTGTTCTACGAGGCCCTTCAGCCGGGCCGTCTCTTCGCCGCGCCGGATCATGTCCTGTTCATTCCCCGGCTTTCGAGCTTTCTTCTATCACTGTGATACGGCGGTTCGCGTCGTCGAGTTTGCGCCTGCAAAAATCATAGTAAGCCACGCCCTGCTCATACAGCGCTATCGCTTCGTCGAGCGGCACGTTTTCGCTGGCGAGCCGGGCCGATACGGCCTCAAGCCGTTCCATTGCTTCCTCAAAGACAAGGCCCTCCGGTATTGTTTCACCGCTCATACAAACTTACCTCCTTTATGTCCGCTATCGCTTTTCCGTCGAAAAACCTGGCGCTGACGCATTGGCCCGCCGAAAGCGCGGCGGCCCGGCTGACAGCCGTCCCTCCCGCCCCCTCAATGATGGCGTACCCCCGCGACAGCACGCGCGACGGGTCAAGGGCCTCAAGTTTTTCCGCCTGCGTATGGGCCCTGTATTCCGCCCGCTCCAGTTTTGACGCAAGCGAGCCTCCAAGGGCCGCTCTGAGTGCCACGAGTTCCGTCACGCGGTCCTTTTTCGCGCTTACGGCCCTCTGTATCGCGGCGCGTACGGCCGCGGCGCGCGTTTCCCTTTCGGCTATGCCGCTCTTGAGCCTTCCGATGAGCGCCGCAAGGTTGTTTGCCCGGAGCCGGAGCTCCATACGCGACGCGAGGCCGGCCAGCCCGCCCTTGAGCCGGTCCATCAAAGCCTCCAGGTCCTCTGACAGCTCGCCGGTATCCGGCGCGGCCAGCATAGCCGCCGCCGTGGGCGTTTCCGCGCGTCTGTCCGCGACAAAATCCATGATCGTAAAGTCCGTTTCATGGCCTACGGCCGAAATGACAGGTATCTTTGATTCAAAGACAGCGTCCGCGACCACTTCCTCGTTGAACGCCGCGAGATCCTCGCTGCTGCCGCCGCCCCTGCCCGCTATCAGCACGTCTACGTCAGGAAAATCCCTGTTTACCTGCCGTATGCGCGAAGCGATCATTTCAGCGGCGCTGTCGCCCTGTACAAGCGTTGGGAATACCAGTATGTCGGCCACGCTGTTCCGCGACGTGATGATCTTGACCATGTCGTTTACCGCCGCGCCCGTGTCCGACGTCACTATAGCTATTTTCAAAGGGAATGCCGGCAGGGGTTTCCTGCGGCCTTCGTCAAAATACCCTTTTTCGGCGAGTTTTCGTTTCAATTGCTCAAACGCCAGCGACTGGCCGCCACGTCCCGCGGCCGTGAGCCTCCGGATCGTAAGGGAATATCGCCCGCCTTTTTCATATACGTTCACATAGCCTTCCGCCACGACCTCAGCGCCCTCGGTGATTTCAAAACCTACGCTGTGGAAAATTCCGGCGGGAAGAAAGCAGTCGATGCGTGATTCATCGTCTTTCAAAGAAAAAAACACGTGGCCCGAACCATGTTTCTTGAAATTTGATACCTCGCCTGTGACCGCCACATCGGACAAAACGCCGTCGGACGCGATCAGCCTTGCGAGATACGCGTTGAGCTGGCTGACGCGCACAGGCTTCTTTGACACTATTCTCTCATCCTCCACTGATACACGATTTTATCACACTTTCGTCAAGCGGGCTTTCCCGCGCTCCATTCACCCGTGATTTTTTCGCCGTCCGCGTAGGTCAGCGTCCCCGAGCCGTCAAAGAGCCCTTGGGAAAAGCCGCCGTCGTAGCTCCACCCCGATATGTCCGTGTATACGCCATTGCCTGAGGCCGCGCCGTCCTTGAAGCTTCCCGTATATGTCGAGCCGTCCGCGAACTTGAACGTCCCCTGCCCTGTCTGCACGCCCTGATCCCACATGCCGTCATAGCCCCATCCGTCGGGCGGGAAAAAAGCGCCGTCGCCCGAAATATTGCCTGCCGTGAAGTTGCCTTTGAAAATGCCGCCGTTGGCCGCCGTGAAAACGCCATAGCCGTCAGGGAGGCCGCCTTTGAATTCACCGCTGTACTTCCAGCCGGCTTTTGCCATATATGTCCCCGTCCCTTCGTATACGCCGCCCGCGAAGCCCCCCTTGTATTTGTCTCCGCCCTTATATGCGATTTCCCCTTGCCCGTCCATCACATCGTTCACGAGCCTGCCGGTATACAGGCTGCCAAAACCGTCGGGGTGCAGCTCAACATCGCTGATTTGCGGAAAGCTGACGGCCCCGAGGCTGAACAAAGCGCAAAAAACCATTCCGGCCGCGGCCAAAAGCCCCAGGAGCGCCATGCTATGGCTTCGTTTTTTTCTCGTTTCCATTCAATCAACTTCCATTCATTGTTTCGCGGGCTTCTTGCTCGCCTGCTCGATCGCCTGCGCAAGCAGGTTCGCGTATATCTGTTTGGAATCATCGCCGTTCATATGCATGCCGTCGGGCGCCAGCAAATCTACATGGTCACGGATCGAGGCGTTCCAGTCGGCTACCGTGACATAGTCGTAGAAAAGCGGCAGCCTCCGCACCATCTCCGCCGTCGGCTCCATATAATCCTTCCCGAACGGCGTTACCGCGATCACGCGGTGTCCCGGCGGGATCGCCGCCATCGTATCGTTTGTCGCGCTTTCCGTAAAAGACTGTACGTTCGTGAAGAGCGCTATCACGACGTATTCGCCGAGCTCACCCTTGTCCGCGTACTCTGTGACCAGCTCGGCGCCGGCCCCCATATTGCGCGAAACCTTCGCGTCTACGATCACCGATCCGAGCGTCTGCTGTATAGCATCCGCCGCGCCCAGCGTCACGGAATCCCCGATCACGGTCACATTCGCGCCGCCCGGCGGGGCTATGGGCATCACCGGCCCGGTAGCGTCCTCGCGGTTGATAGCGTTTTGCGCGTTTTCCTGTGTCTGCTCAGCGTCCGCCGCGATATCGAGCCCGTTCGCGATTTCCGACGGCGACGGCGGGAGGCCGCCCTGCTTTCCGTTCAAAGCCACCGGATCCATCTGAAGCCCCGACAGGTAGTCGTTGTATTGGGCCATCTTGTAAGAGTTCACAAGCACCTGCTGATGCAGATAATCCGTTTCGATACTCGTTTTTGAAGGCACTGTGCCGAGGGTATAGAGCGATATCGCTATGCATACGCAAAAGGCGACAGCGACCACGCGCCCCGGATTCGCCCTGCGGCGCGCCCGCGCGCCCGCTCTGACGTCAGCCTCTGCCGCCGCGGTTTCCTGCGCCGGAAGGGCCTTCTCCGCGCGGCGCGTTTCAAATACCCTGTAAGAAACCTCCGCAAGGAGCAAAGTCGCGATGATCGCGGCAATGGAATACGCGTAATGTGGCGAGTTTTCAGGAAACGGCCATTTGCCTGCGGCGGCCATTTGCCGGAATATATTGTACAGCGGCCAGTGGAACAGATAGATGCTGAACGAGCGCCGCCCGATGACCGCCAATATTTTGATATCGCCAAAAAACTTTTTCGGCTGCAGCGACAAAAGCAGGTAAAGCGCGAAGACTGTAAGCAGCGACGCCGCGAGTATACCGAGACTATACGTTTGGGGCGCGGAAAAAGTGAGCGCGCGCGACATCAGGACGATCACGGCCATGGATACAAAGAGCAGGGCCATTGCCAAACCCGCCGGCGCCGGTTTTTTCGGCGAGCGGAAACCCGTCAGCGCGCCGAGCGCCGAGCCGATCATCAGAGGGTAGATGCGCGTGGACGTAGCGTAATACACGGGCGACGGGTCGTCGATCCCCGCGAACTTGAGCTGCATCCTCACATATGAGAAAATCGCGATACCCGCGCAGGCCGCGAAAATGATGAATTTCTCGGAGACGACGACGCGGTCAAGGCCGTATATGAAACGGTTCAGATATTCGATCCTTCGCGAAAAGCGCTGATGTAAGTAGCATATGACGCAAAGCGCGGCGCCCCAGATCAGGTAGTATTGCATTTCGACGCCCAGCGTCCAGGTATGGACGAAAAGGTGCGGCAAAAGCTGCTCTTCGTATGAACCGCCCATGGCGATCTCAAAATAGTTCGTCATCCAGCCGAATACCGCGGCGGTCTGCTCCCGCATGCCCACGCGCATATCAGGCGAAATCAAAAGCGACAATGAAAGCGTCACCACGACCATGAAGATGACGGCGGGCATCAGCCTTTTTACGCGCCTGACGTAAAAACCGATCAGGCTTATGCCGCCCTTGCCCTGCTGCTCTTTCAGCAAGAGCGAGGTGACAAGGAAACCGGAAATGACGAAGAAAACGTCAACCCCTAAAAACCCGCCCGGCAGCACATTGGTGAACAGGTGGTATATGAGAACAAGGACGACTCCGACCGCGCGGATCGACTCGATACCGCGTATATGCGTGGCTTTCATAATGAGGCCTCTTGGCGTTCGCGCGCTACCGCCCCCAGGATCCCGTTAACAAATACCGGCGATTTTTCCGTACCGTATTTCTTCGCCATCAAGACGGCCTCGTTGATTGAAATGCTGGCCGCGATGCTGTCCATGCACAAAAACTCCGCGAGCGCCACCCTGAGTATCGAAAGGTCAACCGTACCCATACGTTCCAGGGACCATTTTTTGCTGGCCTCGGCTATTGTCCGGTCGATTTCCGCGAGATGGTCGCGGATACATGCAAAAGCCCAATTCAGGTACGGCATGTCCGGGGCTTCGCCCTCCGATTCGTCAAAAATGCAGCCGAGCGGCACATCCTCTCGGACATCGCCGATATACAAAGTCGTATCTTCGAGGAACGCGTCTTTCGCCGCGTCAGAAAAATCCCCCGTCGACGACATTTGAAAGACGAGCCTGAAAAGCAGCTCGCGCGTTTTTTTGCGATAAGTCGATTTTTCCGTTTGTTTTAAAGCCTGTTTTCCCACTGTTTTCCCACTTTTATCTCTTTTGCCACACCATTATTGTTCAGTCAGCCTTCACGCCCTGTACGTGTATATTGATTTCCTTCGGTTCTATGCCGTATTCGGCGCAGAGCCCGTCATGGACATTCTTTTGTATATTCCACGCGGTTTCAGGTATATTGACGCCGAAGACCACCACAAGATATATGTCTATAGTATATCCGTCATCTTCGTCGAATACTACCTTTACGCCGCGCGCTTTTTTGTCCTGGCCGAGCAGGTTTTTCGTCAGCGCCGCCGCCGAACGGTTGAGCCCCATGCCGTACACGCCGGCCGTTTCAAACGCCGTATCGCTGATAAAAGCGGCTATCACGTCCTCGGATACCTTGACCGGCCCCCGGCTGTTATCGCCCATCACAGCTGCTCTGGAGCCGTTTTGGCTTTCGACGCAGCGTCTGTTTCGCCGGCTTCCGGCGCTTCCGGCTCGGCCTGCATTTCGAGCCGCACAGATTCGATCCTCCGGTCTTTCCAGGATTCTATTGTGAATTTGCAGCCGTCTATCAGAACGATCTGCTTTTCGCTGTCGTCGTCCGCGATCTCTCCCAACCTTCCGATCAACAGGCCCCCGATGGTCTCAAAGTCGTCCGATTCCATCTTCAGGCCCAGCTCCTCGTTCAGGTCGTCGAGATAATAGTTCCCGTCGATGATCCATACGCCCTCGGATACCTTTTCGAGCTTTGGCGTACTGTCGTCGTACTCGTCGCTGATATCGCCCATCACTTCCTCAACGAGATCCTCGATCGTCACGATACCGGACAGGCCGCCGTATTCGTCGACAAGGAAAGCGATATTTTTCTTGCTTTGTTTCATCTCTTCAAACAAATCCGCAATGTTTTTGTTTTCAGGTACGAAAAAAGGCTTGTGAAGCAGGCTTCGGATATTGACGCGCGTGAACCCAACCTTTCTGGCCTGTATCATGAAATCTTTCATATACAGCACGCCTATGATGTCGTCGTTGTCCTTTTCAAAATACGGTATGCGCGAAAACCTCGTCGCGATCATCTCGTCCACATATTCAGGCAGCGCGTCATTGATATCCTGCATGTATACGTCTGTACGCGGGGTCATGATCTCATACGCGAGCTTGTCGTCAAATTGGAATATGTTGTCGATCATTTCCTTGCCGGTTTCATCGATATGCCCTGTTTCCTGTCCGACTTCAAGAATTGAGAGTATTTCTTCTTCGCTGTAGATTTCCTCGATCTTGTCGTTTTTGATTCCAAAAATGCGGAGGATACCCCCGACGGTCTTTGAAACCAGCCAGACAAACGGCATTGCGACTGTGGCCGCGAAAAGCACGCCCCTGGCCGTAAAAAGCGCGATACGTTCGCTGTGTTGAAGCGCAAGCCGCTTGGGGATGAGTTCGCCGAATACCAGGTTCACGAAAGCAAGCGCTACCGTGACGACGACTATCCCGATCTGCATAGCGTAGGGTATCCCTGTAGCGCGGAGCGTAGCCGCAAATACCTCGGCGATACCCGTCGCGGCCACGGCGCTCTGCAAAAACCCCGCGAATGTCATACAAACCTGGACGACTGACAGAAAGCGGTTTGGCCGCTCCATCAGATCCAACAAAATCCCGGCGTTTTTTCCGCCGTCTTCGGCCAATGTCCTGATCCGCGCTTTATTGGCTGATACCGTAGCTATCTCCGCCATCGAAAAGAACGCGTTGATGGCTATCAGGACTATCAGGAGCGCGATTTGCGGCGCGTACGGTCCGGGGTCGGGATCCCCCATATGCTAAACAGTCTCCTTTCCGGCAAGTCTGTCCTTGTATGCCTGGAAAGCCGCGAAAGCGGGCCCTTTCAGTTTCGTGAAATAGTCGGCGTATTTTATCGGTTCTTTATCCTCGCACAGATATCCGACTTCGACAGGCACACAGAAAAACGAGGTATGCGTATCCATTTCGCGGCTGTCTGTTACCTTAAGCTGCCCCCACGAGATAGCCTCTGGAATGACTGGCAAACCGGCCTTGAGTTCAAAGTCCACATTTTCCCATTTGGCTACATCCTTTGAACTTTGGAAACCGAAATTCGCGAGCACAAACGGATCTACGTCTTCGGGCAGGATAGATATATTGAAAATCCCTTCCTTCGCGATACAATCCTTTGAATAGTTTTTGTTCATCACAGAACATACTATGACAGGCTCTTCCCCCATCGATAGTTGGCAGACAGCGTCGATCACAAAGCCGGCGGGCCTCCCGCCGTGCTCCGCGTCCTTCACGCTTATGACATAAAGGCCATATGTCATTTTCATTGAGATTGCGTTTGTATCCATAGTTTCAGTATATCACCCTTTCTGCGCCGTTTCCACCGCCACAGCGACGGCGACCGTTGCGCCAACCATAGGATTGTTGCCCATGCCGAGGAACCCCATCATCTCGACATGCGCGGGTACCGAACTCGAACCCGCGAATTGGGCGTCGCTGTGCATCCGCCCAAGGGTATCCGTCATTCCGTAAGAAGCAGGCCCCGCAGCCATATTGTCCGGGTGAAGCGTCCTTCCCGTACCGCCGCCCGAGGCGACCGAGAAATATTTCCGGCCGTTTTCTATGCATTCTTTTTTGTATGTGCCCGCTACCGGATGCTGGAAGCGCGTGGGGTTTGTCGAATTGCCCGTGATCGAGACGTCTACGCCTTCCTTCCACATGATGGCCACGCCCTCACGTACGTCGTCCGCGCCGTAGCACCTTACAGCCGCGCGTTCGCCTTCCGAATAGGCTATCTCTTTCACGATATTGAGCTCGCCGGTCATATAGTCAAACTTCGTCTGAACGTAGGTGAACCCGTTGATCCTGCTGATGATCTGCGCAGCGTCCTTACCGAGCCCGTTCAGAATGATGCGCAAAGGTTTGGTACGGCTTTTGTTGGCGTTTTTCGCGATGCCGATAGCGCCTTCAGCCGCCGCGAAACTTTCGTGCCCGGCCAGGAACGCGAAGCATTCCGTTTCCTCCCGCAAAAGCATCGCGCCGAGGTTCCCGTGCCCGAGCCCGACCTTGCGGTCGTCCGCGACGGACCCCGGGATACAAAACGACTGCAGGCCTATGCCGATGGCCTCCGCCGCTTCGGCCGCCCCGCGTACGCCTTTTTTGATCGCGATCGCGGCGCCGACCGTATAGGCCCATCCCGCGTTCTCAAACGCTATGGGCTGGATGCCCTTTACGATATCACAGGGTGAAAACCCCTTGTCGCTGCAAATCTTCGCCGTTTCCTCTATCGAGGCAATACCGTATTCGGCCAATACGGCGTTGATCTTGTCAGCGCGCCGTTCATAATTTTCAAACAATGCCATTTTCGTCCCCTCCTTATTCCGAGCGCGGGTCGATATATTTCGCCGCGTCCGCGAAGCGGCCGTAGGAACCTGT
>Ga0123357_10006966_pt1 | contig 13896 bp, 13 predicted proteins | sample TergutEmb28metaG_FD_89873 | JGI IMG/M metagenome (GOLD analysis project Ga0123357, IMG submission 89873) | Embiratermes neotenicus P4 segment gut microbial communities from Petit-Saut dam, French Guiana - Emb289 P4 | ecosystem: Host-associated > Arthropoda: Insects > Digestive system > Gut ... | reverse complement strand
CAGTTCTACATAAAAATAACGACAAAAGTACAAAAATATTTTAATTTTTAACGATATTTTTATAGAATTTTATGAAATCATTATATATTCTATCAGTCCTGTTAAGGATTTGTTATCGTAAAATCAACTAATACAGGGAAATGATCGCTGTATCCGCCTTCATGTTTTCGCCCGTGATAAGTTTTTTTCGGACGCATCCCGCCGTAAGTTTCATCATCGGTTAGCATAAAATCCCTATAAAAAATTTTTGCAGTATAAGGAAGAACCTGTATGGATTGATTGCCGGAAATCAGATTGCCGGAAACAATGATTTGATCCAACATGTTCCACTGTCTTCGGTATTTATAGCTGCCCGTATTCTTTCTTTTTTCAAACCGGGTAAAAAGATTGTACAGGCTTTCTCTGTCAATATCTTTTGAAAGCGGTTGAGCGCCGAGAACTTGAGAAATACTCAGGTTGGAAGGTTCATCGTTGAAGTCCCCCATAATCAAAATATTTGCATTTTTCCTGATTTGCGTCACGCTATCAACTTTAGTTTTAAGAATGGATGCAACATACATCCGATCCAGCTCCGATTCATCTTCTCCGCCCCTGCGGGAAGGAAAATGACAGACAAAAACATCCAACGTATCCACAGCAGATACTTTCCCTGTTACATGCAAAATACTTCTCGTATGTTTTCGGGAATTATAAGGAAAATGGATTTTATATTGTTCGTCGTTTATACATCTAAACTTATCGCGCTGAAACAGCAAAGCCACATTGATTCCGCGCGGATCCGGCGAATTTGTTATAATATACCGGTAATCCATCTTTCTCAAAGGGGAATATTGCGTCAAATCTTTGATTACTTTGTCGTTTTCCACTTCGCAAAGTCCTACCAACGCCGGAGTCTCCCATTCTCCTGCGGAAGTGATTACTTTTGCTATGTTAATCACTTTATTTTGATAACGTCCCGCTGTCCAATGCATCGCTCCTTCGGGAAGAAACTCATTATCGTTTTTCCTTGGATTATCAATCGTATCAAAAAAATTCTCGGTATTGTAGAACATTACTCTGAAATCAGCCTGTCCGAAAATCGGAAAACAGAGCAGAATAAAAGTCGTTAAAACCAAAAGTTTTTTACCCCCCAACCCCCTGAAGGGGGAGTAGGCATGGCGAGTTTGAACATTATGCTGCGGTAAAGTCCCCTTCAGGGGATTTAGGGGTTTATTCATCGTCATGATATTCATAAGCTCCCAAATCAGGATGCCCATCGGTAAGCCGATAAAAACCGGTCAGGTCGTAAGGGATTTGAGATGCAATTTCAAAATTAGCTATGTCTTTGGCAGGGGAATCTTTTCGCAAGCGAAAATCGAAAGCAGGATAAAAACTGTTGGTTTTCATATCAACAGGATTCGTGTTTTGAAACAGTAATGAATCGGTAGCTTGAAAAAGACAGTCAACCACTTTGGGATCATCCGGTTTATTGTTGGGAATCAAACAATTTTCAAACAAATAAGGTATAGCGTCAGCATCGGTTATTTGAATGGAAGAAGTGGAGGAAGAACCGCCCCAGATAATCGAATTGTAAAATTCAGCGTTAATCACCGGATAAGAATCATCATTTCCTCCGTCCCAATTCGGAACGACATCGCTGAGAATCAGGGTTTGATTATCCGATTTGCCCCAGCCCAATTCAAGATTGGTTGGATAATAATTGACAATCGTGCAGTGCGTAAATCGGGATGAACCTCCGGTCAAATCCAATAAAGCGCCTTGTGCATTCGAAAATTCACAGTTTTCTGCAACAATATTGCAATTGACCGACTGCAATAAAGTTCCGGAAACATTAGTAAGAACGACATTTTCCATGTAGAGCTTGCTTCGGGACGGATCTTCGCATACGTCCAAGCTCATTCCGTATTTGCCGTTTCGTATCCGCACATTTTCAAATTCATTGTCATAACTATCCGATGAAAAATAAATGCCGCCCCATTGTCCGGGAATCAAATCGTAGGGAATTGTTACCATATAATCGGTACGGCTGCCCCGAAAAACAACCGGTTTTTCCACTGTGCCTTTCACCTTAATTGTTCCGTTCACGATGAGTTGGGCATTATTGTACATATAAAAAACGCTGCCTTCTCCGATTTCAACCGTTGCGCCTTTGGCGATAACCAGACTGTCGTAAATCAAATACGGTTTTTGGTTGTCCAATACGGAATCTTCCGACAAAACCGCGCCCCGCAAAGTATAAACATCCTGTCCGCAGGCTTCCAATATTACTTTCTGCTGAACGCCGTTTGTTTCAAAAATAATAGCGTCGGTAGAAAGCGTTGGCGTATATTGTCCGTTTTCTTTCGGTTTAACGCTCACAAAAACAAACAGACTGTCTTTTGCCAGAATCTCAACATTTTCAAATGCTGCGCCCGACATTCCATCCACATTGATTCTAAAATCGCTGTTTGTTCCTTCGGCTAACTGTACCGATGAAATAAGCAAAGGTTTTGAATTTTTATTGTAAACGCGGAACGAAAGGACAGGCGAATTGACGGTGGTCAATACCGTATCAAATGAAAGCGTATCTACTGAAAAAGTAAGAAGATTTTGAGGACTGTTGGAATAATCCTCAAAATCATTCTTACAGGCATAAAAATTTATCGCTAATAAGATGATAAACAGATAAAAAAGCCGATTCGGTTTATACATAATTTTTATAAATGATAAACTTTTAAACGGCTAAATGGGATATTTATTTTATTATTTTCACAAAACACAGTTGTTTTAGAAAGATTAAATTTGAAAAAACTATTTAATCGAAGCCAATAGTTTTATTAAAAAATCCCACCATTTTTCAACTGTAACAATTTCTAATCTTTCATCCGGAGAATGTGCGCCAAGAATTGTGGGACCGCAAGAGATCATGTCCAAACCGGAATTTTTTTCAAAAAACAGACCGCATTCAAGTCCGGCATGAATCGCAATGACTTTTGGATTTTGCTTGAATAATTTTTTAAAAATTGTTTTTGACAATTTCAGAACTGTTGACGCGGGATTCGGTTTCCATCCGGGATAGCCTTCTGTTGCCGTTACTTCGGCGCCGGCTAAACGGAATACCGATTCAACCTTATTGGCAATGTCTGTTTTTAAAGAATCGGTCGAGCTGCGTTGGCTGGTGGTTACAACTATTTGGCAATCGTCTTTCATCTTCACCGAAGCAAGATTGGTGGAAGTTTCAACCAAACCCTCAATTTCATGGCTCATTCCCATTACGCCATGCGGCAAAGCGTAAAGCGTATGAATCAGCGTATTTCCCGATTTAAAATCAATACAATGATCGGGAGTTTCAGCCGATTGAATGGAAATTTGAACATTGGGATCAACCTTTGCCAATTCAGCCGATACCTGTGCCTGTAAAATGTTTGACAACGCTATTACCTGTTCTTTGAAAGCGACAGGAACTCCTGCGATTGCATTAGCTTCGCGAGCAATGGCATTGCTTAAATTTCCGCCGTCAATGGATGCCAAAGCCAAAGGACATTCCTGCAACAGCGAGCATAGATAGCGTGTGAGAATCTGGTTTGCGTTTCCCAAACCGACATGAATATCACTGCCGGAATGACCGCCATTCAGCCCGCTTACGCGTACTTCAAACCAAAAATATTCCGATGGAACCGTCATTTTTTGATATGTAAAAATGCCTGTTGTATTTTTTCCTCCTGCACAACCGATGCAAAATTCGCCCCATTCTTCGCTATCCAGATTAATGAGTATATCTCCGGCAAGAAATTCTTTTTGCAAGGCATAAGCGCCGGTCAAGCCGGTTTCTTCGTCCGTAGTAAAAAGACAGGCAACAGGACCGTGTTCAATATCCTGAGAAACTAAAATTGCCAAAGCAGCCGCCATGCCTATTCCGTCGTCGGCGCCCAAAGTCGTTCCGGTAGCTTTTAGCCAACCGTCTTCTATTCGTGTTTGAATCGGATCTGTTTCAAAATTAAAAACGGTATCGCTGTTCTTCTCACATACCATATCAACATGCGATTGTAAAATGACCGTTTTCAATTTTTCCCTGCCGGGCGTAGCCGGCTTCCGGATCAATACGTTATTCGCAGCATCTTTTTTGGCTTCCAGACCGTTTTGTTTTGCAAAGTCAAGCAGAAAGCGAACAATCTTTTCTTCTTTCTTCGATGGACGCGGGACTTTTGTGATTTGATCAAAAATGTTCCACATCAGCGCCGGTTTTAAATTTTTGATTTCCATAGATTTTATTATTAAATTATGAATTATAAATTATGAATTATTTACGAAACAAATTTACAAAATATTTTTATTTTCCCAGTTCAAGCGTAAAAGTGGCGCCAATCGAATCGTATCTGCCCTTTACAAAAGAAACAAACACGCCGGCATCGCCGATAAAATTTCCAATACCATACCCTATTTCGGTATAACATGGAAGTATGGGAGTATATAATTGACTGACATAGATGCGTTCAGTCAAAATATCTTTAGTCACATTCTTGAATAACCGCAATAATGTGTAAGGATACTCATCCATTAAATGCACTTGAATATACGAACGGGAAGCATTGTACCATTCTCCTCTCAATAAATGGAATACGCCTCCGATAGGGTCGTTCCATGATTTTGGAAGATTCCGTTTTTGAAACAAATTGAAATCGGCAAAATAAAGCGAATTTGTTTTGAGAAATTTTCCGGCGCCAACATAATATTGAAAAGATTTCGTCAAACCAAACGAAACTTTTTGCTGAATATCTGCTTCTATCAGCTCATAATTACTGTTGCTCCCCAAAATGCCTTTTATTCCTCTCGAATATTCAATTGATAAAGTGGGAAACTCCGAATTTAGATATTCCTTTCGCTTGCCTCTGATGCGGTAAAACTGACGAGGCGTCCAAGTCAAGCCCACGGCAGGAAGGAATGTGCGGTATCTATCAGTCATTAAATCCGATACATCCCCATCTATTCCGTTGTCATCTCTTAGAAATAAATCTTTTTTGTTTTTACCCTTCACCGGAACATACCAATCATAATTAATGCCGCCTCGAAGAAGCAATCCGTTAGCAATTTCATATTGTACTCCCAAACTTGAAAAATAATGATGATAATATTTAAGGTTAAAATCGCTGAAATGAATGCTATCCGGTATTTCATTCTCAATCATGTCAATAAAATTGGAACTGTATGATTGATTCCTGTTTTGAATGATAAAATTAATTTCACCCATTTTATTGGGCTTAAACATCCATTGCACAGGAAAATTGAAATAAACTTGCTTGCGTTGAAATAAGAATCCAATATCGGGATTAATATGCAATTCCTGCCCTGCATTATTAGATTTGCCAAACCGGAACTTTTGCCAATACACAATCCCATCCAATTTCGAGTAAGCCAAAGTAAACGGATTGAACAATCCCGAATAGCTCATTTGCGATTCGTTGTATTTGAAATTTTTGGGTGTAACCACACCTTGAGAAAAACTCCACGAACCTTGCAATACATTATTGAAAATATTTGTTATTTGCCGGTTTCCCTGATACGCTTCAAGCAGCGACTTCTCATAAGGCGTAAGCGGAACCGGACGATTTTCTTCCCAAAACTTTTCATCTTTCATAACAGGAAGTGAATCAACTGAAACATTGAAATAGTCGCTCAAATCGTATTTGAAATTTTTAGTCGGCGTATCCGAATCGTATTTTTTCACATTTTCATACCGGAAAGATGAATAATAATGATTAATCACTTCATTTCCAAAAAGATTCAAATGAAAGGTAACGTCAGTTTCCAACGGCAAAAGAAAATCCTTTTCGGGAAGCCCGAATCTTGTTTCAATCCTGAATTTTGAAAATTCCAATTTTCCTTCTATATCGAACTGATAAACAGTCCATAAATTATCAACCACGTAAAGAAAACCGGAAATCAGTTGCTGGCTGCGAATTTTAGGAATCACTTTGATTTGATGTATCTTGTGATTGAGCGTATCAATCAGCGAGACATATTCAAAACTGTAGTATTTAAAAATATCTTTAATTCCCGGAATAAGAATCTGATTATTGAAAATAGCCGGATTGTAAATATTCACATTCAAAAATTGCATTGTCCGTTCCCTGATATCTTTCATATTTATTTTAGAACCATTGACGGCAAGGATTTGTTGAGTAAAATAATTCGGCGCTTTGAAATTAATGTTAACGATTGATTCGATGAACGTGCTTTTATTTCTCTTATCCAAATATAAAAAATCGGGGGCATAGCGGTAAAGAATATTTTTCTTTTTCACATAACTGTTTCCTTTAATATAAGCAGTTGCATTATATTCTTCGATATATTTTCCGTAGAAATCCCTGTTCTCAAGCACCTTTAAAATGATGCTGTCGGCTTTGTTATAATTATTCTTAGCCGAAAGCAGGGATGAAAAAGCAAAGAATAAAACAGGAAAAAAGAGCAAATTCCTGTATAAATATTTATATATTCGATCTTTAACCACTTAGCAGAATATTGTTTTAGCGGCATAAATATACGCATTTCCGGTCATATATAATAAAAAATACAGAAAAAAAGGGGAAAATTATTATTAATTCTACTTTATGATAAATAAGCCAGCTTATCAGGATTTTGTGCTGTATGAAAAATACCTGCTAGTGTCATGTCAATGATGAAATGGAAAGTCAAGTTTTTCGAGTTCGGTCGACCGAACTCGAAAAACTCGACAGTTGGAGATTATGCCAAACGAGGTAATACAGCATTTTATTGTTGACTTGACACTACGTTTACCTTTAAAATACCGCGCTCTACATGCTTTGCCGTCGCAATGCTTTCAACTTCCGAGATGTAATTTACAATGTTTCGTAAATCAGCTTTTGCTAAATCCGATATTTCTACTTTATAGGTCTGCATAATTGTAGCCTAATTCTTCGCTCAATTCTTCTAAACCGATGCTTTCGCCTCTTATACATTGTTCAATACCAATATTCACTCTCTTTTGATATTGTTCCTGTGTTAGCGCTTTGTTATCTATGGTATAAGCTACAATATCATTGCTTGGGTAAAATTCTCTTTTCATCCTGTCAAACAAATTATCTCTATCGGCATTGGATAAAAGTACTATTTCGTTGTATATGCTTTCTACATTTAAACGTGTCATAAGAAAATATTTTTTGCTATTGTACTACAAAGGTAAAACTTTTTATCCAAAAAAACGCTACGCGTTTTTTCATCGTACCTCAATCTTTTTATTAACCGAAAATTCAATTTTTCCCTTTGTTTTACATATTTTTTGTATAAAAAGATGTAATATAAAGAAATATTTATTAATTTTGTGCTATAAAACAATGTTGTATAACATGTATGCATGAGTCTGAAAACAAAATTATTGATTTTTCAACAAATTTGGGCGATTTGTGGCATCTCTTGAATGAACATGAGAGGGAATGTTTGCGGAAAAATGCGCGTATTCAGCACTTTAAAAAAAATCAGAAAATTTATTTTGAAGGCGATGTTCCCCAATATTTGATGTGTTTACTCAAGGGAAAAATAAAAATTTACAAAGCCGGAATTGGTGGACGCAGTCAGATAATCAGAGTCATTCGCCCGATGCAATATTTTGCTTATCGCGCTTATTTCGCTCAGGAAAACTATCAGACAGATGCAATGGCTTTTGAGGCGGCTACTGTTTGTTTGGTTCCTTTAACATTGATTGATGGACTTTTTCGGAATAATTACAGTCTTTGTCAGTTTTTCATCAAGCAGTTATCCATAGATTTGGGCGTTGCCGACGAACGTACTGTAAATCTGACTCAAAAACATGTCAGGGGACGTTTAGCGGAAGCGCTTGTTTTCCTCATCGAAAATTACGGCTTGGAAGAAGATAATACTATCAGTATTTATCTGGCAAGAGAAGATTTGGCTAATCTTTCCAATATGACGACTTCGAATGCAATTCGCACTTTATCAACTTTTGTTATCGAAAGAGTGCTCGTGCTGGATGGTCGCAAAATCAAAATCTTAGATGAAGAACGACTGCGAAAAATCAGTTTATTGGGATAAACAGCTTTTTTTTTAATTAGTACCCCCTGCCAAATCGGTAGCAATCACTCGAACCTTCAGATTCTCGCCTCCTTTTTTCAAAGCCACTCCGGAAGGGAAAAGATAATGAGAAGTCGAATAATCCGCAGCAGATGAATTGCCGTACATGTCAGACTGTGCAATCCATGTAGTCAGAACAGGAATAACCCACAATTTCAAATCTTTATCAGGCGCCTTGTTAATTGCATTTTGAACCACATTTGCAATATTATTGAAATCATAAGAATAAGTAGAAGCGTTAAATTGAGCGGTATAGGTATTTATATTATCTGCGACTTTCTTCATCTCAAAAAAATTAGTTACCGAATCCGGTTCGATTAATAGCAATTTCGCCCCATAGCCGTTCGTGCCGCTTCCATCAGAAACAGGCACAGTTGAATTTGTCATTCCCGGAAATTGAAGCGAATATGTCCAATCATTTTGGGGATAAGCTTGTAGAGAAAGTTTGATGCTGCTGAATTTCATTTTACCGACTCCGTTCATAATATCTTTGATAGGGATTGTTAGCTCGGTAAATACGCCTGCCGGCGATTTCAAATAGGCAGTGTCGGAATTGTCATTGTAGAGAAAAGCGGGATTTTTATTTTCAAATGAATTTAACTGAATAACTTCTTTAGTTACCGACCATACCGCAGCCGAAACCACATATCCTGTACTGTCGTTCCCATTTACATCCTGCAACGTTGTTTTGCGGGTATAATACAGCATAATATTCGTCATATATACCGGTATAATGCTGCCTGTGCCAAAAGTGGTTGTAATATAAGTACCCCGAAAGAATTTCAAAAAGTCTCCCGCAGCGCTAAGCCCACCCTTCCGAATTGTATCCAAATAATTCTGACCTGTTTGTACAGGCAGAGGAACCGAAATATAATAACTGTAACCGGAAGCCTGTAAAAGGGAATCCGTTATATTATAGTTTCGCGCAGTATAAGCATATTTTCCTAAGGGCTTACTCATGTCGCAATAATCTGCAGGATTTGCATTGGTGGTGTAATAATTGCCATCTAACGCTTTGGTAACAGGGAAAACCGAGACTTCCATCGGAGCAAGCGAATCGCCGATATACGAACCATAAGAAATATTCAATCTCACGGAATCAATTTTGTTATTGACAATGTCGCTCAAGAAAGGAAAATCAATGGAAGGATAGTATTGGCACATATAACTGCTCTTGATGTTCCCATACGCCGGATCGTACAATTCACCCAGAAAGCCGTTAACCGTTTTAGCATAGAGCGAATCTACCTGAATGGTTCGGGCGCCAACAACAACCGTAGTTTCAAAAACATGAACTTTATCTTCGTCCGGTTGAACGCCAAGACCTACACGACCGATTGAATCATTGCATGCTGTATAAATAATGCCTAAGAAAAGGCAAACTAAAAATACTTTCGTTTTCATTTGTTTAAAATCTGATCGTAAAATTTATTAAATTCATCCACATATTTTTCTTCTTCCTGATAAGGAAGAAAATGTAAACCCTCTTTTCCTTTGGCATAATCAACCAAATCGGAGTGAATATCAACACTTCCCGCTATCACGCCATCTGAAAAATCAATCGCTATTTTACTTAAATTAGTAAAATTCGGCGCTTCTTTCAGATACTTGATATCGTTTTGCGTAACCCCTTCTATTTTTAATTTCTTAGCAAAATTATCGCGAAGCGGTTTATTAAATCCATCGTTATACATGGAATAAACTACTTTCGCATTTTTGAAACAAGGATCGCCCTTATAATGTTTTTTAATATAAAGCGGAGCCAATGCAGTCATCCAACCATGACAATGAATCAAATCGGGAACCCAGCGCAATTTTTTTACAGTTTCCATTACGCCGCGCACGTAAAAAATACATCTTTCGTCATTGTCTTCAAATTCAACGCCGTTTGCGTCCTGCAACAGATGTTTTCTTTGAAAAAAATCTTCATTATCAATAAAATATATCTGCATCCGCGCAGCCTGTATAGACGCCACTTTAATAATTAAAGGGTGGTCTGTCTCATCAATGATGAGATTCATTCCGGATAACCGGATCACTTCATGTAATTGATTCCTCCGTTCATTGATGCAACCGAATTTTGGCATGAAAGTCCGGATTTCTCTCCCTCGCTCATGAATTCCCTGAGGTAGGTGCCGTGCAATCAATGACATTTCTGTATCAGCAAGATATGGTGAAATTTCCGTAGTAATAAACAATATTTTCTTAGCAACCATTCTTCGTTAAGACTAATTCTTTGAAATTGAGTGCAAAGATAATAAAAAAAAATAACAACTAATCAAAATTATTTACTAATAACTTTGAATAAATTTTAAAATTAGTATTTATTTGCTTAGTTTTGTGGCTTTAATTTAATTTTATGGAATTGTATTTTACCGTCAAAGATTTACAAAAAGCGCTGTCGAAAGACAGAAAATCAGGCAAAACCATTGGTTTTGTCCCAACTATGGGCGCTTTGCATCAAGGTCATCTTGAATTGGTCAAACGCTCGACAACTGAAAATGATGTTACAGTAGTAAGTATTTTTGTCAATCCGACTCAATTTAACGATGCCAACGATTTGTTGAAATATCCGCGAACATTGAAAGCTGATCGTGATTTGTTGCTTACAACAGCTTGCACCTGCGTTTTTGCTCCTACAACAGATGAAATTTATCCCGAACCGGATACCCGACAGTTTGATTTCGGAGATTTGGCTACCGTAATGGAAGGACGTTTTCGCCCCGGACATTTTAATGGCGTAGCCCAAGTTGTCAGCCGACTTTTTGAAATTGTAAAACCGGACAAAGCCTATTTCGGAGAAAAAGATTTCCAGCAATTGGCTATTGTTCGCGAATTGGTTCGTCAATTGGATTTAAAAGTTCAAATCATTGCCTGCCCGATTGTCCGCGAAAAAGACGGTTTGGCTATGAGCAGCCGAAACCGGCGATTGAATGAAAACCAAAGGAAAGAGGCGGCTGTCATATCAAAAACGCTTTTGGGAAGCAAAGAAATGTGGAAAAAATATTCCGTTCCGGATTTAAAACAATGGGTGATCGCACAAATAAACGCTTCACCCGAATTGCAAGTCGAATATTTTGAAATCGTAAACGGACATACGCTTCAGCCGGTTGAAAAATGGGAAGATACTGATTATCCGGTCGGATGCATCGCCGTTTTTGCAGGAGACGTCAGGTTGATTGATAATGTTACGTATGTTTTAGACAATAGATATGAGATATAAGATATGAGATATGAGATATAAGAAGACAGATATAGAGAATAAGACAATCTTCTCATCTTATTTGTCTATATCTGTCTTCTCATATCTTCAATCTATTATCTTTAATCTCATATCTAATTAATTCATTTCTTCCCCAGCAATCCTCCCAGCGCACCGGTAACAAGGTCACCCAGCGGATTATCGCTTTTTTTACTACTCGAAGTTGTTTTAGTACTTTTTGTAGATTTAGAAGCAGTAGTAGAGTCGCTTGAGCCTAAAAAAGAATCCAGCGTATTTCCTACCACAGGAGGAAGTTTACCTTTCAAAAAATTCAACACAGTATTTACTGCGATCTGAGCGATTGGCTCAGACAGGTTGGCTTTTTTAGCCACCATTTTTACAATTTCATTTGCCATGATAAAATAGTTTTATTGTCCTGTTTTTTCATCCGGCGTTGCAATGGTATCATCTGTTTGAGTTCCCATTATGCCGTTTTTCAAATCTTTATCCTTTTCAGCTCTCTTTTCGCAAATTTTACATAACTCGGTAATGTTTTTCAATTCGCGGGCTTGAGCCACAGTTCCGTTGAAAATCTCGTCGGTACGGTTGCCATTGATACTCGGACAATCGCTGTAAATATGATATTTTGTTCCCGACTTTGTCCAATACACATTATTGCTTCCCGTCAGTTCTTCTACTCTGGAGGTTTGCTCCGAATATTGTTCCTTGGAAGGCGCGTTGTAATCAGCGCTCGCCGCGCCGCCGCCAATTAAAAAGAGCGCTGCAATCGCTCCCACCAGGTATTCTTTTTTAATAAATGCCAAAATCACAACCGGAAGAAACGCAACGACTGCCGCAACCACCCCCATTTGATTTTGGAAAAAGAAATTTAGCGCATTTTGTTTGGATGCGGGATCAAAACGATTGGCTTTCTTCCAAAACATAGAACCTGCTATCAAGAGAACCAAATCAACTAAAAGAATAGCAATCAACGCTACGCGAGCCCCCGTGCTTAATGCTACTTCCGGATCTTTTTTGAACAGAATCACCATTGCAATCACCTCGGCAACAACTGCCAAAACCCATAAAAGGATTCCGTACATTCTGAATTTACCGGCTTGCGCTTTTGCTTCCGCTGTGGGAACAAATGTTGTTTTCCTTGGAGAATCTTCGCCTCCACTCACTTTTGTAATTTTTTTTGTAGTCATAAATCGTTAGTTTTAACAAGTTTACGTTAAGTAAATTAATATTGTATAATCAAAAAATATGGCGTAAAAGTAGTTATTTTTTTTGAGAAAATAGGATTAAAGTTTAATTTTTAGTTGAAAAATTCATCATCCGTACATGAAAAAGAATAATAATGTTCCAAACATAATTATAACGAAAGTAAAAGTTCTAAAAAATACTTTTTCGCATAGAAAATAAAAATAGGAGTAAGCGTTTATATTACAAAATACTGCTACCTAAACGCTTACTCTTAAAATAAAAAATAAATTTATAAAATTGACAAAATTGATTGATTTGTTTTTGTGCTTACAACAATAATTTGATTGTATGCACTTTTATGGTGATGTGTTCTACAAAATTCTATATCCGGAGATACTACTATTTGTTGTGATGACATAAGCGTTGCTCCCTGAGTACCATAATTGTATTGCTCAATATCAAAACAAACCTCATCGCTCGAATGGTCTAACCCCAATGCACCTGATATTGGATTACTATAACTCCATTCTCTACTAAATGTAACCTTGTTTATTTTTCCTTTATCATCCTTTCCCATTTTCGTTGATTGAATTGAATTGTTTCCTACCTGTACCTCCATATATGTGTCAAATTCTTTGATAGTAATTTTTTCTTGCGCATATACCCAATCCGCAGAAGCTGAGCTACTACGATTATAATTACGATACAAGAATCCATTATATACTTTCACATTTTTAGCGCTTTCTCCACTATTGTCATCTTTTTTACAGCTTACAAATATTAGAGATAATACCATTACAAATACTACTAAGCTAAAATTTTTCATCTCATTTTGAGTTTAATGTCCACGTCCTTATCGCAGACAAAAATTGTTAAATCCCTGCTCTGATATGGCTTCGCAGGTCTTGCCCGTTTATTGGAGTTATCTGTTCTCCCTGCAATATGATTTGGGTGTTTGTGCAGTTTCACCTCGCATTTTTTGGGGAACGGTTGCAATTCTGTTTCATATTTTTGTGGCGGTTTTCCGTCGTCGAATTTTCAATTTTTGGCAAATAAAAAAGCGGACTTACATTATCCGCTCCAGAGGTTGTGAGAATTACCTAATATAACAAATAAGTAAATCCGTATTTCTACGATATTTACACTTATTCTCGTTATATTGTTTAGAAACTTCTCACATTTCTGGAACAAGAATAATAGCAAACGCTATTTTTATATGTCTTATTTGTGCGATTTATTTATGCACAGCTTTTCTTTTTTATTTCTACATATTCATATCTAATTACAATTTAATATCCAAAATTACAATTTTATTTTGATTTTAATATTTCATTTTTCAATATTTCATAAACTTCCTGCCATGAGGATTTATACAGTCCGGTAGTTTCGTCAGAGAGTTGTTT
>Ga0123357_10006965_pt1 | contig 13898 bp, 8 predicted proteins | sample TergutEmb28metaG_FD_89873 | JGI IMG/M metagenome (GOLD analysis project Ga0123357, IMG submission 89873) | Embiratermes neotenicus P4 segment gut microbial communities from Petit-Saut dam, French Guiana - Emb289 P4 | ecosystem: Host-associated > Arthropoda: Insects > Digestive system > Gut ... | reverse complement strand
TACACCGCGTTTATATCATTTGCAGTTGCGGTTTCAAAAATAATTTATTGCAAATTTTAATTAAAATTATTTGAAATCGATGCAATATATATTTTATTTTTATATAATTTTATCTTTTTTTATAAATAAATTATACTTGATGTAAGAAGTTTATTTAGTCGTGTTATAAATATTTTCTAAATCTGTTGTTTTTATAAGACATTGATATATATCGACTTTGTAAAATTCAAATTTCCAATTATTGTATTGACATGAATTTCGGATTAGAATAATACCAAAATTTTTTTGAAAAATCAATTTATTGCACTATTATCTTTGCTGTGGTTTGTTCACCTGAAATATTTTCGATTTTTAAAATATAAGTTCCTGAAATTGTAGGTGCATTTATGCTGTTGGTAATACCTGATAATTGATATTGTGCAATTTGGATACCCATAACATTCCATATCGTTACACTTTTACCGCCTGCGAAAATAATTGTAATTGGCTGATTTTGCAGAGCAAGTGTGGGACGAATTGTCAGATTAGCATTTTGATTATAAATTGGGAAATACTCGCAAGTGAAAAGCGTGACTCCATCATCAATTCGGGTAACTTTTGCCCTATAATAAGCAGTTGTATCAAGCACTTCGCCTTTTACGCCAACATAAATGTATGAACTTTGTTCGTTTGGAATTGGTATATCGTTCTTATACCATTGATAATCCGACCAAATGTAACCACCATTGAAATGTTCATTTAGTAAAGCCAGAACATCATTCCATCGCTGTATTATGATTGACGAAGAATACAGTATCTGAAAATTTTCGGTAAATTCAATGGAACTACCATTGTCAAAATTAAATATGATTATTACGGAATAATTATTCGGGCGTACATTCATGGGTATCGGGAATTCGATGCTACTGCCAAATGCAGGTGTAATGGGAATATTTGAAAAACCTGCTTCGACTGACTTGGAATCAAAAACAGCAGAATAACTTATAAGTGTTCCTCTTGTAACCGTGTAATCAACAATAATTTTGTCATCATCGGCACAAATTTCACCGAGCGAGTCAATGTACATTTTGTTACATTCATTATCAACCGAAAGGTTTAACGTTACAATGGTATCGCAACCTGTTACGGAAGAGATTGTATCAGTGTAAGTTCCGGGTTCTGTTAAAATTGTGCCATAAAAATCATAACTATCATCAGTGCAAATAACTGCATTGACAGTTTTTTGATTCAGCGAATTAACGGTCAAATTTAAAGTAATAATACTGTCGCAACCTGTTACGGAAGAGATTGTATCAATGTAAGCTCCGGATTCTGTTAGAATTGTGCCGTAAAAATTATAACTGTCATTTTCACAAATGGTCTTATTTAAAACAATATTTCCAGTATCACAATTTTCTAAACTAAATTCGCATGTTTCACCAATGTTGTTTGTGATAATTAGTTGTAAGTGAACATCGTATGATGAACTTTCAGCAGGTACAACAATATCACCCGTATAATTTGTTCCATTTATTGTCCAGTTATATTGTACATTATTAAATAATATTTCCAAATCGCTGTTATTTATTACGTAAAAGGTGTGGGTTTCACTGTTAAAAACTATTGTCGGTTTTGGCATATCATATTGAACTTTAAGATAAGGATGTCTAGAAGGGATGCTGTTTTCTTTGGTGGCAATCGCCATTCTTCTGTAATATTCAAATAAGTTTTCCGCATACGGCTGGCACATAATACCATGATAATCAGGATATAAATAGTTGCCATTAAGTAAAATATCATTAAGATTGTAAACAGCATCAAAAAAACAATTAGGAGTTGTCATTGTACCCATAATTTCGGGAGTAATAACGCTTGTTGTTCCATCGTTTGGTGGTTGATTATTCCATGTGAGTGTATTTTCATTCCACACTTCTAAAACCCTATGTAGAATATGTTTATTGCTTCTGTCGGATGCATTACATACAATATATCCGCTGCCATTGCCACTGCCAAATAGATATAAATCTGTATTTAAAATTTGAGAATTTGTTGTGCTGTTAAAATCGGATAAATCAAAGTTTATATAAAAACGTTTTATACCTGCGCCTGCATTACCATAATTATATGTCCAAATTGATGATTCTATAGAAGCATCATTTGGGTGGGGAGTTGAACTCACAGGACCATAGTAGTCGCTATCATATTGCAAATATGTAACTACTGCATCATCTGTCGTGTAATATGCTTGTGAGCAGGTAATACGACTCTGTGCCGGTATCACTCCAATATTGAGCAATATAAAAAGCATTGAAATAACAAATGTTTTCATGTTTTTATTAATTTTAATTTTTTTTATTTTACAAAAGTAATCATTTTTTTATAAAAAATTTTATTTGTATAAAAATAAAAAATAAATTAATTTTGCACACTTAAATTTTTTTTAAATAATCAATAACAATAAATAAAAATGAAATATAAATTTTTACCGATGCTTATGATTGCAAGTATGTTTGTCGTTTTGACAAGTTGCGACAAAAAGACAAAAGCCTCAACTGATGACTTTCAGTATTCTGTAGATAAATTTGCAGACATCGAAATTCTGCGTTATCAAGTCCCTGATTTTGAATCGCTGACTTTGCAGCAAAAACAGTACATTTATTACCTTAACGAGGCGGCATTGTCCGGAAGGGACATCCTTTACGACCAAAACTGCCGTTATAATCTTTGTGTACGGCGAACTTTGGAGGCGATATACGAAAACTATAGCGGCAACCGCAACTCTAACGATTTTGCCGCACTTACAACGTATTTGAAACAGGTTTGGATGGGGAATGGAATTCATCACCATTATTCGTATGATAAGTTCACGCCTGAATTTTCGCAAAAATTTTTCAACGACGCAGTTAAAAACATCGACAAAAATAGACTTCCTTTGGAAAATGGACAGACAGTCGACAAATTGCTGGAAGTTTTGGACAAAGTAATTTTTGATGCCGAATTTTTGAAAAAACGTGTAAATCAAGCAGATGGAGCGGATTTGTTGCTTACTTCCGCTCAAAATTATTACGAAAATGTTACTGAAGCAGAAGCGGAAAATTTTTATAATAAAATAAAAAATAAAAATCCAAACGAAACGCAGCCGATTTCTTATGGACTCAATAGCAAATTAGTAAAAGAAAACGACATTTTGACAGAAAAACTCTGGCATATTGGCGGAATGTATTCTGTAGCGATAGAAAAAATCGTTTTCAACCTTGAAAAAGCAAAACAGTTTGCCGAGAACGAACAGCAAAAAGTTGTAATTGACAAATTGATTGACTTTTACACAACTGCCAACCTCAAAACTTTTGATGAATATTGCATTGAATGGGTTAAAGAAACCGCAGGAATGGTTGATTTTATTAACGGATTTACCGAAGTTTATGGCGACCCGCTCGGAATTAAGGCAAGTTGGGAATCGGTTGTTAATTTCAAAAATATCGCTGCTACAAAGCGTACAGAAACCATCAGCGCCAATGCGCAGTGGTTTGAAGACAATTCGCCTATTGACCCGAAATTTCGTAAAGAAGAGGTAAAAGGGATTACTGCAAAAGTCATTACCGTAACTATGCTTGGTGGCGATTGCTATCCTTCTACACCTATCGGAATAAACCTCCCGAATGCTAATTGGATTCGAGCGCAATATGGTTCCAAATCGGTTACGATGGAAAATATTACCGAAGCATACGACCGCGCTTCGCTTAACAGCGGATTTGCAGGTGAATTCTACTGGTCGGATTATGAAAGGAATATTGTGAAAGAATACGGCTCGCTTACAAGCAATTTGCATACCGACTTGCACGAATGTTTGGGACATGCGTCGGGAAAACTTATGTCCGGAATATCAAAAGATAACCTCAAAGCATACGGTTCTACTATTGAAGAGGCACGTGCCGACCTGTTCGCACTTTATTATATTGCCGACCATAAAATGATAGAACTCAATCTTTTACCTAATGATTCTGCATACAAAGCCGAATATTATACTTACATGATGAACGGCTTGATGACCCAACTTACGCGTATTTTACCGGATAATAACATAGAAGAGGCTCATATGCGTAATCGTGCGCTGATTGCAAATTGGGTTTTTGAACGGGGAAAAACTGATAATGTGGTGGAATTTAAAGAAAAAGATGGTAAAACATACGTTGTGATAAACGATTACGCAAGACTCCGAAATCTTTTTGGAGAACTTTTGTATCAAATTCAAACCATAACTTCAACAGGCGATTATCAGGCGGCTCGGCAAATGGTTGAACAATACGGAGTTAAAGTAAATAAGACATTACATGCGGAAGTTTTGAAACGTTACAAAGAACTTAACCTTGCGCCATATAAGGGCTTTGTTAATCCTGTTTTCACTGCAATAACCGACAAAAACGGCAATATTACGGATGTAACTATTTCTTATTCTGAAAATTACGTTGACCAGCAATTACGCTACTCGAAAGATTATTCGTTTTTGGGAAAAAATATGTAACTAAATTATAGATAATTCTTGTACAAAGTATTTTTCATTTTGTAACAAAAAAATTTTAGTTGTATATCTTTATAACAATTATTTTAAAGGTATACAACTTTTTATATGTTTTTTACATAATATACTGCTCGCTGATAGATTTATGGACTTGAACTCTCTGAATAGTATCTGCAAACATTTCGGCTATCGAGAGGATTTTTACTTTTGGGCAACGAGATTTATCAAAAGGAATCGAATCAGTAAAAGTAATTTCCGTAAGGGCGGAATTTTCAATACGCTGACAAGCATCTCCCGACATTACTCCGTGAGAGACAATAGCCCGTACACTCTTTGCACCACTTTTAACCATCAAATCGGCTGCAACGCATAATGTGCCTGCTGTATCTGCCATATCGTCAATTAAAATAACATTATTATCTTTTACATCACCAATCATACGCATATCGCCGATAACATTTGCTTTTTCGCGAGTTTTATAACAAATAACCAAAGGTACTCCAAGATATTTGGAATAAGAACCGACGCGTTTTGAACCGCCTACGTCGGGCGAGGCAACAACCAAATCGTCTAATTTTAACGATTTTATGTATGGGGCAAAAATAGTTGAGGCATAAAGATGGTCAACAGGAACATTAAAAAATCCTTGAATTTGGTCGGCATGCAAATCCATTGTAATCAAACGGTCGATTCCTGCTATTCCGAGCATATCGGCAATAAGTTTTGCGCCTATTGATACGCGAGGTTTATCTTTGCGATCTTGGCGTGCCCAGCCGAAATACGGTACTATAGCGATAACTTTATATGCTGAGGCGCGTTTAGCGGCATCTACCATCAGCAAAAGTTCCATCAAATTGTCGGAATTTGCAAAAGTTGATTGAATCAAATAGACATATTGCCCGCGAATGGACTCATCAAACCATACGGCAAACTCACCGTCAGAAAAATGCTCTATATTAAGTTTACCAAGCGGACAACCTATTGAACTGCAAATCTTTTCAGCCAAATCATGACTTTTTGTACCTGAAAAAATTTTAAACTCATTACCTGAACTGTCAATCATTTTTTTATATTTTTTTAAGTAAAATATTGTGTGCAAAATTAATTAATTAAACTTTACAAAACAAAAATTTTATATCAAAATTTTTTATGTATAGAATATTTTTTTTACTAATTTTGCACTTTTGAATTTAATAACCTGAGTTTTATTATTATTTAGTTAGTATGTCCGACAAAAATATGATAATCGCAGTCGATTTTGGAAGCACACACACTACTATGATTGCAGCGGAAGTTGTTGATGACAGGGTAAAAGTGTTGTCGGTGGTTCATGGCGATGATAAAGAAGAATTAGTACAAAATGCAAACGACACCTTACCGACTTTGCCATTGAAACAAACCACATTATTCCGATCTCGAGTGCAGAACGGAATTGTTGTGCAGGCAACAGATCTGTCTCATCAAATCATAAAAATGACAAAAAGTATGAACGATTCTTTGCACCTGAAAAAAAGTGAAAGAATCAAAAGTATGTATGTTTGCATAAATGCAAAGACAATGAAATGTGTCAAACATACAGTTATGCGTTCGTTCTCACGTTCTTTCGAAATAACTGATGCGTTATTATCAGAAATGGAAAACGAATGCCGTCAGTCACTAACACAGGATACAATAGAGGTTTATCATATTATTGCTGTTGATTATGAACTTGATAATAAACATTTTACAACCCCTCCACAACAAAAAGGGCGCAATTTGCAGGTTACTTACCATGCAGTAACAGGTAGTAAGAAAATTGGGAAAAATATTTATGAGATTTTCAATCGTACTGCTGAAATAGATTTCAAAAACTATAAGCCGCTTTCTATGGAATCTATTGCCGAGGCAGTTCTTTCGCAGGAAGAATGTGACGATGGTGTAGCTCTGATAAATTTTGGGGCTACTACTACAACATTAGCACTTTATTTGAATGGACAATTGGAAACCCTTTTGGTTGTTCCGCTTGGAAGTTATAATATAACAAAAGACCTTCAATCGTTGGAAATTAGCGAATCGTATGCCGAAAAACTTAAAATTAAATTTGGGATTGCAATGGAATCGCTTGTAGAACAGGATCCAACGATTAAAATTCCGTCAATGATACCAAATGACCCTGATGTGGAGGTATTAAAAAGTTATGTGGCAAAAATAATAGAGGCGCGGCTTAACGAAATTTTTGCTCTTATTTTTGAAATTTTGAAAAATAATAAAAATAAAATAGAGACAGGAATTGTGCTTACCGGCGGCGGCTCAAAACTAAGAGGAATAGATGTTTTTATTGAGAAAAAAACGGGAATAAAAACTACATTTGGCAACCATGCCGACAAACTTACCAAAAACACTGATAAAAAATTTGCTGACCCTTTTTACACGCAACTTATTGGAATGTGTTTATTAATAAATAATTACAGAGAAGAAAACCCGTATTCAGATACCGATGTTTTCATTTTATGGAAAGAAAGATTGAAAGAATTAAGGGAAAAAATAAAAAATACTATTGTTGCAAAAATACCTTCACTGCTCTCTAATGATGATAATCCTATATAAAAAATATAATTAGCACTTAGAATTTGAAAATAAAATATTATGTCAAAAAATTTAGTAATCGTTGAGTCGCCGGCTAAGGCAAAAACTATTGAAAAGTTTTTGGGAAAAGATTTTCACGTTTTGTCGAGTATGGGGCATATTCGCGATATTGTTGAAAAAGGTATCGGAATAGATTTTATGCACAATTATACTCCGCTTTATGAAGTTAGTCCGGATAAAAAGAAAATTGTTGCCGAACTGACAAAAGCATCGAAAGATGCTGATATAGTATGGCTTGCCTCCGATGAAGACCGCGAAGGAGAAGCGATAGCGTGGCATTTGTATCAGGTGCTAAAACTCAACGATAATAATACCAAACGCATTGTATTTCACGAAATTACAAAAGATGCAATATTGCAGGCAATTCAAAACCCGCGCAAAATAGACATCAACCTTGTTGATGCTCAACAGGCGAGAAGAGTTTTAGATAGAATTGTAGGTTTTGAACTGTCGCCGGTTCTTTGGCGCAAAGTGAAACCATCGCTTTCGGCAGGACGTGTTCAGTCGGTTGCCGTGCGGCTTATTGTTGAGCGCGAGCGCGAAATAAATAATTTCAACCCTGATATAAACTACAGAGTTACAGCCGTTTTTTCCTCAAAAGATAAAAACGGACAAAAAGTAGAATTGAATTGCGAACTATCGCAGCGCTTTAAAACCAAAGAAGAAGCATACGCCTTTCTTGAACACTGTAAAACAGCCCAATTTGCTGTTGCTGATATTGTTAAAAATCCTGCGAAAAAATCGCCGGCGCCGCCTTTTACAACCTCTACCTTGCAACAGGAGGCAGCACGAAAACTCGGTTTCTCTGTTTCACAAACGATGAGAATCGCACAAATGCTTTACGAATCAGGGCGAATTACTTATATGCGTACCGACTCTGTGCATCTATCCGATTTGGCATTAAACACTTCAAAAACAGAAATTTCAAAGGTTTATGGCGATAAATATTATAAGCGTCGTCAGTTTTCAACTAAAACCAAAGGAGCGCAAGAAGCACACGAGGCAATACGACCAACATATATGAATGTTAATTCTATTGATGGTTCGGCGCAGGAAAAACGTTTGTATGAACTGATTTGGAAACGCACTATTGCCTCGCAAATGGCTGATGCTCAATTAGAAAAAACAGATATTAATATTAAAATTTCGGGCAGTCGGCTAATGTTTACCGCAAGCGGTGAAGTGATTATTTTTGATGGTTTTCTTAAAGTTTATTTAGAATCGACAGACGATGATACATCAAATGAGCAGCAACAACGTTTGCCTGAAATGAAAACAGGTGAAAATGCTGATGCAGAACAAATTACAGCGCAGCAACGTTTTTCTCAACGCCCCCCGCGATATACTGAAGCAAGTCTGGTTCGTAAATTGGAAGAGTTGGGAATTGGTCGCCCGTCGACCTATGCACCAACCATTTCCACTATTCAAAATCGTAATTATGTTGAAAAAGGAGACCGCCCTGCCGAAAAACGTGACTTTGTTGAATTGGAACTTAAAAAAGGTAATATTAACGAAAAAATAAAATCGGAAAATACCGGCGCCGAAAAAGCAAAAATGTTCCCAACTTCAATCGGGTTAGTCGTTACCGATTTTCTTACAGAGTATTTTCCGGATATTATGAATTATAATTTTACTGCAAAAGTAGAAGATGATTTTGACGAAATTGCCAAAGGAAAAGAGAAATGGACGCAAATGATTGATGTTTTTTATAAAAAATTTCATAAAGATGTAGAGAATACGCTTGAAACTTCTGAACGCCAAAGCGGGGAACGCATATTAGGCAAAGACCCAAAAACAGGCAAGCAGGTTTCTGCTCGCATCGGACGCTTTGGTCCGATAGCACAAATCGGAACATCAGAAGATGCCGAAAAACCCGTTTTTGCCTCGCTGCGCCGCGAGCAAACTATTGAAAGTATTACCTTGGAAGAAGCGCTCGAACTTTTCAAACTGCCTCGTGAAGTTGGTGATTATGAAGGCAAACCGATGAAAATTGCTATTGGACGTTTTGGACCGTATATTTTGCACAACTCCTCTTTTTATTCGCTTCAAAAATCTGATGACCCAATGAAAATAACCCAAGAACGCGCAATTGAAATTATTGAGAACAAACGTCAAACCGAACAGAACAAAACTATTCATAATTTCGATGATATTCAAGTGCTTAACGGACGTTTTGGAGCATATATCAAATTCAATAATTCAAATTATAAAATTCCAAAAGGAACGAAGCCGGAAGAACTTACAAAGGAAAAATGTCAGGAAATTATTTCTGCACAACCCGATGTAAAACCCAAAACAGCACGCCGAAAAAATGTTAAGAAAAGTTGAACGATATTTCAGTTGGTTCAGAATAATAATAATTTGAATGGCAACTTTTATTTTTTACAAAATGTATGAATTAATTACGATAATTGGACCTACTGCGTCGGGGAAAACGGCTGTATCTTGTGCGGTGGCTGCACGGTTGCATTCGGCGGTTATTAGCGGAGATTCGCGGCAGGTTTATCGCTCAATGGATATTGGGACAGGCAAAGATTTGAATGAATATTTTGTTGATAATCAACAAATTCCTTATTATTTAATTGATATTTGTCAACCGGGAAGCAGATATAATATTTTTCAATATCAGAGAGATTTTCATAATATTTTTTCGCAATTAAAAAATAAAAATATTGTTCCTGTGCTTTGTGGCGGCTCAGGGCTGTACATTGAGGCAGTTTTGCGCGGGTACAACTTGCCGGATGTGCCTGAAAATAAAATATTACGAAACTCGTTAAAAAACAAAACATTAGAAGAATTGACAGCAATTCTTGCTACTTATAAAACCCTGCACAACACCACCGACACAAGCAGTCCTCAGCGAGTAATTCGCGCTATTGAAATTGCCTGTTTTTCACAAAAAAATAATCTTCAATTATGTGAATTTCAGCCTATTAACAGTTTAATTATTGGTATTGATATTGAGCGGGAAGCACGCCGTGAAAAAATTTCACAACGTCTAAAAAATCGTCTTGAAAGTGGAATGGTTGACGAAATAAAAAACTTACTCGCAAATGGAGTTTCAGCAGACGACTTAATTTATTATGGACTTGAATATAAATATGTTACACAATTTGTACTCGGTCAAATTTCGAACAACGAAATGTTTACACAACTCGAAATTGCTATTCATCAGTTTGCAAAACGGCAAATGACTTGGTTTAGAGGAATGGAACGGCGTGGATTAAAAATTCACTGGCTTGAATGGCAAATGCCTTTGTCTGAAAAGGTCGATTATATTTTAAATTTAAATGGAAGCGGTGGAGATTAAGAAAAATAATTGTACTTTTGCCATAATCTTAAATTTTTGACGGATAATATTTTTATAAACTCTTATAACTCAATGCAGGAAGATTTCGACATCGACATACGGAGCAGCAAAATAAACGAGCGTGAGCGTGAATTTGAAAATGCACTGCGCCCGTTATCGTTCGATGATTTTAGCGGACAGGAAAAAATTGTGGAAAATCTGCGCATTTTTACTCAGGCGGCGCGTATGCGTAGCGAGTCGCTCGACCACGTTTTGCTGCACGGACCGCCGGGATTAGGCAAAACTACACTTTCGAGCATTATTGCCAATGAACTTAATGTTGGTTTTAAAATTACATCCGGTCCCGTTTTAGACAAGCCGGGCGACCTTGCCGGATTGCTAACAAGTTTGGAAACCAATGATGTCCTTTTTATTGACGAAATTCACCGTCTCAGCCCCATTGTAGAAGAATATCTTTATTCTGCAATGGAGGACTATCGTATTGATATTATGATAGATAAAGGTCCAAGTGCGCGCTCAATTCAACTTGACCTCAATCCATTCACTCTTATTGGAGCAACAACCAGAAGCGGATTGCTCACTTCGCCGCTCAGGGCACGTTTTGGAATTAATTGTCATTTTGAATATTATGATAATCAGGTAATTAAACATATCATTTTGCGTTCTGCAAGACTGCTTGACGTAAATTGCAACAACGATGCAGCAACCGAAATTGCCGGACGAAGTCGTGGAACTCCGCGAATTGCCAATGCTCTTCTGCGCCGCGTACGCGACTTTGCTCAGGTCAAAGGAAGTGGTTCTATTGATATTGAAATTGCAAAATATGCACTTGAGGCATTAAATATTGACCGCTACGGACTTGATGAAATTGACAATAAAATTCTTACTACAATTATTGACAAATTTAGCGGCGGACCTGTCGGACTTACAACCATTGCTACTGCACTTGGCGAAGATGCAGGCACATTAGAAGAGGTTTATGAGCCATTTTTAATAAAAGAAGGATTCTTAAAACGCACCCCACGCGGGCGTGAGGTTACTGAATTGGCATATAAGCATTTAGGCAAAATTCGATTCTCAAAAAAAACAAAAGAATTGTTTTAAGAAAAAAAATGCCATTCTTGTTTAGAACGGCATTTCCCTGTTTAAAAATTATATCAATATATCAAAATAAATATTATTTTTCCAAATATGCAACAACGTCTCCTTTTTTAACAACTTTCCCCTGTTCAACGGCATCAACTGCTCTTCCGTCGTAGTTGGAATAGATAAATTCAAGTCCGTTAGTTGTTTGCATTGCACAAAGAAGGTCGCCTTCTTTGAAAAGTTTTCCGTTTTCGGGTTTTATCGAGATGTCGTCAAAATCAAATTCCCACAAAACACGTCCGCCCACAGGAGCAATAATCGCCTCAGCGTTAGGGTGACGGGCTATTGCAAGTTCGGTCAAATTAACCGAAGGCGCTGCCGTACCTCCTACGCTAAAACGTTTGTTTATTTCGTCTTCGAGTTCTTTGTTGAAACGTTTTTTCGCCTCGCCCGATTTATATTCACGATATTGCTTTTCGTGCATTGCAAATTCAAAAAGTTCTTCATCATCCTGTCCGCGCTCCCATCCGAGTTCCTTCATCATCTCAATATATTTCGGCAATTCATCGGGATAATTATCCTGAGGATTATTGGTAGAAAATTCTAAACCCTTTTCTTTTGCAAGTTCAATAATTTCGGGTGCAAGTTGTCCGGGCAAATTTCCTGCTTTGCCAAGAATCATATCCCATGTTGCTTTGTCAATCATTTCGTAACGTTTTCCACCTTTGCTCATAGTGAAAATATTCATCAAGGCAATATTTTTAACATATTGGCTAAAAGGCGTTACAAGCGGTGGATAACCCACTTTGGGCCATACATAATTCACTTCATCAAAAAGTTGAACAAGCAGTTCATCTTCGGTCAGTTCTTTTTGTCCTTTTGCTTTGAGATTGGAATTAATAGCGGCGTGGACACCTTTTAAGTCAGCCATTAACGACCCCATCATTCCGCCCGGAAGTCCGCAGCCAATGAGCAACGAATTCATAAAACGATTCCTATCGTCGATAAAATATCCCAAAAAGTCGTCTATAAAACTTTGCGTCAGTTCGCGCACTTTCATATAGGCATTCATATTGATTTCCGGAACATTAAAGCCGGCATCACGGAGCATTTCAATAATTGTAATTACATCAGGGTGAATCATTCCCCATGCGAGCGGTTCCATTGCCACGTCAATATAATCAATTCCTGCTTTTGCCACTTCAAGCATTGAGGCAACCGAAAATCCTGGTCCTGTATGTCCGTGATATTCAACAGGAATATCAGGATGTTTATCTTTTATTGCCTTAACAATTTTTCCATTTGTAACCGGACGCCCAACACCAGCCATATCTTTCAAACAAATTTCATCGGCGCCTGCTGCAATCAATTCTTCTGCCATTCGGATATAATAATCTGCATTGTGAATCGGTGAATAAGTGATGCACATTGTTGCCTGAGCAATCATTCCTGCGTCTTTTGCCCAGCCGATTGCGGGAATAATATTGCGATTATCATTCAAACCGCAAAAGATGCGCGTAATATCGACGCCCTGTGCTTTCTTAACTTTATACATCAATTTGCGCACGTCAGCCGGAACAGGATTCATCCGAATTCCGTTAAGTCCTCTATCTAACATGTGAGTTTGAATGCCTGCATTATTAAAATATTTGCAAAAAGCGCGAACAGATTCATTAGGATTTTCACCAAACAGCAGATTAACCTGTTCGGAGGCGCCGCCGTTTGTTTCTACGCGGGCAAAACAGCCCATTTCAATAATGTGTGGAGCGACTTTTTCAAGTTGGTCTTTGCGGGGTACATATTTACCCGACGATTGCCACATATCTCTGTAGAGTAATGAAAATTTGATTTCTTTCATATTATTATTAATATTTTTATTAAACTATTGTATATGAGAATTTTATATATATAATTTATTCCCTAAAAAATTACAACAAAAGTACTGCTTTTTTTATTAAAAAAAATACTTATAAGTAGATTCAAGTATCAAATGCAACTTTTTTTGCTGTTTTTTTATGAGAAAATATTTTTTATTCGGCTGTAACTATATTTTTTTATATATTTGCAGCCGAATAAAGGAGTATTATTATGATTGGCAGAAATTACGAAAAAGCAGAATTACAACGAATTATTGAAAGCGATAAAGCCGAGTTTGTTGTAGTGTTTGGACGCAGACGTGTGGGAAAAACATTTCTTGTGCGCGAGTTTTTTAAGAACGAATTTACATTTTACCACACAGGAATGGCGAAAAGCACAAAGAAAAAGCAACTTCAAGCATTTAATACTTCACTTAACAAGTATGGGAACACTGTATTTCCACAATCAAAAGATTGGTTTAATTCTTTTCAACAACTTGAAAAACTGATTATTACCAACCGT
>Ga0123357_10006964_pt1 | contig 13899 bp, 12 predicted proteins | sample TergutEmb28metaG_FD_89873 | JGI IMG/M metagenome (GOLD analysis project Ga0123357, IMG submission 89873) | Embiratermes neotenicus P4 segment gut microbial communities from Petit-Saut dam, French Guiana - Emb289 P4 | ecosystem: Host-associated > Arthropoda: Insects > Digestive system > Gut ... | reverse complement strand
CGAGGCTGAGTGGACCCCGTTCCAGACCCACTACTACTCAGAAAATCTGGTAGCGCCGGGGATCGAACCCGGGACCTCTGTATCTGTAGCCAGAAACTCTGACCACTGGACCACAGAGGCGGTTGTTAAATTAAACGATATGTAATTAAGATTACCGCTAAACCGGTTTACTGGTTAAGAGAACCCCACGTCCATTGGTTCATTAGTCTGTCCATTTATTTCCGTCTCTGTCTGTCTGTGACGTGCTATCAGTGACTGAACCATGTAAGGTATTTTCATGAAATTCAGTGCTGTATTTCTTTACGAAAGTTATCGAGTAAGCCAGAGTTTCCTGAAGTGTCAGTCACACCCTGCATCAGCAGACAAATTAACTTCTGCCCTCACTTTATTCCCTGACCGATTCTCGCGAAATGCAGCATTTCTTACAATCAGTGCATCGAACGCGTGAACGCCGTACTTGACGTGAAGATGTAAATATAAGTGCCACATACACTGGCACGCCGGTACGAGATATGTGCACGTAACGAAGTTCGGCATTTGCGATTTGTGTGTGTGTGTGTGTGTGTGTGTGTGTGTGTATGAAAATCGGCCCAGAGAAGTTCATGCGTTTTTTGGCGCTTTATAAAATCACTTCCACTCGTGTACCCTGAAGCCGTGTGATATTTTGAAAGCAAAGAACGCCTTGCCGCCCCATTTACAGAAGCGCCCAGTGCTAATACAACCTTCGTGTTTCTGCTGCTCGGGATGACCCACGACGACTTCCTCCGGCTAGCAGTCACGAAGTCGAAGACGCTGTTTTGGGATGTGAAGGGTGTGCTGGAGTGTTGGAATAAGAAAGAACTCCCTTCCGCTGGAGAGGTCTCAAATACCAGTTTCACGAGGCTGGATTGAGGAGCACTGGCCCTTAATTTTGTTGGTGGTAGACGAACAACGCTGACGCCGTGGGACGCCGCCATGTGCACTGTCTCATCCCATGCCGTATAGAAACTTAGTTCAGAAATCAGATGGGTTGAATGCCTGGCAAACATAACGAGAAACATGTACTGTAGGCGTTTTAACATTAATAGGTCCGTGCATCGCTAGTATATTCGCAGAGTACAGCCAACAAGATGCCGCGTTTCTCTATTCTCTATTTATTTATTCCTGTAATACGCGCTACATGTTTCAGACGGGTTTTCCGTCCATCATCAGGAGCTCAAAACTGCACATACAGCGTCAGGTATTTGTTAGACCATGCCGGCCAGGCTAGCAGCAGGTAGCACTAACGGTCTGACAAATACCTGACGCTGTATGTGCAGTTTTGAGCTCCTGATGATGGACGGAAAAACCGCCTGAAACATGTAGAGCGTCTTACAGAAATAAATAAACTGAGAAGCGTCGCATCTTGTTGGTTGTACTCTGAGAATGCACTATAGGCTTTTCGGCGTTTACGGTCTGTCGGTATACATACCGTGAATAATTCGGAGCAGATTAATTTCAGGGAATGCCTGCTACAATTAGGTCCAAAACACTTCGTGTTTCAATTTGCTGTCGAAGTGTAAAGTTAAAAGTAAACTTCACCCTAGAATAGGCCGAAAAGTTCCAGAGAGGGAGTAGAAGTATAGCTGTACTCTTTCATTAACCTCGACCCTAGATGGGGGTGGGTGGTCAACGCCACGCCCCGGCCGCTGTACCCCCGGGAAAGAGCCAGTTCCCATTTTATAGGAGGCTGGGTGGGCCCCAGGGCCGGTCTGGACAGGTACGGAAAATGTCGCCCCCACCGGGATTCGATCCTGGACTGTCCATCCACTGTCTAAGGATACGAAATATTAAAATATAAAAAAATTATAATTGCGTATGTTGATTGCCTGGGTTTGAAACTGGGTCTGACGTATTAAGGGAGGAATATGAGGTGAGGGTGTTGGAGAATAGGGTCCTGAGGGAGATGTTAGGACCTAAGAGAAGGAAAACGATAGGAAACTGGACAAAACTACGTAATGAGAAGTTTCCTAAGACACGCTAATCAACAAAATTCGGGCGTTGATATCAAGGCTGATGAGATGGACGAGGAAGTTGGCTCATATGGGGGAGAAGAGAAATCCATTCAGGGATTTGGTGGGGAAACCTGTAGGAAAGAGACCACTTGGAAGAACCATGCTTAAATGGGAGGATAATATTAAAATTGAATGGCAAGGCGTTGGCTGTATTGATGTGGTTGAGGATAGGGGTGGGTGGCCAGCCCTTTTGAAAACGGTAATGAACATTCGGGGTTCACAAAATGCAGAGGATTATTGACTAGCTGAGAAAGTGTTAGCTCCTGAACAAGGACTCTGTTCCATGGACTGAGTGAGTTAGTTATTTAATTAGGGACTTAGTTAGTGAATAAACAGTCCTACAGCCTTAATGACGGTGATGATACAAATGGTATTTTCATACTTCTTCTTTTTAATATTATGATTTTGTTGTTTGATAGTTACTGAAACTTGACACAATCTTCATCTTGCATAATTTCAAATCTCTGCTTTGGGATACAGATGTCACCAATTGCCGCAACTGCCAGCATGGAAAGTTTTGTAACATAGGTTTAAATAAATGTGTGTAATACTGAGTGTGCTGTTGTTGTTGTTGTTTTTTGTACCGAAGTGGGAGCTTGAGTTAGACATGGGTGTACACATTTGTTAACGTTAATTGAAAGGAGGAAATATTTTTCTTTTCTACGATCCGTAAACGAGAGAAGTTCTGAATTCAGCAGATATGCATTAAGTGTATATAATGTGCGTGAAGAATCAGTAAAGATTCGTGAATTTTGAACCATTTGCCGAGAGGAATTTATCCACTCTTTCAGTGATAAATCTGCCCACACACTGAGCCAGGATAGTCCATTCCGTATATTGATTAAGTTACTGACTAAATGACAGAGGTATCGAGGTTCGCTTCCCGGCAGGTCATGAGATATCTTCTCCAAAGTGCCCAGACCGTCTCTGGAATCGACTCAGCTTGCTAAACCAAAGGGTACAGGGAAGTCAGTCCTTGGGAGTAAAGCGATCGGAGGTTGAACCTGACCACTATGTGTAATGCTGAGATTAAGTGGGAGCTATGCCTCCACTACCCCACATATCTCATGTGCGTGCCCATCGATATCTTTGTTTTACATACGAAATACAAGCGTCTATATCCACTTACATCATATCGACGTCCAATTCCAACTTTCTGCCCGAGACATCCATTTGGGCTCTACCCGCCAGACGGACTGCCCACGGTACTGTGAGCTCGAAGTTGATGGGAATGCCGAGTTCAGTGACAACCGCCGTCTGCATTGTGGTCTTGTCCACCTTCTGGTAATGGAAGTCTTTCCCGGTCTTCAGTTCCTCCATCAGCTTCCTTCCAGCTAAAACGAAAATTTATTACAATGGACAAGTGTGGGGCCTTAAATTGGTCTGCTTGTGTTTGAAGTGTCTCTCTGACGGAATCGGGACAGCAGTTGCTAATTTATGATATTTCGAAGTTTATAATTCCTTTTATCTGTTGGGAAATCCACTATTCTGGGTTATTACGCAGCCAGTAGTGGCAATTTATTACCGACGTTTCGGGACAACCTGTCGGTCTCGTATTCAGGGGTCAAGATTTTTTTTTAGATTCTTGACTCCTGAAGACGGCACCGATATGCTGTCCCAAAACCTCGGTAAGAAATTGCCACTACTGGCTGCGTAACAACACACAAGAGCGCAGATCCCATCTACTTCGCGCAGGAAGCCTGAAACCAATTTTATCTGTTGCTTTTTATTGTTGATAATTAAGTATTGCTTCATATGTCTAGCTACTTTTACGGACCAACGCAAGTTGCGTGTCCAAATGTTATAAATACCACAAAATATGAAATTTCGAGGTCATTTGCATGATATATCTCAGACGGCGATAAAAAAACAAAGAAAAAAGAATGAAACGGATATTTAAAATTTCAGTGGAATTATTGTACATTAGAGGGGGCACATGCTGTGACGCAGTTGGTTGAGGCACTGCGCTACAAGCCGGAAGGACGCGGGTTCGATTCCCCATGGTGTCATTGGAATTTTTTATTGACACAATCCTTCCGGCCGCACTATGTCCCAGGAATTCACTCAGCCTCTAACAGAAATGAGTAAGGTAAAGGTAAAGTGATCCCGTTACAGGCCCAGTGTGGCCCAGAGGGTGGGTAGAGGTATAGCTCTACTCTTCCATGACCGCGGCACTAGAAGGGGTGAGTGGCCAGCAGCACGCCCCGGCCGCACTTTACCCCCGGGAAAGACCCGGTATCCATTTTACAGGAGGCTGGGTGGGCTCCAGGGCCGGTCCGGATGGGCGGAAAATGTCGTTCCCACCGCGATTCGATCCCGGACCGTCCAGCCCGTAGTCAGTCGCTATACCAGCTGCGCTACCCGGCCCACAACAGAAATGAGTACCAGGAATATGTCCTGGGGGTAAAGGCGGCCGGTGTGCAGGGCTGACAACCTTACCACCTTCATGTGCCAACTGTCTCAAAATCTTGGAGCCTCAGACTCCTGGAACCCTTAGGGCCTGTCCAGGCCTGTAACAGGATTGATTTTTTTATTGTGCGTTATACATGTAAGTGGACACAATATTCCTTAAGAATAAACGTGATGGTGATACGTACGAGACGTGCTTAAGGTAGTAGGAAATACTGACTTTTGTAGGTAGTATGGAGTACGGACATCACGAATTTCGCGTTGTGAATAAGTGTAGAAGAAATATTGAAGGAATTCTGATGCAGAAACCTTTGCAAAAGGTACTACGTAGCTTCATAACCGAGGAAATGGTGGGCGATAATATTAAAACTAAGATTAAATAAATCTTTCTAAAAACGTACCTGATTCTAGTTCGAGTAATAGAGCGGGTTTGTTTAATGAAGTTGTTGAAGGCTCGGTCTCTATTCTGGACATTTATTAAGCTCAACTTGTCAGCTGTTCATGGAATCTGCAGTACACGTGTGTTTAGTCACATGTGTCTTACCTCTTGCTAATTCCACCGGTAATTCGTTGTCGAACGGGAAAACACGCTCCACAAAATTGCCAAGCTGTATACGGAAATCTCCTTCAAACTTGGGCAAGTTTCTTTGAGCAATCTTCAATTTTTCTCTCAGCCATCTTGTGCTTCTCTCCAGATCTCGAATGGCTGGCCTGGCTTGCGACCTATCATCGCTGGGATATATGAGCTCTCGGAGTATTGTCAGGAAGTGATCTGGATTGGATATGACAACATCTCCCTGTACAGAATATCTCAAAATTAAGTTTTGTAAACACATGCCGGATGACTATGAAGTACGTGTAAATACATAACATTAAATGGTTGTATGTCCCAAACGGATTGCTTTAAAATTTTGTGTTACTCGCTGTTCCTAAGTGGAAGTCGTGAAGAACTGCATTTTATACAAGGCGGAGCACCAATATGTTTTGCCCTATCCGTTCGTGCGTGGCTTAACAACCATTTTGTTGGTAGTTCGATTGGGCGTCGAGGACCAGCGGAATCGTTTCCGCGAAGTCCCGGTTTTACTCCTTGTGACTGATTTTTGTGGGGTTGCGCCAAACAGGAAGTTTACCTTCGAAAACCAGAATGGAAGGAAAAATCGGAGGTACTTTGTCGCAGCTCGTATTGGCTTTTTGATGGAGCTGTGACCACCAGGTTGCAGACGTATGTGTTGCAGGACGCTCGGGCGTGCGTCGAAATATGGCACTGAAAGGTACTTGTATGGGCTTTAAAATGGTCGAAGATTTGTGACAATGCGACGTTCCGTTTATGAGGTAAAGCCATTTAACAATGCGTACCTACTTGTCAGTTACACTGTAATTTTGGCCTGATAAGAATTACAAAGCATCCTAGATAAGCAAGGTTCCTTAAGTCATAACAATTAAACGACAAGTCATTACAGCATTCAATCTGGCTCATTTATTCCACTGCAGTATGAAAATGTTTCATCGTCATCTCAGAGCACAAATGTACTGGACATGCCCATGTGGGTACGAGTTTAGACACTGCAGCCTGGAAGGAATCGCGCTCATGCATTCGCAACGATTTACGAAAAGCCATTTCCACCTCATCTTTTTGGAATCGGCGACGTCACCAGCCAAAACAAATTATGTTACCGCTGACTAAAGTGCTGAGTGCACAATTGAAACACTCGCTTTCGTATTGCTATAACTACTACTACTACTACTACTTCCACTACTACTATTACTACTACAACTATTACTACTACTACTTCCATTACTATTTCTCGCTGTAGCACAGTGGTTAAGGCGCTGCGCTACAAATCGGAAGGTCGCTGGTTCGATTCCTGACGGTGTCATTGCAGTTTTTCATTGACATAATCCTTCCGATCTCACTATGGCCCTGGGGTCGACTCAGCCTCTAACAGAGTACCAGGAATATTTCCTGGGGGTAAAAGCGGCCGGTGCGTAAGGCTGACAACCTTACCACAATCCTGGGCCATTGTCACGTAATCTTGGAATCTTAACTTCCTGGAACCCTCTGGGCACCTCGGGCCTATAATGGGACTGATTTACCTTTACTACTACTACTACTACTACTTGTACTACTACTGCTGCTGTTACTACCACTACTAATACTAATACTACTATTAGTACTATTAATACTTCTACTACTACTGCTGCTGTTACTACTACTGCTACATCCATCTACAAAATGAAATGCTTGATGACACAAATATTTCAGGCTAGGGAGTCTTGCATTTTGAACTTGCTGGTATGTAGTTCATACCAGATGTTTACTGGAACAGGGTTGGGAAATTTGGGAAATTTGTGTTGTTTATAGCGTGCATTGTTTTACAGTCCGTGTTTTTAAAAAGCAGCAAAATACACTAATTGAAATACAATAAAACAGACCACAAAACACACTTATATCAGGTGCCAGCACCTACATGTTTCGGCACCAAGTTTTCATCACCAGGGGGTTCATCAAAAACAAAGGTTCTTTGGTCCAACACGTAATTCAAGCGCTATTGGTCCCCCCCCCCTCCCCCCACTTGCATCAAATGTTAGAACTCCAGACAACACACCGACAGTACATGTGCACAACACACAGCGGTGAGTCTTTTCTATCCCACATTCGCAGCCGTTTGTACAGCCCTGCCTGTGGACCCAGACAGCCATATTGATATGTGGTCCAATGGGATCTTTTTTCGACTGAAGTGTGCGATGTGCTTTTGTCAGTGTATATAGTATACAGACTATAACATAGTAATTGAACTGGTGCATTTTGTTGGCTTTTAAAAATATGGGAAGTGTTGGGGAAGTTCGTAGTGCAACACAGCTAAGCGCATCAGTCTGTGAGGTTCTGCGCAATAGTGGGACACTTGTGTGACTTTTTCATTTACGCATCTTCTTCAAAACGACGTTCCGGAAGCCATTCTGCTGCTAGATGGAGAGGCTATCTCCTGTCAGTGACCCCACTAGAGTTGTTTTAGTTATATGAAACTCATCACATGATACAATGGAGAAAACACGTAAAGTTAATAGCGTAACCGTTAGATTAGATTAGTGATAGCAGGATGCAGACGGATAGTCGGGCGAACGGGCGTTCAGTATGTTCTCTGCATCAGGCGTTCCTTTCTTACTCTGCGCTTAAAATACATTTTGTACGCCCCATTTCTTTTCAAAGCGCAATTTATTGTCATTGAACCAGAATTGTTATATTTGGCTGATCAGACCTTCTGGAGGGACGCGTTGCCCACACCGGTTACGTTTCAGATTGATGTTGAAACGTAACTTTGGGGGGAAGGAAAGGTCCGTTATGTCGGAAGGTTGGAGGGGATTTTGGTCAACTAGGACCAGAATTGCTTCATAAATTTCAGAAAACAAATTCTATGTAGGTACTTAGCCGACCTGGAATGGCACCCGCGACAGTCCTCCTAGGCGCTGCGTGTAGCGATAGTAGAAGTTGGTGGCATCCAGACTGCCTTCGTATGACAGTTGGTTCATCACAATTTGTTGCAGATCGTTGCTAACTGTCGACCACAGAACATTATGGGATGTGTGTATTCCCAGAGGCACTGGCCTTGCCAAGGGTAGCACCATGCTCGCGTACCTGGATCTGTACATAATATTGGGTTTAGTGGACAGTCATATAGCATTTCTTAGTAAGAGAAGCCTGGGGAAATTGCAGAATGAGGGCGCCGTCTTTTATACACAACACCAAATATTCTGCGCTTGGTCATGTGAAGGTAGTGACTGGGCAAGGCCGAGTATTTGAAGGGGAGAAAAATACATAGAGGAGTTTGGTGGCGAAATATGAAGGAAGGATACGAACTGCGAGGTCTACAAGTAGACAGGAAGATATTTCAGTGGAGTTTAAAGTGAAAATAATCGAAGGACATGGCTCGATATGTAGGGACACGTGTCGTGCTTTTGTGAACACGGTGATAAACCTTCGTTTTCAGTAAAATACAGGGTTATTCATAATTCCCGAACACGTTTTATAAAATCGGTACACTTGAAGGGCGGAAAAGACTGCAACAATCGACCAACAGACGGAAAGAGAAACTCTCCAAGTTTTTTTTCTTTTTTCTTTTTCTTCTTTTTTTTTCTTTCTTCTTCTTCTTCTTCTTTTTTTTTTTAACTCGTAATTACTCTATGTGACGGCCGTTGGTGGCACGACAGACGGCGAGCCGATAATCCATTTCCGCCCTTACCCGCTGCACCATGTCACGATTGATAACGGAGATGGCACGTATGATCCATCGTCACAGCTCGGGCAGATCCTGCGGTACAGGCTGCACAAATGTTGCATAGTTGTGCCAATATGCACTGCATTCATGTTTTATGGTAGTGCCATCTTGATTTGTACTGCCATGTGTTTCTGTCTACTTGTGTAATTCTCAGTTTACGACACAGGCCAAGGGCACAGTCCCAACATTCTGTACACACATGCCGGCTGTGACCGCAGGGTGCGACGGTTAAGTTTCAGGCATTTAGGGCGACTGGCGACCGCTGGAACCGTCAGCTGATGGTCAATCGTTTCTACTTTCTCTTCAAACCTTGCCCTGGATTATACACTCACTCTTGATCTAACAGTCTTCGGGACAAGACGTCCCGAAACCATCTGGCGAGCCCGATGGTAGCGATGATGCCTACTTAGTCTCTTTTCGTTAGTGTAACCACTATTGACTATTAAAGACTATCATATGAAGTCTATGGAAGTTACACTGCGTAACCGTCACCCCTCCCTCACTCCTTCTAAGCAACGAAGTCGGATCCACGCCCTGATCGAACTACATCTGAGACACGTCCGATCAGAATCGCCTCCTCGGAGGATACAACAGAAACTTCGTGCTGATGTAACAGAAAGACAGATTCCTTAACATATCACCATATTAAAAAAACCTCCAGCCGTTAGGTCAGGCGGTCTTGACGGCCAGCGAGGCAGCGACTGCGTCTTCTACTCCCGTCGCCGCCATTTTTAATCATCGTGTTCCCCTGGCGGCCACCGACGACTCTAAGCCCCCGCTACGAGGACAAACAAACTTAGTGGGCGTCTCATGCTACCTGTGGGCTGCATGTTGAAGTCCTTTCCGCCATTCGAATGTACCGATTGTGTGAAATGTGTCTGAGGGTTATGAATAACTGTGTGAGGAATTTCTTGACTGACTGAGGAACTATCAGCGTGGAGTTAGTCAAATCCTTTTGCTTTCCTCCAGTCCCTTTCGATCATTTCCGAATACCTCCTTTACGCAACTACCTCCTTTAATTGGCATGTTACGCAACATAGAATATACATTCCTTACCGACGTTTCGGGACAATCCATCAGTCCCATCTGCGAGGGTAAAGAAGTCCAAGAAAGTGGGACCGACAGGTGTCCCGAAATGTCCGTACGGAGTTACCACTACACATTACTTAATACCTTAGAAGAACTCAGATCTCATCTACTTCGCGGTGAGAGCCTGAAACCACGCATACATATTTCATTAACAGTTCTTAACTGATGGTGATGAAGGTGGTAGGTGCAAAGGCAGTAAAGCAATTAATTTTCCTTGTCAAAAAACGTGAATACAAATTGCGGATTCTTTAAAGGCCGGCAATGTCTCCAGCCAGTTCATGATGCCGCAATAAGAACACAGACAATATCTACAGAGTAAAAACTTACAACTGCGAAAAGTTGGGATCTTCTAAGTTGGACAGCGATATCAGGGAACTCCGAACGAAGGAGGCGACTTCCATGCTGGGGTCGTACCAAGTTGAAACTGCAATTCGCTGCAGAAGGACGATCTCCGGCCTGGTATAGAATAACATCGCCACGGCCGCCGTTCGCACGGCAACGGGCTGACCCGCGTCGTGGTACAAGGACAGCAGGATCGGAGACGTTTGCTCCGGAACACGTAATGTTTGGTACTTCATTGATATCACAGCAGAGGCTCTCAGGTAAGGAGAAATACTTGAGGCTTCCGCAATTTTTTGCAAGTGCTGTAGGGCTGAAGCAGCTCCCGTGTTTCCCAAAGCAGCCATATACACACGCAGCGAGGAAGGGTCCGATCGCAGCATGCTAGCAAGCCAATCGACGTAGCGAGAACCTTGGTGTAAATCGCAGGTGGCGTCGAAAACCTCGTCCGTGTAGTAGGCGTACCGCGTCTTCCTGTCGACACAGGCTGTACGTATCACTTGGGAGAACGCGAGAAGTGAAGTAATTTTGAGCTGTTTGTCATCAAGAACAGCCGGACTCCGGATCAGCTCCTGAAACGAGAGAGTGAAGTGGATTTTGACAAGATAAAGAGCGCTCGCTGCAAGAAAATATAATGCAGAAACTGGTGGTCTTTGAGAGGAAAATCTTAAGAGGAATATTTGGGCCTACGAAAGAAAATCAAACATGGAGGATTAAAAACAATGAAGAATTGGACAAACTGATAAAACACGAAAATACAGTCAACTACATTAAAGCCCAGAGACTAAGCTGCTTCGGTCATGTACAGAGAATGCCTGAAACCAGGGCAGCTAAGAAGATATTTAAATGGAATCCCTTAACCACGAGACCAAGAGGAAGACCCAAGAATAGATGGGAGGACAGCATCATACAGGACCGTGGTCAAATGAAGATAAAAAATTGGATAACCTGTGTCCAGGATAGAGCAAAGTGGAAGGTCGTCGTTGAGAAGGCCAAAACTTCCAACTTAAGGAGGTTCAGCGCCTGAAGAAGAAGAAGAAGAAGAAGAAGACGAAGACGAATAATAATAATAATAATAATAATAATTCCTGCGCTTGTATTGAGCCCACTCTTGTATTACCTCGCACACAAAGACGAGTCTATCTGACTTCTATTCCAAGCTGCGTGCATTCAGTTCACACTTCCCAGTCCTATTTTTTTTAATTTCAAGCCAAAGATGTTTCCCGTTACTCCACGTCGGCGCGTATGGCGGCCATGAAGCATCGCCAGTATTTTTAAAATACTGCAATGACCTGCCTTCAAATATTTCCCAGTTTTTCAGCTTTCTCCACTTCGGTGGCGCTACAAGCCGGAAGGTCGCGGTTTCGATTCCTGTTGGAATCATTGGAATTTTTCATTTAAATAATCCTTCTGGCCGCACTATGCCCCTGGGGTTGACTCAACCTCAAACAAAAATGAGTGCCAGGAATATTTCCTGTGGGTTAAAGGCGGCCGGTGTGTACAGCTGACAACCTTGCCAAATTCATGTGCCGATTTTCTTGAAATTTGGGAGCTTTAATCTTCTGGAACCCTCATTGCCTGTCCAGGCCTGTGTTGGGATTGCTTTACCTCTATCGCTGTACTTCAGTTTCACTCTAACTTCCTTTTCTACGTCGTCCTTGAGGGCTCCCACTCAAAACCACTCTTTCTTATTTGAGAATGATCTCCTACCTTCAGACGTCCCACCAAATTTCCATGCATTTATTAAGGCCCTCATCCCCCCCTCTCGCATGGTCCACCCACATAATTGGCTCATGTTTTTACACCCTAATAACTTTTGGTGAATGGGCCAATAACGGATCTTGTGGTTGCCGGTCTGTGATTTTCTGCCTCCTCCTCTTACCTCCTTAGCTTTAAATATTTTCCTCGCCGCCATTTTCGCCCAAACCCCCTAACTGTCGGTACTCCACGTATCATTCGATATAAGCTATCACTCTCGTACAACAGAAACAAGACGGGTACTGTATGTACCAACGTAACATTGAGGCGGGTTCGAGTAACCATTTTTTCCCGTCGAAGAGGAATAAGTATTTTTTTTGTGTGTAGCCTTAGATATCCAGCATGCAATACGCATGCGCCGTATTGTGGTCCGTGGCTGGTGCCGATGTACAATACTTTTCAAAATTATCTCATAAACGGCACGATTTTCGGGGGGAGGGAGGGAAAGGGTATTGAATATAAAATGTGTTTTTATCACAGTAATTATACTGAGATGCGCGGTCAACAGAACGTCAAAAAATAAAATGTTTGCTTTGATTTTCTCTGCGACTTTTGTCTGAAGAATTTCCCGTTATAAGAAAAATACAGCGAAGTATTGCATAAATTTACGTACGTCTTTAATGTAAAGTACGCTTTATTTTTGTACGATTTTAATGACACTCGCATTTTTTTTAACAGGTTCTAGAAAAATTCTCGGATATCATATTTCATGAAAATCCGTACAGTGACAGCCGATTTGTTCCGTGTGAGGTTGGACGGGCAGACGAACGTGAGGAATCTAACAGTAATTACTCGCAATTTTGCGACAGCGCCTAGAAACGTTGGACGGGAATACACGTACACATGATTCGGAACTGAGCGGTTTCGATCGTTCCCATATGTAATCTGTTCTCAGTTTCGCACCCACCCCATGTACGGCTGTCACTGTCGTTCGCAATGTCAGACCTGTGCCACTTTTAGTGTGAGGCTTCAGAATCTGAAATATAGCGTCAGCCATGGTGATTGTTAGGTGAGCAACCAACGTCCTGTTACAGTAAGACAGGTGAATCTGTCGCGGCGCCACGGAGTCAGACACGAACGGTTTCTATGAAGGTGTATACAGTGATACCTCGGCTAACGAGTGACCTTGCTAACGGATTTTTCGGCTAAGGAAGATTTTTTCGCTGTTTTTCGGACTCGGCTAACAAATATGGATTCGGCTAACGAATGTTTTAATGGATGCGCGCGCTAACATAAAGCAGCAAACATGAACGATAGGGCCATTCCAGGAGCTCGTTTCGGCTAACGAAGATTTCGGCTAACGAATGTGATTCCGGAACGAATTGTCTTCGTTAGCCGAGGTATCACTATAGTAAATACGACTGTACGTACTGTAACAGCAAAATCTCTGAACCTGGAGGCACGCATCCAGTGGGCTTATTAGGCAGCCTTCTCGCTGGGATGCGAGGCATGCCAAATTTGTATTACTTTCGCTGCGAAATTAAGTTAAATACAGGGGTGCTGATAAGTCCTTAGCCCGAATTGATAATTCTTACGTGAAAATTAAACGTTTAATTTGCCTTTCGTCCCTCTAAAAGTTCTTGAGAGTCTGCAGCAAGCATATATTATTTGATCTGAACAGTAGATTAGCTTCCAACGACACTATCGGTTCCGTCCTACGACATCGGGAAGTAGGTCAGGCTAAGGACTTATCAGCACCCCAGTATTTGTTGTTTTTTTCATTTCATAGTTACGGTGTAAGCTAGGTTGAACATAATGATCTACTGTACAGATTTTGGATGTAGATTCGATAACATATCTTCATGGTTATACCGTGCATCAATAATATCAAATGCTTTATTGCCCAACTAATGCACTGAATTACGTAAAACCGATAAATTGCTAAAAACCAATTAAACCTATAAAAGCCAATCCAACATGTTTCGGTTCACGCAGGAACCATCATCAGGGAGCTACACCCAGTGCTTAGCTAAAATTACAAGTCGTGTTCAACAGTG
>Ga0123357_10006963_pt1 | contig 13899 bp, 6 predicted proteins | sample TergutEmb28metaG_FD_89873 | JGI IMG/M metagenome (GOLD analysis project Ga0123357, IMG submission 89873) | Embiratermes neotenicus P4 segment gut microbial communities from Petit-Saut dam, French Guiana - Emb289 P4 | ecosystem: Host-associated > Arthropoda: Insects > Digestive system > Gut ... | reverse complement strand
TCACTGTATTCCCATTTTTTCTCCAGTATTTGGCGGATGCAGAATATATGATCAATAGTCGACCTGTTGCGTCGGAAGCCACACTGATGATCCCCGATAATTTCCTTCGCATATGGGATTAGCATACAGAACTGTTAAATCATTCTTTTATGCACACAGCATTGGCAGCTTGAAAAACAGGGTCTTTTGAATTTGGAATTGGTGCAGTTTCATCTGAAACATAAGGTTTTGAACTGAACAGTCTTTGGTAAAAAAAAAGTTACTGGCATGCAGGTATTAACATAACTTTTTTGCTTGTTGTTTTTGTAGGCCTAAGTGCAAAATGTAAAATTCCCACTCTTTGTTTCCTCCTTTTTCTGACACATTTACTGTTATCCCTGTAGGTGTCATTTTGCTGTATTCATTGTTCACTGTCCACCATCCCTTCAGAAACGATGGAATGAGTTTTCACTGTATAAGCATGAAATAGGTGGAGTTAGAGGAATAGAAAAAAATCACATAATAAAGAGCTTTATGGTTTGTGCTTGTAACCGAGTACTGGTAGGATGAGATGTGCTGGACCTAAACCATCTGTGAGGGAAATAAAAAGTACATGAATAGTTTTTTTTTTATTTATTTATTTATATATTACAGAAGAAGTCACTTTTGATAATAAAGGGAGGCATGTATTTTGATTTAAATCCAAGGAAGGGACATACTGATGTGATGAAGTGGGATGTATACGTGTGGGTTTACATTTTTACCAGATCCTCTTCTCTACATGACCACTGATCAATTACCACACATGTGGATTTTGACCTTACTGCTTCAAGTTCAGTTGTACGTGTCTTCTTTCCGCTTATCATTTTTCTACAAGCCCTCCACTCTTCCCTAAGCTTCTACCAACCAGCAGTCAATAAATCTTCATTCTGTGGTTAAATTCTCAATTTCGAAACTTGCTAGGTCTTGTAATTCCTTTAGTGTGGTATATCTTGCTTTCAGCTTTGCTACAGCTGCAGTGGACTGGTGATATTGAGAAGGCTGTTGATTTGATAAATCAGGCACTGAAAATGGATGAGAAGTGTGAATTTGGGTATGAAACTCTGGGAACAATTGAAGTGCAGCGGTAAGATAAACACCATCTATTGGTTGTACACTGGTTCCACAGAAGTATTTGTTTTATGGTGCAACAAAAATCATTCCTCTTTGGCACAAAACTCTTTCATAAGGAGAATAATAAAAATTAATGGCTGCATTTCATTAATTTCTTTATTATTTTGAAGCTCACAGTGACAGATATCATGTTTGAAGATCTGTGTTTTGTCCGAACCAAGGAAGACTATTACACTTCATTGGTATTCAAATCGTGAATATCATAATCGTTCATGCATAATGACATAATTTTAGTTCAGGTAGACAGAAGTTGTAAGAGACTTATATGTTTAGTTTCAAGAATTGTTAGCATTTGTATGTGATGGCATGCAGAGTTTAAATAATTGTGTTAGGTATCATAATGAGTAACTACAGACTGCTGCCACAATGTAAATCACAATTGTGCTATTTTGGTATTTTACACATTGTAGAATGGTAGTTCCATACCGACATTTTGGGACAACCTATCAGTCCCATCTTCAAGGGTCAATAAGTTCAAGAAGTGACTTGCTTGACCCTTGAAGATGGGGCCATGGGGTTGTCCATAAACATTGGCCTGGAACTACCATTCTGCACTGCAAAAAATCCCAAAAGAGTGCAGATCTTATACCAGAATGAGTTAATGTTCTGTATCCACTGTATCAACAGGTTTTTAATCTCATTTACATTCTTTGTATAGATTATTGTCAGTGTATTTTACAACAGCAACAGCAGTCAGATTGAGATCAGCAGTAATCTGAGATTCGTTTGTCAGTCAAGATGTTCAAGATTGAGTCTGTCAAAATAATATATTTATATATGTGTATAATAGGATACACTTGGTAATTTATTGCATGTGTTATGTCTAAAAATGGAACTTTTGCTGTGGGAATTAAAGGTTAGGTGATGTGATCCTAGCCAGCACCTCACTGAAGGAACTTCAGAACTGAACATATAGTAATTAGCTGAAGCTAATGGACCCTGGTCACATTTTCATTTGTAGTTGTGTTGTTATCCAACAACAGAAGTAGTGCCACTTCTTGAAACATGTAGCAAAGAACACAGTTGATACAGTCCAGTATGTGTGTGTCACTTTATTTCTAAGCCATATTCTTTATTACCAGGCATCAGGGTTTGATTCATGGCGGAGGTAAGAAATTTCCTTCTCCAAAGCAACAAGGGGTAAAGCTGATTTGTTGACCTCCATCTAATGCCTGCTTTAATGGACTTACGTGTAGCTGTACCTCCACCCCCTCTTCTTCAAGGGATACACTTTATTCAAGATAACAGCACTTTTACATATGTTATAAATTACAGTGATTTGTAATGAAAATTGAGTTCATGTTATAATTAAAGTATATAATATCAGACTTTCCTTCTTCTTTAGCAGAAATGTAAGTCTTGTCTGAATTTGTTTTCAGTGGAAACCTGAGACGTGCAGTGGAGCTCTTCGACACTGCCATTCCATTAGCAAAGACTGAACTAGAGATGTCACATTTGTTTTCATTAAGAGATGCAGCCATGGCACAGGCAAAGGTTGCTGAGAAGATGGGTATCCCAATTTCAAATATAGGACTTCCATAAGATTGAACTGCATTGTAGTGTTGGAAAGATTCTCGTGCATTACATTGGCATGCAAGTAGTGACAGGAACAGTGACTGACATAGTATGTTGGGACAGTAGTGAAAAATATGAGGAATGTCCAACTGGGTATTGGAAAGCTATAGAACAGTGTCTGGTAAATGCTGAGTGTATATTCAATCTCTGTTTTCAGTATGGCACTTGCTGCAGGAGTTTTATCACGTACACAGCCTCCCCTGTTAAGTGATTACAGTCTGCATTTCTCTGTAGTTTAGCTTTCTTTATTTCATGGAAGAGTCTCAAAGCACTTACTTCCAGCTCATAAGCAGGCATCACAGCTGCTGCAAGTATTTTGTGATACAGTTCTTGTCTTGAAATATTGGCAGTTTTCTTTGAACAGTGTATTTCATTTCTTGCAATACATGTGTACTGTTAACATAAACTCAGTCTTTGACTGTCACCCACAAATGTGTTAAAATCTGGTGATCTCTGAGGTAGTAACTTTCTAAAGAATTGCCATATTTGCAGAACCCATGAGTGGGAATGTGGTTCTTTAAAAAAAACATGGGCCCTATGACTGTGCATCCATTCAACATGGACTCTGACTTCAAGGTTACGCATGTGAAAATCATGAACTGCATGGGGATTACCCATATGAGTATTGTGGCTGTTCATTATCCTGTTTACTTTAGCCATGCCTTATCTAAAAAAAATACGAGTTTTGAATCAATAAATCCATCAGTTACACAAACTTAAAACGATCTGTAATGCTTGCTTCTGGCTTCCCAGTTGAGAGGAAAATGTTTGACATTTTTCCCATTATACATATTTTAAAATAGTATTGCAACAAGACAAACTGTTTTACAGGAAACATTTCAAACACACACAGAACTACTATTCTTTATGAGATACAACAGATAAGGCAGACATCACATTTCAGTGCTGGGATGATGATACAACACTTGGCAGACTTGCCTTGTATAAGCAAACTGGTATTACACTATCATCAGTAATTAAAGCTATACTGCATATAGTGGTATTCACTCAAGATAATGTAACAATGTTGAGGAATCAGTGAAGTCAAAACACTGCACATATGAGTACAATTTTTTTTCCTTCCCTCCAAAATCTCAGTACATAAACCATGTAGTTTCTTGTGTCCTAGTTTATGCACGCATCCAACTTTATAATGTTGGTTTATTTTCTTTTAAAGAATGACTCCAAAATATTACATTCATTTGGCAGGTTTTGCTTGTAAAATGCAGCAAAATAACCATCTGAATGCATACAATACTTGCTGAAGCTTATCTATGGGGGTGAGTTGTAGTTAGTTTCTTTTATCAGTTAAAATAAATCACCCTAAACATCTGAGCACACTTCTTACTATTTTAGTGGAATTTGCATCATCCCAACTTTGCACCAATAAATATGGATGAGATATTATTTTGTAAAGCCACATCAAAAGCAAAAATGTGTTTCTTGGCCAGGCAACATATGTCACATATAAAGTCTGCGCAGTCGTATGTCTGACACATTTACCTACCGCAATTGGAGGTTTATGGAATTGAGTCTGAACTGGCAGTACAACATTGTACATTTACTGTATGTGATATACTGGCATTGTGCAACATGGAACCTTGAATTTACATTGGCTGCATTATAACTACACAGAATGCTAGGAAATGCTCTTTTACTGTGCTGAAATGGAGCTGACAGTGTAAAACAGAAAACCAAGGTACTGTAGTTACAAAAAATATAGAGAGTCCTGCTTGTGATGAAATGGTGTGAATTTTTTTTATATAACACAATACAGTATTTAAATATAAATACCATACTAGGGCATTTGCTCTTATCAGTTCTGAGTGCATTTGATGCAGCTGGTTGCATCCTCTTTTATTGGGATTTCTTAAGAGACAAGCTGAAATTAAATTTCAAGGTTGCAGAAGCCAGAAACACACAAAGGTTCAATGGGCAACAGTCATTTTGTTCAGCATTCACTGTAGTGAAACGTGTACTTATTTTACATAAATTAAGGAACAGCATTTTTATATATTTTGTTTTATTTCTTTATGTCAAACAGAATATTCACCCTACACATATATTTCAAACAGCAACACAAGCCCTGAATTCCATGTTCTTAGCTACAACTCTCAGAACAAGGCTGTAATTATTGTTTTACTACCTTTCTCAATAATCTTTGTGTAGTTTTCATTATAAACCCACACTCACAGAACTGTTTACAGGAATATTGACTTGGTATTCTGCATTTTATGGATTAGTGTGTAGCAGTCACAGTGACTGGCATAGCATGATTGCTGGACAATCTGGGGATCCAGTCCCAGTGGGCGCGAGATTTTTTGTGCCGTCCAGACTGGCCCCAAGGCCAGCCCAGCTTCCTATACAGTGAGTGTTGGGTACATCTCAGGGTAAAGTGGCCAGAGTGTGGTGCTGACCATGCACTTTCTTCCAGCACTGAGGTGTAAATAGGTTAGAATTACACCTCTGCCTCTCCTCTGTATCTGCCCAGGCATGTCATGGAGTGACCTTTACCCTACATAATAGTTAAATGCTTCAGTAATGTGCTATAAAAATATAATTTTCATATCTTCTGAATTAAGCAATTCAAATTTGATGTCAGTGGTAAATTACATCTTAAAATATATAGCAAACCTATAGATAGAGGGTACTCAAATGAGAATAGTGTCACATATTTATTCCATATGTACAGAAAATTAAATGCTGTAGATTTGATAGCATCCCTGTATTTAACACTTACCTGAATGTATAACAGATATATAAAAAAGCTTTTCATGTGGCATTTATTCGTACAAATGGACTACTGTAAGAACCTAACAAATAAGAAATCAAAATTCATGTTTCAGGAAGTACGGTAAATTCATTATATACAGTTTTGCCATTCTTGCTAAGTTTGAGACACCAGACACTGCTATTTACTGTGTAAAAGAAAGACAGAAGACCATCCCATTCTGCAGACTTTCTTCTGTGGGTGATATCAGCAGTTCTGATTGTGTGTAATTCAGAGGATCCTGCTGCCACCAACATTAGAGTAATGATCAATGTAGCAGGATCCTTTGAAATGTTGGTACACTTCTTAGGCTGCAGTGTTTCATCACAGAAGACAACAGTCCTTCTTTGAAGCCAACAAGTTTAAACTCAGAACAAACATAATCACTGTTCTGCTAAGCAGAATTCTATAATTGTCTCTACAAAGTACATATAGAATTTTACTTTGTATCAGACTTGTTCTACAGCTTTCCTTTTATATACTGATATTCTGACATAATATTTCTAGTAGCATCATTGAATTAGCATGTAATTGAGGATATGTGAATTTGGTGAAATATTAATTGCAATGAAAATACTATTACCTGCTCAGAACATGAATTTGCTGGTTTGTGCTCGTGTCTTATCAAATACTGGCACTTATCTACAGCACAGTTCATTGAGGTATCCAGTTGTGGGCAAAATGTTAATAATGCATAGCTTCATTGAACAAGTCATTTGTATAATGAATATTTGAACTGGTCATAATGGGTCTCCATTGTCAGTTCTTTTGTGATTCACAAGTACGAATCAGTCTGAGCCATCCCATTATTTGTTAAAGCATCTATTGAACTGAATGGTTAGCCACTTTGAAACTAGATACCTCATTAACATTATGTATTCGCAAAGTGAGTGGTGCATTGGATACTAGTTGTTTTTCTTTAACCCTTTATGCGCCAAATTAAATCCCATCTGCCATCTGCTGGCATTATTAGGAGCTCACCATATTCTCCACATTAGCAGGATAAGGGTTAACTCTGCACTTAAGTAGACATATTAAAAATACATCACTGGTATAATCATTCCTTTGATTTACCTCCTACATGTTTGGACCTTAAACAAAACATGTAGAGGATAATTAAAAGGAATAATGTAACAAAAAATTTGTGTATTGTGATGGTAGTGTGATGAAATATATCTTATCTATGTGTTTACCCTTTTAGTGTCATCAGGAATAATCATATATATCATATACATTTCAGGCTGTTTCATGTATGAATTTACCGTGCTGTATATAAATTAGTCTTTTACATTATGCAAAATAAAATGGGAAGGAGATGTACATGAAAGTAGCTGACATAATTACTGATAGTACATGTTTGAAGGCCTACCAATTGTGTAGCTAATTTTATAGACAGTATATTCAAAATTATAGGAACCAGTCAGCGTTTACTGATCTTTCACATTGAAACACAACTGTGACATGGAAGGTTCTGCTGTGTGTTGTACTAAGTCTTTCTAGTTGTATCTAGTTTGCACATTATTCTGAAAACTGTTACTACTGTGTAGTGGTAAAACTTGGCATATGTACAGTATTTTGTATGCTCAAAAATTGGTTCATACACCTTAAATTGTCCCCAGTAAAGAGATGGCACTGTTTTGATCAGAATGGTAATGTTCCTACTTTCCAGTTAACAAGCCATGAACATGCAAGCATTTAAAGAGCTTTCTGACGAGCAGGATTATGTTCATTACAACATTTGATATTTTTACAATCCTGAAATTTGAGCATTCCACTTCCTTTTGTCATGAAGTTTTTTTAACACATTTCATACAGTGAAAAGTAGACTGGTCATCTATATGATTATGGTTCCAGAAAAACAAAACCTACTGGGCATTTGACACTTTATATATACATTTAGATCAGACCATAAATGTACTTGTACTCGTCACAAGTCTCAGTAACTTTTGCTGGTAAGCTGAACAATACATTTGTGGAACTCTGTAAATGACCATTGCTTTTCTGGTTTACAATAGAAAAACATTTTAACTGTATATGTAATAAAATTATGGTTAAATATAGTCTGTTGATAGTATTGTGGACTATTTGTATTTGATGTTTCTCAACACTTCAAATGGTACAAGTACTCTCTGCCATGTCTGAAGACTAAGATGAATATGTTACTGTTAAACATGTATATTCTGTAACGAAACAAGGAAGAAAGCTGTAGAACTCTCACGTGCATGGCCAAACTGTGATAACTTTTATTTTGGTCATTCTTGCATCTGCAGCAAACTCCACAGCATCACATCTCAAAATATAGTATCTTGGAGGGAAAGAGTGAAGAGGAATGGCATTAGTATGGAAAAAATGCAATACATGGCTAACTAGACTGCATGCACATTCCCCTAACAGTTGTGCAGCACAGACCAATAAGGTTAGAACGCATGAACTGTGAAGTCACCAAATTGATGAACATCTGTTTTTTCATTATTCAGAAATAAAAGAAACTCTTAAGTTTCAAGAATTATAATTATTTGAATAATTTGTACACTACCGATAACATATACACTTCAACAAACATAGCTACAAAAGCACTCAAAATCCATATGATAATTTTCTGTCGAAAACATCACACATGGTAACCAATAATGCTCCTCTTCCCAATGCATTCACCAATGAAGAACCAAAACACAACTTCTGCTGCTACAAGAGAGTTCAGCCATGCTTCCTGAAACACAATAAGCAATACAGAAATGGTACATACTTCCAGCTCTCCATTATGTCTTGGGATAGAAATGCATTTCCAAGACTAAACAGAAACATAAAAGACAAGAAATACTTTATGGATATTTGGAATTATGATAAATCCAGTCAAAACACAACAATTTACTCTATGACTTTCAACTACATGTTTCAACCTAACAGGCCATCAGGTTGACCACAAGAATAAAATACATATACACACTATATAGAATTGAGATCTCAAAACATCAGAATTTGTACACATAACTTGGGAAGAACAGCCTTGGGCACAGAATTTATTTAACTATGTTCACAGTTTTAAAAAGACTGGATCAAGAGTATATCGACATGAAGTAAATAATAATTTTAAAATGTGTAAAGATAAAATCAGAAGAAGTGTAGGTTAGTCTTTGGAGGGCGGCCTGTACAAATTTATAGTGGTCTCACATACTGAACGTGGCGTTTTCTCTAAGATAAGGCATTTATGTTGGATGTGTCTTGTTTTGAGATTTTTGATGACCCAAAAACAGTATTTATTTTTAGTATGTTCAAATGGGATGATGTGAATTAAATTAGAGTTTATTTGGAAGCAAGTAACATATTTAAAACCTTATGTCTATTGGAGATTATAAATATTTCCTCAGCTTTTCACTATGATTTGGAGAGTGATTTGTTCCCATTATCGATTCTTTTGGATGTTGTATGTTTATAAAATTATTGGTATGAGACACACTTGTAAAAATGTTGTAGAGAATATACATCTTATCTTGTTGGTATCTGAAGGCCTACTGTAAGAATTTAAGAAGAAAATCACACAGTTGCAATGCTAATATATATTGTAACTGAGAATGCCTTTGGAATAATGTAACCCCCAATTATGCAACACAGTTATACAAATTCTATTCCCATGGCTGTTCTTCCCATGTTATGTATGCCCACATAACAATACAAATTGTGAAGTTTGAGATCTCAATTCTGTATGAACTGTAAATATATATTCCCTTCTTGTGTTAAACCTGTCCACGGCCTTTTAGGCTGAAACATGTACCTGAAAATAATAGAGGAAACTGTTGTGTTTTGACTGGATTTATTGTAATTCTAATTGCTCAAAAGCACAAGAATAATTTGTTAAAAATATATGAATATTAACAAAATGTTATCTGCAATCTCCCATCACTTTAGCAACTAAAGACAATTAGAAAGAACACACGCACATCCATCTCTGTCATGTAGGAACAATTAACAGATGATGAGCTGTACAGGTAACTGCCATCACAGTACCAATATGGTGTATTTAAAACAATGACAGATATTTCTCTGGCATGGTAGTTAAGAAAATGAAATGGCATAAATGAAACAAGTTCTTCAGGTCCTACACCAGTAAAAAAATGCCACACCATTATGATATGGTCAGTGATGACCAATTGGGTTGTGCAGCATGCCGTGGAGATGAAATCTATGACACTCTTCATCATAAAACTGACATTTAACTACAACGACGTGAGCCAGGTTAGCGTACTCTGTGTAGAGACTCACTATGGGCTGGACAGTCCAGGGATCAAATCCTGGTGAGAATGAGATTTTCCACACCCTTCCAGACTGGCCCTTGGGCCCAACCAGCCTCATGTATAATGGGTAGCGGCTCTCTTTCCCAGGGGTAAGACGGCCAGGGAGTGGCACTGACATCCGAGGTCAAAGAATGAGTAGAGCTCTACCTCTACTCCCTCTCTGGGCCTTCATGCCCTGCTCTAGGGTGAACATTACCTTTACCTTTAATTACAAATACAGCCAGAAGTGGCCTGCGGTATAAGAAAATGGGTGGTGTAAAAATGGCTGCATGTAACACAAACATGATCAACCCACAGCCCAGTTATCATGCATTCCCCCTTTCCTGATGGAGCTGAAGGAGGACCACGACACCTACCCTGAAAGTTCACTGCCCTATACACCAGTCCATTCATTTTGTGCAGTAGAAAACACTGTGCTAAAAAGAAGACACGTATGTATATAATTGCCTAAAGTTGATTCAGATGTTGATTTCTGTATAACAAAACATCCTCAGCAGCCATTGCACAGTATCTTCATAGCAACTAAGGTGGAAATGACTGTGTGTGAGAATTGGACTGTAGGAAGCGTGGTCCACAAACTCCCAGCCATAGCACCATAACCAGTCACAAGTGCCATTTCAGTACGGAGCCCAGTGATTTTGACCTCTCTGGCCCATTAAGAAGTGCATGGTTGATAAGCGATTTGCAAAACATACCAACATGACGTAACACAATAACCTTTGTAATCACTTGAAATAATGAACCTTTGTAGGTCGTAAAAATGCTGCTAATGCCCTTTTGCAGGACCCTTGCAATACACGTACTACACACTGTGCGGTCACCTCTCGACTATTCATCTGTTAAAATATTCAACCAGCTACCACAAAATATATTAAAATTTTGTAACATACATACCTTGCTAAAAAATGCCTTTTATTCCACTGAGGAATTTCTAACTGCTGGTCATAACAATGTAGACATATGAACATTCTTATTTAACTTGTTTTATTATGCTGTAATGCACATAGTTGCTTTGAACTGTTGTGTGCATATGACCTTTTCTTTGTAATTTACTGTGTTCTTACTAATTTTGTGTAATCTGTAACTTAATGATTTGAATTGACTGCATATTGCAATTTAGCTCTTTTCATGATGAATTCTGCATTCACACCAATTTCTTCTACAGTGAAATACATGCCTTAGTCCCAGTGGGACAAATGCTGAAATGCCAATGGTACCATCTGCTATCCATGGGTGGTGTACAAATCAATATAATAAATCTCCTTGCATTAGAGTGTTACCTAATTTTTTGAAAGTTCCTTGTACTTTTGAAAAATTTAAAAATTAAAGGTGAAACTACAAAATAAGATTGCAGACCAAGGGGCACCCATCAGCATGATAGAATATAGGCATTCGGACTTCCCAATATGTCATTACAAACTTGTCCGGTTTCAATTGGCCATGTTCTGTGCCACTCTGATAATTTATATATAAAATCAGACTTGAGACTAATCAATTTCAGTTACTATGAAAGTCATTCCTTGGGCACTTTATACATTTCCTGAAACTGGTGCTATGGATTACCCCACAATTTCAACTTTTTTTATTCATCACTGGTTACTAATGAACTGAGTTTCTCAGGGTACTGGCAATCAAACGTGTAAATAAAAATGTCATGAATTTCCTGCAGTCGATTATTATTAAAGTGTTGAGCCATGCTATTTGTAGCTAAGTGTGTCTCATATTAAGTAAAGCACTGAGTTCTGATATGGGATACCATTCAGTTCAGTAGGTATGCACCAACGTTTCGAAGAAAGCTGCTGGGGAGTACATACGATGGAGAATGCCAATTCCTCGGGGACGTTGGTACCTACATTTCCTACTGCAAGAAATAACTTCATAGAAGATAACAATCCCTTAAAAACATGCAGGCTATTTCGATTAAATGTACGTGTTTACTATTCTAAAGGGGAACCATATACACACTTTTACAGTAGTCTCCTTCCACTTCCCAGTTCGGAACCCTGTGAGCAGTTTCTGTATTCCAGATCGTATCTGCGGAATATCTGCAGGAGTTGGCGGAGCCAGTTCAACTTTGGCATATTTTATAAAAAGATTATACTTTGGAGTAGCGGAGTCAACAAAACCTGTAATAACACAATGATTATTAACCTGCAGTCGCTCAACATCAAATTTTTGGGCAACAGATTTCGTGAAGCTAATGTATACTTAATACTGGTCTTCCGTAAAAGTGTAGGGCAGTAAAGTACACAAATAACAGAATTTTAAACACTAAGTAGCATTTTTCACACTCTGAATACCATTACCTTTCATTAAACTAGGGCCTTTCGCCACCAAACCCGACAGTGCTTTCGCCATATTCCTACTTCCAGGCCGCCCTTCGACGGAAAGACGAAATACTAGTAGATGGATAAAAAAAAAATTTCAAACGCTAATCTCTAATATAATCTACATTCTAGTTAATAGATCCACACTATTAATGGGGAATTACATTTACAGCACAGATTAGAAAGTGTTCATTTTCAAAGCACATAATTTGAACATTAACGAAACCATTGACTTACATTGTCATTGCTGTTACCAATCACAAAAATCATTCCCGTGACCATCTTCTCAACAATACTGCCATCTGGGTACTTGCGCTTCGAAACCGCGAAATATGACTTTTACGCATAGTAACCAACACTAAATCGTTCCTTGAACGGAGTAACATCGATTTTTTTAATTACAACCATGAATCGAAACAAAACCAGTAGATCAAAATCTTCCTGCACTGCATAGACCTTGAAGGAGCAGGCGGCAAGCTCCTCCGACGCATTGTTAAAAAATATTATGGGACATTCAGCTCACAATACTTATATTTTCAGATCATAGTCTTATTGTGAGATTTCAGCAGTATTTAGGGGCAAGAGCACATGGCCTATTGGCAGACACTATCTCTGCATTTTCCTGGAAAGAATAAAAAATTTACAGAAACTAGTACCTCTGACATACGTCAGATATGTAATGACAAGCTAAACCAGCTGATAGATGTTTGATATATTTGGACAATGTTCATTGCCTCAGGCTAAAGATCTCGTTTCAGAAACTGGATGTCTTCATCTTCAGCCAGAAATGGAAGGACAACCTACAATGATGGCCATTTAGAAACAGCTGTGTATCAGTGCCCACCAAACTAAATCTGTACCAAGCATATATATTCACAATGTCAGAAATCATCTGAGAGATATAACTGAATTAAGTACTAGTAAAATTATAAATTTTGCATTGCAATGATAGGGTTTCACTAAGTAACAGTCCCTAAAAGCACATTGTGAATTAACAATTTAAGCTTCTGAAGGATTAGAATAAAATTTCTCTTCCATTTCTCCTCAAAAATAACATGCTGTACCATACTACAGACTGCAGGCAACATCCAAATTTGAACATAACTGGCACACTTAAAAGACTTTCGCCAGAGCAGCCAACTGATATATAAGAACTACGAAGCTTCCCCAGATGACATAAAAAACGTAGACTGTTCCTGTGCTATGAAGGCTTACAATATTTCTCTGTTACTTGTCCTTCAAAATTAATACACTTTACCATGTTGACTCTGCACATAATGTCCATGCTGCTCAACACAGTAAAGAAAGGTTAATTGTCCTGTACTTGCCTTGAAGACTAATTATCTAAGTCAACAACAACAAAGTGCACAATATTATATATAATTTACAATTAAAATATTACAACTCCAACATGTTTCGACCCATTTGGGTCATCTTCAGGGAGTGCACATCAATTATATGTACAGAACATAGATTTTGAGTAATAAGTTAGGCTAAAATTAGGTTTTGATGTTGTTAGATGGCTTAAAGGTTGCAGTACAGATAAATTTTGATGCAGCATTCCACATGCAGTGGTTCTTATAAATGTAATACGATTACAATGTTCTGAAAAGTATCAAAATAACAAAGTACAAAAATTATATACAGTGTATGAAAAGTAAGACCGCCTCTGTGGTCTAGTGGTCAGATTTTCTGGCTACAGATACAGAGGTCCCGGGTTCGATCCCCGGCGCTACCAGATTTTCTGAGTAGTAGTGGGTCTGGAACGGGGTCCACTCAGCCT
>Ga0123357_10006962_pt1 | contig 13899 bp, 9 predicted proteins | sample TergutEmb28metaG_FD_89873 | JGI IMG/M metagenome (GOLD analysis project Ga0123357, IMG submission 89873) | Embiratermes neotenicus P4 segment gut microbial communities from Petit-Saut dam, French Guiana - Emb289 P4 | ecosystem: Host-associated > Arthropoda: Insects > Digestive system > Gut ... | reverse complement strand
AGGAGGGGACCCCCCCCCCCCCCCCCCCCCCCCTCCCTTTTTGTGTTCTTCTCCCTCCCCCCCTCCATCTCTTTTTTTTTTATTATTTTCCCTTTTATTTATTTTTTACCTTCTATATTTTAATAATAAAAAAACAACAAAAGGGGGGGGGGGGGGGGGGGGGGGGGTCCCCTCCTTGGTATACATAATTGAAATATTGTAAAGTGGATGAGTTACTGAGTTCCAGTGTTGATAACAGGATAGCAAAGTGTGAGGATTTGTGAAGGACATGGCAGAAACTGAGTTTTGTCTATTTGAAAGAAATGGCTCATTAGTGCAGGGAATGAGTAAAGTTAGTAACAAGATAGGCAGTGTACATGTGGTGTAACATTGTGGCACATTTGTATAACCATTGTTGCCAAGAGTATTGATGAAATTACATAAACTCACCACAGTCGGTTTGTGGCTCCAGTTATAATTATCAACACATACTGTTTTCCCTTTGTTGACCTACATATGTTTCTGTTAACAGTATAGGTATTGAATGCCTCCGTATGGAAACACAACAGTCCCTTCTCTTGTGTCATTCCATAGTACACTGAACATACTAATTAAAATGCATTGTTGAGATACATGTGACACTGTTAATATAAATATTGAGTGTGTTGCCATGACAAAATAACAATGCATTTTCTTCAGTACTGTTATTCTCTGTATTGTGCTGCATATCACTGTCAGTGTTATGAAATACAGACATATATAAAGCTAATAGGCACTTTCATGACTCTGTGTGTTTGTGTGTGTGTGAACATGCCTAAAAACGTCATCCAATATATATAAGTGGTCATGGAACTGTGTTTCATACCCTGGACCTTTGCACTAGTAGATTAGATGACTAATGAGCTTGTTATGATAGTTGTCTGATGTACTGAAAAATGAATGCACAGCTTCTTTAAATTTTATGTTTCGTAGCTTTTTCTATTCCATTCTTACAGTTAATTCCAAGGCTTGAAAATATAAAATACATTCTTATCAGTCCCTTAAATACAAGCACTGTGCTGATGGCTAAATCATGCTGTGACTTCAGCCCACATACTCTTGCTGGTGATAAAAAATTGTCGTAAGATGGGATATTTCAATTCATATGTCAGGAAATGTTTAAAAATGAATTTCAAGTCAGTGAGTTATAGTCTTCCCATGTATATATACCATACTTAAGATTGTAACACATGTGACACCAGGTACTGTAGTGTTTTTGAATAAAGATAAATTTCATATTGTGTAAAAACATGGTTGTTTTCTTCTGCCCTTATCCTTTCTCCATAACTTGATATTACTTCAGGTAATGCAAAGAAGAACTTCACTGTGATTGAGGTTTGTTTTGTGTTAGATATTCATAAATAATTTTTTTTTCTGTTACAGTTATTCATTAACAATGAGTTTGTGGACTCCATTTCTGGCAAGACTTTTCCAACTTTGAATCCAACCAATGAGACAAAAATTGCAGACATTGCTGAAGCTGACAAGGTAAACCATGTGAATAGCATTGTTTGTTGTCTATTGTGATCACACATGCAGCCAATACAGAAAACTAGGTTTCACTGTTCGACACATTTGTGTTCTTTTGTTAGTCACATTGTCATTGCACAGCATGCAACATATTTAATGATTCAGTTGTTTCCTTAAGATTTATGTAATCATATACAGGGTGTTTCTGAAATAAATGGCATCACTGTAGTTGTATGTTCTTATTGAAAACCAATGAGAAAAGCCTACGTAAACAAGGATTTTTGTGTGTGCTTCATTTTGAACATTAGTTTATTTGTAGAGAGGAGAATGAGATGAGTGCAGTGGCTGTACCTGGATGACTCGAGGCTTCTTCATTCACAAGGTTCCTCATTATACATTGTGATGTAAACCCACTGAATATTTATTTACAGGGCCATTTTACAGTATTGTGTATGTGACAGCAGTACTGACATAACAGAGGTACAAGAGAATGTGAAGGATAAAACTCTACAGTATTCATAATATTCCTGGAAATTTTGGGTGTCTGTAACAGTCCTTAATGAGACATGCAGCATGCTGTATGGAGGGACAAGGACAACATTGTAACACTGACATTAGCAATTTATAATTGAATACTGTCCTCCAAACAGGTTTACAGTTTAGTTTTTTTTTCTGTCTGCTCTAACATCAATTAGGCCATGATTCACAGAAACAGTATCCAAGGACATGTGATCACACAAGACATTTCTAGTTGTCTGTGCATGTAGAACAAGACCCTGACATGGTGATGTGTGTTTCAGAAACACTCATTCTCACAGCTTGAGTGAAGAACTTAGTCTGAGGATGCAAGTTTTCAGGTTGTCATGATGGTGAAAATTTGTACTGTGATCTTAAATGGGTTGCAACACCATATAACCTTGTAAATAGATACCAACATTTTGAGAAACATGTTAACTTTGTATTCAGGGTTAAACTGAACTGATCGTGTTTAAGGAAAGGATGCTGAAGGCAGTACTTGAACCTGGGAGGGAGGACATGACAGAAGAGTGAAAACTTCACAATGAGGAACCTCATGTTTATACAGTTTATTGGATATTGGTAGAGTGATAATATAAAGGAGGATGAGGTGGGTGGGCATATAGCATGCACAGGAAAGGCAAGGTCTGTGAAGGACAGAAGCCTCATGAAAGAGCTGTGTATACAGGGTTTTTCATAAGTCTGTGAAACATGTTAGAAAACTGGCTGATGCCACAGTTGAATGAAGACAGTAATGATTACATCTTTCAACAAGACGGTTCTTCAGCTCACTACAAAGATGTGCAAGGGTATCTCAATCAAAACTTGCCACAAAGGTGGATAGGACACACAGGAAAAGAAGATGGCGCGTTAATGCAGTGGCCACCCTGGTCCCCGGATTTAACCCCGTGTGACTTTTTCTTCTGGGGGTTTGTGAAGGACACTGTCTTTGTGCCTCCACTCCCTGCTAATCTCCAGGATCTTCACAACCATATCACCGCTGCTGTGGCTCTTGTCGACCGTGATATGCTGACACGCATGTGGAACGAGATGGACTATCACATAGATGTCTGCCATGTTACTTAAGGTGGACACATTGAGCATCTGTGAAATATGTAAAAAAAACTTGGAGAGTTTCTCTCTCTATCGGCATAAGAACTACCATGATCCATTGAATAGTTTATTTGTTGCGAATTTTTAAAATGTTTCACGAACTTATGAAAAACCCTGTATATGGGAGAATAATATTGAAATGAACTGTAACATAAGTGTGTTGAATGGATTGATCATGTTCAGAACAGGGGTCAGTGGCAGGTTTTTGTGAATGTGTTTATGAACTTGTGGGTTCCATAAGGGACAGAGAATAACATGACCAACTTTAATGAATATTAGCTGCTTTCAGGAATGAGTTAATTATACAATTGTTGTTATTTTATTTCCAAGTCATGCAACACTGCCTGCAACCTCTTTACTGGGTGTTTGAACACTACTGCCATTGTGTGAGCATGTGGCTTGGGATTTTTAATTCCCAGGTTGCTACTAATTTTATCAATGTGGCAGGGAGAAAGAGGAAATTTGTAGTCATTGGAAGCAATATGGTCATTGCTGATTACGTAAACAGCATTAAGATGTGTGTTAAGCAGTGGAATGTAACTGAAAGTGCTGGAGCTGTTTTTGAGACAATGCCATTTTGCTTTTAACCTTCATATGAAGTACTCATGTAAGGTTTGACGATGTTGCTTACAAGGTATCTGTATGTAGAATATGAAGAAAAATCTAACAACCTGTATACATACTTCCGAAGCTTGTGGCTGTTCTCTTGACAGTCTAGAATCTCCCGTTTTGGCCTTTGGAATATAAAAATTTAAATTATCAAGTACAATTTTTACATTAATTGTCATTTATAATCAGAGTACTTTTGGCATAGTATTATATAAGAAAATAAAGAAGATGTAGTAGACTGTATGCAGAAGAACCAAAAGAAATAGATAGAAATAACTAAAGGAGTAACTGATGTTATTCTAGGTTGAAGAAATCCAACAAGATGCAACAGTATGCAGATATTTATTTACTGCTACATTACTGTACATGTTTCGGGCATCCATCGCGCCCATCATCAGGAGTACATAAAACTGTAGTTGCTGCCTCTGGTACAGATCATATTATCTGGGGAGCAAGCTTCCTCAAACGTGACTAAATAAGGATATTATTCATTTGCAAAGATGCACTAAGAAAGCAGAAGAATATTATAATGCCCTGTTTAGGATTCTTTAAATTTCAAACATGTGTTTTTGATGAGAGAGTTGTGGCTGGTATTAGAGCTGCTATTGATTATGAATGTTGTGAAGAAAAGTTAGGCGTGTTGCACCTTAATGGCATCTTCACTGTACCTACTACAACTGTTATGATCCTGTAATTTTACTGTGTGGGACAGTGAATATGAAGACTCAGCCCAGTGGGTTCCTTTTCTGCTTCTTTATATCACTGTACATGATGTTTTATAGGCAGATGTGGATCGTGCTGTGGCAGCTGCCAGAGCAGCATTTGAGATAGGCTCCGACTGGAGAAAACTGGATGCTTCTGCTCGTGGAAGACTTATAAACAAGGTACATTGACTACCTTCTATTTCTGACAAAGTTAAATCTTGAATTCAGGAAATTTATAACCTTCATGAAAACAGGATTTTTTTGTGTGTTCATGACCATAGCCCAATAGATTTGGAGTTCCGTCTGTCTGGAAAAAAAAAATGTTCAGGCTTTGTCTCTGGAACATGTAGCAGAGTTCAACTACTTGACAGTGATTATAAACGTAACAAGAAGTACTAGTAAACACTCCTGTGCAGAGAAGCTGGGAGAAATTATAACTTCATAATGACTCTGTAACAGGTACATGAAGTTTAAGTCCTTTATTAGGTATCAAAATTGTACATTTGGTAGATGGGACAGAACTGTTTAAAATTAGTAATTTAGTTTATGGTGGAAAAGAAATTGTAACAAGTCTGTGTAGCAGCTTATGGGAACAGTGACAGTTTATGGCAGGTATAGTGAGCTAGCAGGTCGCTGTTTGTCAGTGTCAAAATTGATGGCTTAGGGAACTTTTTGGAACAAACATAGTAAACTTTGACAGCTTTTGGACATCTTAATCTTGCTGCTAGGAAGGATACCATATTAGTCACACTTGCACATTAGAGAAGCCAGTAAGACGCATGAAAGAGTTCACGCGGGTGACGACAGTGAAACAAAATTACATAAATGGGAGCCAACTGAGTTCGAAATGGAATTCAAAATTTTAACTTTTGGACCATTTAGGAAGTAGTGAAATTTAACGTTTAGCCAATCGGGAACAGGAAGAATATTTAAGGGGGGAGGAATTTGGAACTCTACGAGTTTTGAAAACCTAATGCAAGCAGGAAGTCTGTTTTATACCCTGGAGGTGACAAGTTGTGTGTGTGTTACCGAGGCTAGTAGTGCATACATTCTTCAAAGGCGCATCCATACATGGAACACATCTGTAAAATCTAACAATGGTGAAATAATATAAATAATATTAATAGTGTCCAATTATTTATCAAATTGCTGTTCCACTAGTTAGAGCACTTATATTCCCTGAGATAAGACATGTGCCCGACTGAAGAGCTCGGGTGGGTTGCAAAATTTTAAATTAAACCAGTACAAAGCAACCTTTGGAGTATCATGTAGATTTAGTGTGTACTGTAGGAATATATTGGCACAACTAATCATATGCAGATAAAGAACTTACTGTGGTTCTCTCTTGGAACTTTCATAAATTTAATTATTGTATGATTTTTAAGGAAATTAGACTTTGAAACTAAGCAGACGAGCTGGACACGTCATGTTTTGTAGATGCTGATGTGATAGAAGTGACAGAACACTAGTGTGGTTTTGAAGAGGAGCTGAAATGGATTGTTAAGACACAGCTTGGAGGGATTTAATCAGATTATGAGCTTGTGGAGATGATGGCGAAGACCAACATGAACAGTATATTATGTGAATAACGAAATAGGACTTGGAAGCACTGTGTGCCAGAAAGTTTTGCATTGTGTACATACTTCCATTTACAATATTTTCTCACAGCTGGCCTGTTTGATTGAGAGGGACACTGAATACATTGCAAACCTGGAGACTCTAGACAATGGAAAACCATATGGGGATTCTGTTTTTGATATTGGTTGTGCCATCGACACTTTCCGCTACTATGCTGGCTGGTGTGACAAGATCCATGGCAATACCATCCCTGCAGGTGAGGTGGTCCAATGAAAGTACCTTGACAGTGTGTTTTTATTGCAGTTTTAAATTTTATAATTTGAATGACAAGGTGTTGTAAGTCAATTATTACAAAATTATATATTATTAACTGATAACAGGACTAAATTAAAGTGACCTTTTCACCAAACTGAAGAATGCCCTGTGCATTATGGATGGAATTGTTCCTCCTTCCCCATGCTGTAATGTTGGTCCTATTCCGCAACTCCCTTCTATGATAGGACCCCCTGCTGGATATTCTTCCCTCCTGGGCCTGGACAACTTTCCTCACCTTTGTTCCTTGCATCTGCTTCCTCCCTTTTCCCTTCCTTTATTATTTACCAATTTCATCTTCTTCTTTCCCCTTTTTCTTTGTTTCCTGCTATTTCATATAGGTTCATTGTCTGCCTTTCCTGTACTACTCTGATGCTTGTCCTCCCCTCCCTCTTTGCCTCAGTTTAGTACCGAGAGACTACATCCCCCCCTCTCAATTTCAGTGTTAACGAATTGTTCATTGTTCTCATCTCCTTCCTCTTTTACTTTTTTCTGCGTCCTTCTGTCCCCATTATTATGTTCCTTGGTCTCCCAGCTCTGCAGGTGGTAATTTTACCATGGAGTAGTGCTGGACTACTACTTTTACCTTCTTCCTGTTTTGTTTTTATTTTTCTATATATTGCCATATATTATACAGATTTTTACTTATTTGTTCTTTGGTGTAGTCTTCCATTCTCCTTTCTGTACCACTTTGTCCCTATCCTTTACTCCACAGTTGGATCCTGGTGTATCCTGGCTCTGCACATGGTATTTTGACCACGCTGGACTACGACATTCCCCCTCCTATTGCTTTGTTTTGAATTATCTGTTTATTAATCAAATATTGCACTTTCTTCCATTTCCTTCCTCCCACTTTGCTCATGTGAGTGTTACTATATGTCTTGCTATTACACCTGTTAGAATTTCTTCTACCATGTAACGTCTCTCTTCAAAGCTGCATTGACACCACGCTACTGAAACTTTTCGCCACCCACACTATTTCCTGTATAAACTCCATTTTGGGACAAAAGGCTTTCTTTTGGATTCTTGACCCCTGAAGATGGGATCGATACGTTGTCCCGAGATGTCGGTAATAAATTACCACTACTCACTGTATAACAACCCAGAGGAGCACAGTTCTCAATGTGATAGTTGGCTAGACAACCAGGGTTCAAATCCTTATAGGAATGTTGGTATTTTTTTCTTTACCACATCTGTGTTCAGAGTGGCCCTGAATCGTTCCAAGCTTTGTATCCAGGGCTCTCCTTGGGTGTAAAGATTATTACAGCATGAATTTATTCACTTGTCCTTATACCAAGGTCCAGAAGTGACTAAGAACTTTAACAGTGGTCTTCTGCCCCTGCTTACCCATATGCCTTCATGATATAATGTTGAGGCACAGATCAACTTTATAGAAAAGGCAGAGGTTAAGAATTGGTTTTGCCTTCAATCTCATCGTACTCTGCTAGTTTATTTTGTCAAAGGTGAAACCCTGTGTTGTGCAGTAGACGGTATCATAATGCACATTCTACAACTCCACCATGTTATGATGTGTATTAGTCATTTTGCAAATATTTTTTACTGTTTGTCAGCAAACCTTAAACTGTCAGTTATTAATGACTCATATAATGATTGCCTTATGTCTACACATACTTCTATGCACAGGAATAAATGTTGACTGTTTCTTAGATTCTCATTTTCCGCCATGCTCGTTTTAAACTTACTTTTCCAATTAACAGTGTGGCTGAACAGCTGATATATTTGGCATTATGGTGCACATTAACTATCTGTGCAGAAGCAGCATGTCCCTCTTTTTTTATAGGTTGCTTGACTGAATCATTTTCCATTTTAAATGTAAAACACTCAGATTTTACAAATTTTTTTCACTAGACTTCATTGCAGGTACATTTCAGGATTTGACCCTGCAGCTCTGTTTGTCATTCATTTCCCTAGCTTCCAGGGCCACAAACTGAATCCCAGATTCAGCCTTTTTAGCTCAGCAAATATCCAGTTTCTATTCGTACTCAGCCTGTTGTAATCGTGTAAAGCTCTGTCTACTGTAACAGTGAGAAACCCACCTTCTTCCTACACAGTGTATTAAGGTGTATGACACAATGAGCAGTGGTTTATTTCGCTATCGTACTTAAGGGGATGATGTCGCTCGTGGAGATGGGCTGTGTTTTGTGTGAGGTACGTATTGAAATATTATACCATACTTTAGGAATGTCAGTCTGTCCTATGCAAGTGTCTCACACCCCCATGAAGTTTCACAGATGCACACATGATATATAATAAAGCACTAATTCCAGTATAATATACATACACACACACACACATTCTTCAGGTGTTCACGGTAACTACTTAAATGAGTGTGCCTTGCCTGCGCGAGTCACAAGGTTTCCTCAGTAACTACATAAATGGGTGTTCTTTGCTTGCCCGGGTCACAAGGTTTCTACAGTAACTATGTAAATAGGTGTGCCTTGCCTGCCTAGGTTACGGCATTTCCACAGTACCTACGTACATGAGTGTGCATTGCCTGCATACGTTGCAAGGCTTCCACATTAACTGGGTAAATGAGTGTGCCTAGCCTGCCCAGATCACCAGGCACCAGCAGACCAGTTTTATATATAAATTAGATGAATATCTACCATCACAGAGTTAGTGACTGCTTTGACTTGTTGCTCTAAGTCTTTAAAGTCATGAATTTTGGGATAGACATCCTTCCTAGTGCGTACCCAAAAACGAGGCTTATTAGGTACAGGTCATATGTACAGGGACCCACAACACTGAATCACATTTTGCAGTTCATTGTCATACAAGCATGGCATTTATGGCTTTTGAAATGTTTATGTTGAAATATGTCATCTAGTTGGCAAATGAGAAACATTCCATTTTAATTGTGCCAGTAATTAATTTGTGAACAAACAGAGTTCCAGAATCCCCCCCCCATAGTTGCCGACATACTTAGAAGGTGCCTCTGTGTCATGTCAGGGTTACTGGGACCATAACTGCAGGGATGGAAAGGTTCAGGGTTTTTTTATTTTTTATAAATTAAAAAAATCTGAGTAGTTTATTTCATGCAACAGAACCCTTCAAAGTATGGGAATTCTCATACAACCATATGATATAATTGACAGAATTACCAACTTTTACATGCTAACTTCTGGTTATTTTCTGTGGCCTGCTTCAAGCTCTGTACATCCATTTACTGATATGAAGTAAATCATCCTACACTACTGTATGCTAATAACATGTTACTGAAGGTCAATTGTCACCTCTGCATTTGCAGTCCCTTATGCTGTAACAGTCTAACAGTATGAAGTATTATTTTCCTGAGTAACTACTTTCCCCCACAGTGCACCTATAAGTAATCACAGTTGATAGACAAATTGCAATTACTTGCTTATTTTAGATGGAGAATTGTTTAGTATGACACGCAAAGAGCCGGTTGGGGTGGTGGGGCAGATTATTCCCTGGAACTACCCCATTCTGATGCTCGCCTGGAAGTGGGGTCCAGCACTTGCCACTGGGTGCACCCTTGTTCTCAAACCTGCAGAACAGACACCTCTCACTGCTCTCTATGTTGCTGCCCTAAGCAAAGAGGTAAGTGTTATCTTGGGATAAGTGATTAGTTTGGAGAATTGTGCCAGTTTGTTTTCTGTGGAATGTATAATTTGTTCTAATGCTGTGTGAATCTACACAGTCCACTTCTAATTGTTATTTTTTTAACACTGCCTGAAGCTGTTCTCTTTCCAGAGGGCTATGTAGAGGAAACAACCATAATAGATATGACATCTCATGGGCCATCATGAAAGTAATTATAGAAAGGAAACAAGTTAGTGCAAAGTGTTTTCTTTTGTGATGCTGTTCACAGTGATAGAAAGTCATGTAGCATGTATAGTACAGCCTCAGTAGCACTACAAGTTTATAATACAGGTAGGCCTCATTTTTGGCAATTTCTTTTTTGCATGATTTTGCATTAATGTGACTTGTAAATTTACACCACTTTTCAAATTTACCCAATAATTTTTGGTTTAACATGATTTAGCATAGATGATACACAATATTTTTTAGTTTAACGCAGTTTGGCATACACAGTATATTGCCACTCTTGTCTTATGTTGGAATCTAGCAGAAGGCGATATTACAGTCATGCCATTAGTCACATGTATGGAATGATTACATTAGTGATACCACATGGCTGGTGTAGTTCCCCCTTCAACAGCATTGGTTTTTATTACCAAAATGAGTGGGAAACAAATCTACATCACTTAGTGCCATCCAAGTGAAAAATTGGTGCAGGAAAATTAGTATTGAAGAGAAATTAGATGTAATAAGCCAACTTAAAAAAATTGAATGAATTGTTGACATATGTTGTGATGTTAGATTTGCGCATAGTTGTTTATATACATTGTATGATAATGCTGATAGAATTACAGAAAGTAGTAAATCAGGAACTGAAGCGTTGTGTAGGAAGACTGCCACAGTCCTTGCAGAATGAACCATACCAAAAACTATGGGTGTTATTCACTTACATTTCTATTGCATTAGAAATAATAAATATGTAATATAGAAATGTATATATACTGTACATACAGTAGATATATACTGTACAGGTCCATGTGTCCACTAGTAGTATAGTCATACACTATATAGGATGAGTTTGTCAAACGTTTTACTATACCATAAGAACCTATTGCATTTTCTGAAATATTTTTAGTGATGATGTATATGTAAGTAATTTTACACAATTTTAATATATTTTCAGCATGAGAAATACCACATGCTGCATATACAGTAAAATACCTCCCGATGATGAATAGTAACTCTATTCAAAAAATGTAAGAGGATAGGTTATAGAAATAAATTAAGAGAGAAAAGTGCATCTTGTTTGTCCTTTTTACACAACTATATAACAATGCACGTTCCACAGAATGTCAAATTTGTCAATCCCTCAAACCCTAGGAAATACCCTATCTTAAATGGGGATTTTATGTTTGATTTGTGCGATGTTCTTCAGGAGTGTAACTGTGGCGTAAAACAAGACCTGCCTGTACTTTAAAATACATAGTTTCTGCATTACTTTCATCTTTAATACCTTTCCAAAGTTACTGATGCTTTTTGATGTTACAAGATTGTGTACACATCGTAAACACAGTTCTTTGTCTTAGAGATTGATTGCATTACTCATGAAACTGTGTATGGTTGCCTACTGCTACAGGTAAAATTTTTTATTAGTCTTCAGGTAGTTGGCAATTCTTCCTACAATCCTAATTTAATTCCAAGCTGTTATATCTCAAAATTTAAAGACTGTCTTCTGGGTTCTTTAGTGTCATTAGGTACAAGGTGGTTCAAATATGACCGGGACTGATATGTTACAGACTAGACAATATCAGTCCTGGTCATATTTGAACCACCTTGTGTTAAATATATTGACTCAGGAAAGAGGCAAGAGATTTTAAAAGTTTGGCAGGTATGTAATTGAAGGACAACCACTGAAGAACGTGAAAACCACCTACAGATTGTTATGACAAAAGTTTTATTTGCATGTTCTTGATTGCATGGAGAAATCAATAAAGTATTTTAGCTTTACAGTGAATCTTTGTCCATCTTCCTGTAGGGTGTTAGGTAGAGCTCATAATTAACTAACTCCATGGTGCACAGTCTTTCCTGAGAAGCTAACATGTCCTCAGATAGTCAAGAAATTCCCCGCATTTTATGGAACCTTAAGGTTCATTACTGAATTCACAAGCACCTGCCACCCGCCCCTATCCTAAGCCATATCAATCCAGTTCATTCCTCCCTCTCTCACTTGAAAATCGATTTTAATTTTAGCCTCCCATCTACACCTACGTCTTCCAAGTGATCTCTTGCCTTCAGGTTTCCCCACCAAAACCTTGTATGCACCTCTTCTCTCTGCCATATGTGCTACGTGCCCCACCCATCTCTTTCTTATTGCTTTGATCATTCAAATAATATTTGCTGAGGAGACAAGATCTTGAAGTTTCTCAGTATGCAGTCTCCTCCATTCCCTTGTTAGCTCCCGCCTATAGGCTCAAAACATAATGCATTTTTTAACATTATGTGAAAAGCTATATGGAAAAGATAGTTTTAATATGTTCTATCTTCCATGCTTTAATCAGATCCATAATATATAAGTAACCAAGAAAATGCACTTCAATGTTTGTGATGTATCTTATTCACTGTATTCTCACCAGCATATCACGCCATCGACGCATCACCTACACGCTGTATTAAAACTTACCACATCACTATATCAAGCATCACTCGTCACAGATTAAACAATTTTAACTCGTAAGTGTTTAATCGTTGCCCATTTTTAATGTATATTTATATGACATATAATTTTAACTGAAATTATCATAATTTTTAATTGTTATGGAGTGACAACACAGCTAACCACATTTGTACTTTTGCACCCTTTTAATAATATCACCCTGAAGATGGCCGCAATAGTGGCCGAAACGTGGTGGTGAGAAAATTGTGATTAAAACACGTCATAAACATTAAAGCGCATTTTGTTGGTTATTTATATATTACAGAAAAGACAGTCTTTCCCAGTGCCTTAATTTGGATACAAAGACATATTCCAAAGTGTTGTATCTTATTTTATCCCTGCTGTTGGTAGTGTCCAAAGCAAATGCCATCACGATGTTACTAGTGTCACAGGCCTTTATAACAGCATTCACGTTCGCATGTAGTGATTATGAAAGATTACTGGTTTCTTTAGTAGTACCAAACACTATAGTGGAAGTAAGCAGAAATTAGAGATGTTTTTCCCCCAACAACTGTTAACATTATACAATGTGATCACAGGTCTAAAACTACCTGAGAAAATTAAGTGATTTGGAATGTGGCTTTGACTTGCCACAGTCCCTGTGTAACTCAGGGTAGATACTCAGTGCCTTAACCGAACAGTATGTGTTTTTGTCTGGGAAACAAATAATCTACGTTGTTGCATTGGTGGGCATTCTTTTTCTAGTAATTGCATTCAGGACTGACATGTGTTTTGTTTTATTGCAGGCTGGTTTCCCTGCAGGTGTCATTAACGTGCTGACAGGCTATGGTCCGACTGCTGGTGCTGCCATTGCAACCCATCCAGATGTCAACAAAGTGGCATTCACTGGTTCCACAGAGGTGAGGAATTAGTTTTATCAGCATTATCTACCTTCATGTGTTGCTGTTTATTTTGATTGGGAAGTTCTTACTTCCTGACACACACATGCATGCACAACAAGTTTAGTACAGAAAAATGTTGTGGGAAAGTTGTATGTGTGTGTCCGTCAGGTTTGAACGGTCCTCTTGCTGATGAATTTTGGTGATATTTTGTAGGAAGTACTGTCATTAAAATAACCTAACTTCATAGACCTATAAAAGTTGTGGTGACAGTCATGACTTATTAAATTTGATAAAACATTCTTTTTTATGTGACCATTTGGTTATAAAAGTTGTGGTGAGTCATGATTTATTAAATTTGATAAAACATTCTTTTTTATGTGGGCTTATGTAAAGTGAAGTAGACTGTAAAACAAGAGACTAGAAACAGATGTTAAATATAAAGTTTATTTGGTGTTAAATT
>Ga0123357_10006961_pt1 | contig 13899 bp, 8 predicted proteins | sample TergutEmb28metaG_FD_89873 | JGI IMG/M metagenome (GOLD analysis project Ga0123357, IMG submission 89873) | Embiratermes neotenicus P4 segment gut microbial communities from Petit-Saut dam, French Guiana - Emb289 P4 | ecosystem: Host-associated > Arthropoda: Insects > Digestive system > Gut ... | reverse complement strand
TACCTCACTTTAAATAATAATTTAAAAAAAAACATTTGGGAGCCCCCCCCCCCCCCCCCAAAAAAAAAAAAAAATGATGGAATCTTAGGCAGGACAGAATCTGTTCCTGTATCGTCTGTAGGAGTTAGAATGCACATGAACAGAGAAATAAAATTTTCACTTGGTGCAAGGCCAACACAAGATACATTGACCTGCAAAGGAGAAAACTAGATAAGAAAAGTATTAGCAACAGACACACAGAAATCTTATAATATCACAGTGAAACCTCTATCCATTATTTATGAACAGAGATGAGTGAAACAGAATTAAACACTCGGAAATGGAAGTTGTGGGAGAGTATTAAATGTGTCAGAAATATGAGAAAACACCAAAAATTGAAAATGATATAACTTTCCACTTACAATTATGAAAAAAAAAAAAAATTACATAGAAGGTCACCTTGATACCAGTGTGCAAACACTTTTTTCCATCAGAAAGATACAAATGACAACTGTTTAGTTGAAACCCTATGGTTCAGACAAAACAGTGCCAATTACAAGTTCAAAATGTTATGTTGCTCACGCTCACCAATGCTGTGCACATATAAAAATGATATAGGAGTAGTGTAAGCAACACATGCTTCAATAATGCACAGCACTAGTTCAGGCTCTCATTCAAGTCCCACTTCCTTCTCACTGCTCGTACCATTCACTCATTTATCACACAACTCATAAACGCTGGAAATGCTTAAAAGTGGCAAGCCTACTGTCTAGAGACCTGTAAGAACTGAAATCAGTATCCTTCTCAGCACCTAACCATATCCACTCCTTATCAAAGACATCATCCTCTTCTTCAGTACTGGAGTTCAAGTGAGCTTGTGTGTTAATTTGCACCCACAGCCGTTAACCATGTGATTTGTCACCAACCTGCTACCGTGAGGTGTACAACATGCAAAACTTTTATTACCAGTTTGATGTCCTTTCCTATGCACAGCAAGCACAAAGATTTTTGCACTAGGTGCTTCTCTGCAACTTCTAGAAACACATCATGAAGTTAAAACGAAGTTGTTTAGTGGATAATATACAACTTTCATGTTCCATAGAAATCACATATCTTGTGAATCAGTTGCACAATTGTCCACATACAACTCAATGTTTCCACTTGTCACATGCATGGAGACATCCAGTGCCATTAAAAACTATGTGCAAATAGTCCATGGCCATCCCTGTTCTTTATTTGCATAGTTTTCACTTTAACTTTTTGTTTCCAAAATGACATGGCTTCAAAGATTTTCAACCATAATCAGCACCTATCTATTGCTGCCATTGCTGTTCACACTCAGTAGTAATGCTATTTTTGCTTTGGCAATTTTCTTCCCAATGGCAAAACTGGCCTTTCAGTGACAGCATTCTATTTGGAAGGCAACTATATGAGAGGTACATCTCATCTCTGTGACACATCCTGTGGCTCACATCATACCAGTAACAATGGTAGTCTCTCAAGCCACAGGTCCATCATATCAGTATGACAACACTTTCTCCAACAGGTGTTATGTAATAGTAGGCCAGCCATCTGATGCAGCCAAATTGTCAACAGACACTCTCTCAGCCATGCATGCACAAATTTTCCAAAAATCCATCACCAACATAAAAAATGTAGGCATCAAAGGGTAACATGACACAAGGTCCCTACTGTGGACCCACAAACATTATGTGCCACCTTACAAAATTTCAGTACCTGGGATAAGTGTACCCATGCTCTGAGTTATTTTTTGACTTTTTTATATTAACATGTTGGCATCAGTGGGAATACCTGATGTCCATGCAATCCACTACCAAGCCTATAGGATACACTCAAGCTTACAGAAAGTACATTATTTCCTAATCTTCCTCCACTTATAGAACTTGCTGAATTTGCCATGGATGGTGATAATCAAAGGTGTGTGGCTAATGTCAGTCCATTTGTAGCCAGATCCCTGTCAAGTGATTCAATATCTTCAATCTTTTTGTCAAGCATCCTGACTTCATTTGTGGTGTGTGTTGTGGCAAGCTTAGGCCTTATTTACAAGAAATCACAATAGGTAAAGATAAATAAAAACAGGTTTAATAAACACAGTACATCAAAAAATGTTAATTGCCAAACTCAAAGAGGCAAAAGTAAACAAGATGATGCAAGTTAAAACTATTAACAGCACAATATAGTTTTGAAATTTAAAATTTTAATTTATGCCTCTCCTTAACCCTGCCTCTCCACCTGTATTCCTACTCTGGCCAAAGAATGGCAACATTTTGTTGGGTGTCTTTACAGCCATAACTGTACTTAAAATAATGGACAGATAACTGCTAATGTACATTCCACAAAATCATATTACCGTAACTTTTCTCAGAAATGGTCATTCCAGAATACTGTGGTTAGGACCAAAGATTCTGAACAAATGGTGCTGTAACATAACACTATGAGGAACAAAGCACATGTTATATGTTGTTTATATGGGTAATTTTTAGGGACCAGTAAAAATGAATGACCCTTGTGGGAAAACAATGGATAGAAGAATAGCAGATAGTTTCAATGTATTTCACCGTTGCAGAATTAAATGTGTGAAATGTATTGTAAAAATAAAATGGCTATATCTGACCCTCTGTTCCTTCCTCTTCCTCATCGTCTTCATCCTCTTGTTGTGGCTGTTCTGTCTGCTGGCCAGGAGCTGAACCATTGCCACCCTGCTGACCTACACAGTGAGAAACCGACCACACATAAAGTGAGTGGATTGTAAAGTATATAATGCACAATGAAACACAACTCGCATCAATCTAAAAACACACACCTACAATATAATAACAATGAACTTAATAGTTAGGAACAATAAGGGCAATCTGATCAATTCCACAGACCTTATCACCTCCAATAACTGAATATAACTGCTCAGTTTATTACAAAAAGAGAAGATGATAAATCCTAGGTGGCATAATACATTGTCCAGTACTCGGAACTTGAGGCGGTACACGGAGGCACAGTTGGTTAAGGCACTGTGCTAAAAGCCTGAAAGTTGTAGGTTCAATTCCTGATGGTGTCACTGGAATTTTTCTTTCCAGCTGCATTATGGCCCTGGGGTCGACTCAGCCTCTAACACAAATGAGCACCAGAAATCTTTCCTTTGGGGTAAAGGTGACCAGCGCATTGGACTCACAACCTTGCCACCTTCATGTGCCGACTCTTCAAATCTGGAAGCCTCAATTTCTGGAACCCTCAGGGCCTGTCCAGGGTTGCATAGGGATTGCCCTACCGTACCTTACCTCTAAACTTTAAGAACAATACTACCTAAACTATCTAAAACATGTGTCACCAACAAGGAGAACAAATACTTGGTATTTTCTTCTATCAATGTAAGTCTCCTGGCTTTGATCATCTCTCTGACAGATGTGTGATAATTCCAGACTTATATTCCCAATTTATGTTCTTGGATATGTATACTGACATATAAGAATTGTTACTTTTACATTAACAAAGTATCAATTATTCAAATAGCAACATGAAGGCACTTCCACCACATCATACTAAAGTACAAACAGATCCACTGTTCCTGTCTATGCTCTAACCTGATGATGGTGCCTGTTGAGAAGCACTTCCCTGTTGGGCCGATGGAACAGTCAGAGTTTGTGATGAAGACTGAGAAGTACCGGAAGGGAAGCCCAGTGTGTCTGCTGAGCTGTAGGATGGTAGAAACTGAGCCCAGCTATCAACCAGAGCCTTGCGACCTTTGGGTCCCAATCGACCAAGTTCTGCCAGTAACAAAGCTTGAGCAGCCTCACGCACCTTACAGTAAGAGAATACGTGACTGATGCAATGACAACTATAAACACTGGTATTTAAAATGTAGCATGTCCAAGCTAGTACATTCATTGGCTGAACATTTCTATGAGAGACCTGAGATTCTCAGAGTGCTGAATGCGTAGATTATGGTCATCTTAGTTGTGATGCCATGTAATTAGAATATACAGGTATCATTTCACTGTTGTCTCTATCTTCAGGGTACAAAAGCAAGCCATGTGGAAGAAAAAATGAAGGCTGGAGAGAAGCTTGGCCTGCGGATGAACCAATGGAAGGAAGCGGCCCTAGAAAAAGTTTTCACACTGCCTTTGCCTCAAAAATATTTGGTTCTTATAAAGCTCAATCCTCCACTGTGCCCAAAGTCCCTAGTTCTTGTCATCCCATATCTATTATCTATTACTTTCTCCTCCACCAGGGCTTATTCTACCATGAAGATGGAGGGAGAACAATGCCCCGAAACTTTGGCACATGGCATCACAACATAAACACAACAATCTCCATTATCAATTTTATGTTCATTATGTGAAGGTTTGTGTATTACTTCCAATTTTAGGCTAGAATATACTTGTTATAGTTTGTAAAACATTTCAGGTTTTTACACCATACACAATGACACAGTAACATGCATTAGCTTGAAGGTAAAAGATTTTGGGATATCACATTGTGTCATATTTCAGAAGAAGCAGATCTTCAACTACATTGCTATGAGAACCTAAAATCTCACATTTCAACTTGCAGCTTTTATTTACTTATTTATTTGGAAAATAGCCCACACAGTTAGTTTTCTTAGATTACAGCACATAGGAAGCAAATCAAAACTTCATCTACTTGGGCACATTTGGCACTAGTTACTGTTTCCTAAAGCAGGACTATAAGGTATCATACTGTTATTATTTATATTAGCAAACAATTTTCAGTTAAGCATACCTATTTCATTTATTAATGTTATTAGTTCAATTACTTCAAGCATGAAGTTTCATCTAAATAATGCTTAAAGGTTCATTTTCTAACTCAAAAGAAAACATATGGTGTCTCCAATACAATAACCAGCTGGTTAACTCAGCCAGCAAAGAATCTTCTTCCTCCTGAGTAATATGAAACCCACGGACACCTTGCGAGAATATAGCTACCACCATGCTTTACAGGATGAAACATGATATACCTCCTTCCTTTCAAAATAAAATTACCAAGTGACAGCACATTAACCAACCTCCAAACATTGATGCTGCCACCTTCGTGCCATCATCTCAACCTGAGGTCTCTTAAAATTCTTAGAACCAGTCTGGACCACTTTATCTGGCAGCAAAACACAGTGTAAAGTGGCTAACAAACTCCACCCTTGCTTGATTTGAGCTTGCTGGGCTGTGAACAGATCTTCATTCTCTTCTTCAACCTTTGTTGCCCAACTGAGAGCTGTACGAGTACTTTGCCTGGAAAGACCAAATCATCTGTATCAATACACTTGTACACAGAGAGGTAGGTACAGAGAATAAGTAACAACTACATTTTCAATTAAATAAAATCAATGCCTCCAATTACCAAGACAACCTGAAATTACTGAATTCAATTACCAATGAAAGAAATTCAGACCGAGAATTGATACTATGACCATAACACATGTCCTGGCAAAAGTCGCAATGAAGGCTTAATCTCTCCTAACAACAGTTTCATATCAGCATGCAACAATTCCACTACTTCAGATTAATACAGTATATCCTGTCCTAACTAACCCACTAATCTTTGAGCGTTTCAAGTCATTAACAGTATTAAATATTCATATTTGTCTCAACCATTGTTCATTTCTGTAAGTAAATGTTCTTATTCAAAGGATGTTTGTGTTAATTCAGTTAACATACATATAAAGGCAGACATATTCTGTGGTGAAGCTAAATCAAAATTTGGAGCTACAGTATCTGAGACCATATGGAACTGAATTGAGAAGTGTCGCAACAGAGGAATCACAATATTTCATTACAATAGTTAACACACCTGCACTATCATTTCTCTTGTCAATTAGATTAATTTCCCACATCTTTAACACACTGGATTTCCCATGAAATATGCAAATTAATATTTCTCTTAATTAATCAATTGTTAAACAGTAATTTGACTTGGTATTTATAAACCTCTTTTAATTCATACTTATTACGTACTTTTAATTTCCTCCAAGGACAAAAAGTAATTTATAAAAAGGACATTTTCAATTTCATGACACCTGAACGGTACAGCACATTCAGCTTGACTCCATAGGTTACATGGCCAGTCAGCCAAACAAATTTCTCAGCAATTGTTTGTAAATTCACATACAGATTACACCACTGCTGGGAAATGCTGAAGCTAACAACAGATTTTCTATTTTCACTTTACCAAAAATCAATGAACCTACTACATAAACAGACAGAAAGTAGAGATTACAGTATATGAGGCCCTCAATTTACCTTTAAAGGAAAGTGAGATACCACTTCATATAATTTTATAAGCTTCAAGGTCAACAGCCATAACTTCCTTACCAACAAACGGTCCTATTATTCACACAACCCCAAGTCTATAACATCTGGCAAACCTATGCAGCCCCTATGAAGGCCAAAGGTGATGGTCTCAAAGTGTTAAATAAAACTCAGGCAATTGCATCACAATGCAGCTTTCAGGAGCTTAACAACATTTCCACTTCACTCTTCTGATAAAAACATAAGTAATGAAAAGGGTTCCCAGTGGTAATTAAGTCACCATTCCTGTTTGGTTTGTGGTTCAATAAGTTGAATTATGTGAGACAAGTACAAATGGCACCCATTCGAGGACATACAAGGTGAAGGTATTGCAACAGGAAAAAAAATTCACAGGCATTTAGACAGTGGTCCCACTGATGCAGAAGAATGTGTATCCCTTCTCCAAAGAACTTATTGGGCTGCTGCCTAAACTGCTGTACCAAAGTCACCTGCACAGTGCTGCCCAACGTGAACATATGGCCGTTGAATGTTATCTTTTTCAGTCCAAAGAAGTAAAAACTGCTTGGTGATAACTTTAGGCTGTACATAAAACATCTGAGCACCTCAAACTGCATGGTATTCAGTTGGTCCTGAACTCTGTGGTCACAATGGGAAAGGCACTGCAGTGCTGCAGGTAGATGCTATCAGTGAGTTTACCCAGACTTTTGTTCTTGATCTTTTGAAGTGTTTGAGACTAAAGGTTTGCACTGATCGTGTTGTTGAGTGAATTAAGTCAAAGAGGAGGGCTCCCTCAATGTCAGAGTAAAGTCAACATCTCTCTACTGGCAGATGCTTTGATGTTAACTTCTTCAGACGGGATGAAGTGCAGTGTCTCCACTGCATGCCTGCTTGTTTTCGTGTGGGTTCAAAATGGTGACACTATGCCTCATCACCTGTCAAAATTTGCTGCAGAAATGCATCATGCTCAGCATGGTACCACTGCAAATGTTCCGGCAACATTGATATACGATGCTCTGTGAGTGTGTGTGTGACAGAGAAACAGTAGATGTGGGATCCACTGGGAACAACTCCTTGTGATATGCAAGATCCTGTACTGCTGCAAGCACAGTTCCAAATCTCATATTCAGTTACACTGACAGTGAAAGACTGGGTTAATATCTACCATCACACAAAGCGTTATTGACTTGTCCAGTGTCTTCCAGTTTAGCGACAATATGAGTCCTCCCCAGTCTTGACACTTGCATCATTTGCTGCCTGTTCAAATTATACATACGCAGTCTACCACCATCTTGAATACACATGCAACACCACAGATAGCACAAACATACCTACAAATTCTCAGCCTCTTGACATTCTTCCACTCTAAGAAACCACAAATGTAAAATGAAAACTACATCTTAAATTTATAAATATCATGCATAAAGAGTACCAAAGTGTTATTCTATGTAACAAAATATATTTATGTTTTATGAAGATAATTTCAGTCTTAAAGTATGCTTGAAGATAGATTGCACTTGGGTTTGAGACCTCACGGTCCCGATGCACCTAGGCCTTAACAACGGGCCCTTTGTGCCCAAAGTATGTTTGAAACACTATCAACTAACCTATGAAGCTTACGAGTACGTTCTTGCTCAGGAACAAATGTTGCATTGTTCATAGACATGAGGGTGTTTGCCATTGCAATAATTGCAAGAAGATGATTAGTGGTCAATGTAGTACTGAGTTCCCAGTGCGTACGTGCTGTGAACAGCCTTGTAAGTCGCTCCAAGCGAACCAATTCAACTGGTAAGTCAGCTTCCAAGGAGTTTGCAGCACTACCAGATGTGTTTGCTGGCTTCTCAGCATCCCTTTCATCAGCATACTTTGCTTGCCATGTTGGTAACAACAAGCTCATGTAACCTTAACAAATAATACGCCAATAAATTTAGCATAATGATCATGCAAACAACACAGTTCACCACAGTGTACTACATAAGTACCGCATTTCACTGCATGAATCAGTAATTATTTTTTGGAATTTTGTTATGAAATGTTTTGGTTAATGGAATGATTTTTAAAAACACCAACTTAAGTGTTCTGCAGACAAATTTCTAAACTGTCCTTTCATGTGTACTTCACTGTAACAATATACATACACAACAAACCTACCAACACTGTTTTGACCAAAATTAAAGGTTAGAATTTCAGATCCACATTACTCATGGCCATTAATATTATACCAGCACCTAGCAACCAAATTACATAGTGTCATGTCATAGAATACAATAACATTTAGTAAAATTTCACATCATAGGCCACTGCCTAAAACTGCATAATCTGCCCACAGGCTACTGTAACTAAGCAACATGAATACTTTACTCTCTCACTACATTGCAGTTTACAATTTATACGTTCTGTAACGCTTCACTCAAAGTCTGTTAAATGGGTAACATAAGACTGTTTCTACTGTGAAAATTACTCTTCCTTTCAAACTAGATTACTGGCACATATGCACTACTTACCTCCTTTAGAAAGGACTCCAAATGAGACTGGCACCATTGGACGAAGTAAACCCAATTTACCCTCACAAACCCGATCAAGGTCAGGATCCATGCCCCATGCATGCAGAAGTGACAAAAGAAGCTGAGCTATTTCCATGGTAGCATTTGTCTCCAGACCACGCAACTTCTTTCCACTTTGATCAACCACATCATTTCCTGTCAAATAAATAAAAACTGCTGTATGAGGCAGGAAATATCACTGTAATCATTTAGTTTCCTTTGCCAGTAAAAGCTTCTCTATTGGCACCTACCAGTTTCAACAATACATGAGTCATTCCCTACAACTTATCATCAAGTTGGGGTCTTCAACCCTTAAAGGGAATGAAACAGATTTATGTCATTATTCATGCTTATTTCAATCTGAAATAGCAACTGAATTTTAGCTCTTTGGTGGAAGCTGTTATGTTAGGAAACATCTTTAAGTCACACATATGGGATTCCTGCTCAGCCTATACTTCAGTGCTATATGCACATGATGTTTGTCCTATTCCTGTTCAGTTTGTTAGTATTTTACTGCAAAATGCACACAGTATTTGTCTGATGCCTGTTCAGTCTGTTTGTATCTTGCTGCTAAATGTACATTATTTACACCAGTTTAGTTTGTATCTTATTGCTAAATGTGCATATTTGTCAGATTCCTATTCCATGTGTGTGTGTGTGTGTGAAGAAAGAGGAGGGATGAGGAAAAGAATGTCGATGATAATGACGGCGGCGGCAGTGTCAAAAATGATAATGACAACAACAACAACAACAACAACAACAAAAACAATAACTCCAGAGAAGGCTCCAATGGTTTGGATATAAATAAATGAGGTCCCGAGTATTCACAGACAGTCTATGCCAAAGGCTCATAAACATCTTCACATGTTCACTAATGACTATTACCAACCTGATGCTGGAGTAAATCATGGCTGACATCACTTATACTTACACACAGTTGCCAAAAATGGAGTCCTCTTCCATTGCAAGTTAATGTCTGTGACTAGCATGGACAAGTTCTAAAGCTCTGTGTTGATGGAGATCATAAATGGCATATGCGGTGTTTGTGATTTGTTTCTGTAACGTGCTTAGCTATGACTGATATGGCGTTTAAACTCATTCATATTATACAGTGATTCTCTTTTTTTTTGGGGGGGGGGACTGTGGATGTGAAATTAATTTTTAATATAAACTGCTTACCTTTTCCATCCCCCTGGATGGGTTTGAAACCAACAATCTCAGCACGTGCTTGCAGTTTGGTCTGAACATTCTCTGCACCCTCCTTCATTTTTGCCAGGATTCCTACACCACAATACAATGCAATCATGCATGCACCAAAGTTAGAAACCCAATAGCCAAGACATCACTTCTCATGCACCATGGAATACGTTTTGTTTTAAAAAAAAAATACATTCAAATGAATGTAGCCTTCAAAGCCAGGCCCTTTCAAATGTGCAGCTGTTTCTCTGCAAAGTAATGTTACATAATGTGCCACACAAAATCACCTTATAACAAGAAAAAAGTTCAAAGACAACTTTAAAAATACAGTAGTATTACATAACAGTACTGTAAACATGTGAAGTTGGCCACTGTGGCTAATACATCTTTGACAGTTATGTATATTTTTCACTTCAATGATTTGAATATATATAGTTTTGTACACACACTGAACACTTTTTTTGAGGAAATAACAGTGGCCCAATTAAATTTTAGGGTTAAACATTTTTAACACAAAAGCAACACTTTAAACAGTTTGACTAATATTTAGTGTGCTTCCATACACTAACACTACTGATTTCATTAATACACTTTGCTTTAGAAATTATTATTTTTCTCGCTGATGAAAAAGGAAGCCCATTTATCATTTAGCTACTAAAATCACAACTGGGTTCAAATCCTGGTAGGGGCCAAATATTTTTCTCTTCTCCCCCAACATCTAGACCAGTTCTGCAGCTCACTCAGCCTCCTCTTGAATGGTATTTCCCGCAGGTAAAGCAACTGGGGGTGACAAGTTAAACACTCAACTCCACTTAGTGACAAATGTTAAGGGACTGTGGCATTATACCTCTACTCCCCATATGCCTTCATGGCATGGAGAGGGAAAACTTTACTCCACTTTACAAAAATGAATCATAGGCTGAACACAGCAGCAGAATGTGTCAACTACACTCAAATTAAAACTTTCAACAACAATAAAAGCAACTAATAACATAAACATAGCAAGTTAGTACCATGCCTGTCCTTTTCCTTGAGAGTCCGCTCCAAATCGCCAGCCTTGTCCTTTACCCGGCCAAAGAAGTCTGCCATGTAGCAACCACCATGTTAATTACGCATTAGGAAGAGGAAACAATGTTAGCTCACAATGCAAATGTGTTAACAGCAGCAGTTCTCTAAATTCAAATAAGTTTGAAGGAATAAAACATATTCATGATTGTTTATTTTCTATGGTTGTAGTCTGTCTTATATGAGTACCATATTTCCAATAGTTACACATAAAACAGCAGTAAAATAAAAACTACTTTGTAGGAAAACACATCATTTATGTATTACATTTCATTTAGAATAACTAAGAGACTGGGATTAGCTCTACCTAGCAGGCCAAAATGAGTATATGCTTACCTACCATCCACCTGATAATGAATGCAGATATGGTTTCAGAAATATACTTTAAACACTGGACAATGCATGAAATAAAAAATGAGTCACTCGCAATGTGATTTACTGTCATCAGAATATCACACAATTTAATCACAATTTACTTACTTTGGAATGATTTCATTAGACAATACAGTGTTTCCATACAAAGGCCATACTCTAAGCTGGTTTGCATGTAACTATAAATTGTATAATGCTAGTCTATAGAATATTTAGAGGAGTTCCTGAAGAGACACATTTTTAAAAATACTCTGTGGACACAAGGCAAACATCAAAAACCTTTAACTGAATGTTAGTTTTGTACAGCATACAAAAATTGTGACAATAATGCCCACACGTGAGGGGTATTTCACAAGTTTCCTGTATGTGATCAGCACATCATACAAGTACAACAAAACAACATAAAGAATATGGCACAACATACATACATATATACATACATACGCTTGCCACCAGCTCAACACAGTCACCACCAAGTCTGACCTACATGAGGTCTCAGGTTCTCAAGACAATAATTATGAAGATTACTCTTATCTGGAATGCCATGTAAATTAGGGATAGGTAAGAATGTTTCAGTGCAATTTTCTGCATTCATATTTGGCACCAGAACGGAGGCAGCAGGCACACCAAAATGGTGGTATCTGTCAACCAAACCACATGGGACACATCCCAGACAACAATACACTATAAATGTGATATACATCCCCCATTACTGAGTCAAATGATCAGTTTCAGGGTTGCAATCTTCATTCATGCATGTAATGATAGTCACAATATTGTTAACAGCGTAGAGAAGAAAACCAACTAGATGCTACTGAATGATTTATTGCACTTGTAATCTGCTTAACATGTTTCGGGCACTTACATGTCCATCATCAGGAGCTCGAGACCATACTTGTGTTATTACCGCATATGGTGTGTAATGTCTTGGTTGCTGGTGGTCGGCGGTCAAGTGCAGGGCAGCAAGCTATGCGTCTGGGATGAGGGAAGCTGTTCCTCCGACCACGAGCAACCAAGACATTACACACCATATGCGGTAATAACACAAGTATGGTCTCGAGCTCCTGATGATGGGCATGTAAGTGCCTGAAACATGTTGAGCAGATTACAAGTGCAATAAATCAGTCAGTAGCATCTAGTTGGTTTTCTTCTCTATGCATATACAACGATGCACGCACAAACGTACATCAAGTGGTTAACAGCATTTGCAGATTCAGACTGGAATTCCTGAAGCGGATACTTCTCAGGAGCAAAGAACATGGGGAGAGGTCTGGGGAATAAGAATGGTGTGTGAGCACCTCAAAACCCAAGGCTGCATCGAACTTGCAATTAACAACAGCAGTGTGGTGAAGTAATGTCCTGGGGGAACATATCCACACTCCAGTGGTTGTGGTTTCTTCCAACACATGAAAGGTTATACCTTATCATATAAAAATGCAGTATATTAAGCACCATTAATGCTACTATTAGGTGGTCAAGCAAAAAAACTCTGCTGAAGAACATGAAAACACCCTGTATTTGTAATGGTGATAGGAAGGAAAGGCACCCAAACTTCACTCTTTCATTTGCGTAACTTGCTTGGAAGATTCTCACTTTTGCTGCAGTTGGCATACACAAAATGCTCATGTACAGGAACACTGCAAGCATGCGCACGCGCAAACACACACACACACACACACACAAAATGTGTGTTACAGCACAGCACTTGACATCTGCATCACCTTATCACCCACTATTGCTGGATTCACCTCCACCATCAAACAGTTTCATATGAGGAGGAAACAGATTTCTTCAATAGGACAAAGACATTTATGTGGCCTTTTTCCCACAACATGGAACCTGATTGCTGTCTCTTGTTGCATTCTTTATTGCTACAAAGCTCAGTACCATCATGCTGCCTACCTATGACGTAAAACACCAGGACATAATGATGTAATGCCTAGGCAAACAGAACTCGTTCACACCATTATAAGCTGCTGCCACCATAAAGAAAGTTTCTAAAATACCCTTCAAGACCTCAAATCGCATGACCATATTCCACTGACAATATAATTTCACAATAAAAAATATTTAATTTATGAGCTAAATGTAGCCGCGTATTAACATGCAGAAACATCAGAATACAGGAAACAATCAACTGCACATCAGTTTTAACATTTTTCTTCAATAGCAGTAATCAACAAACAAAATGAAAAAACATTCTGAATCTGAGCAATTTAAATGACAAATGTGTCAAAACAAGCTGATTTGTGTTCAGACACGTACCTTAACACCAATCACATTCTTATACTGCTTGTACACATCAGAAAGTCAGTAAAATGTCACAACAGTCATTATAAGCCTTCATAAAACGCAAAGTTCTATAAGAAAATAAAAACAGCAACATATATCTTTCTGAGAATATGGTTAAATATTGATGGTGTTAAACTAAGTTTGAGAAGTTTGCCAAAAAAAAAAAAAAAAAAAAAAAC
>Ga0123357_10006960_pt1 | contig 13902 bp, 7 predicted proteins | sample TergutEmb28metaG_FD_89873 | JGI IMG/M metagenome (GOLD analysis project Ga0123357, IMG submission 89873) | Embiratermes neotenicus P4 segment gut microbial communities from Petit-Saut dam, French Guiana - Emb289 P4 | ecosystem: Host-associated > Arthropoda: Insects > Digestive system > Gut ... | reverse complement strand
AGATCATCATCAGGGAGCTATGGTTTCCTTTCTAAAGTTATATTGTATCATTCACAATTTAATTCTTTTACAAAAACGAATTAAATTATGAATGTTACAATATAATTTCAGTACGAAAAACATAGCTCCCTGATGATGATCTAAAAATATCGAAACATGTCGGAGTGTTTTAAGTGTTTTTACATATTTTTATATAGAATTTATGTAAGTGAAGTTGTTGGTTAATAATTGAAGTGATTCCACGAAATGCACGGTGCAACAGTAAGGTTTACAGATATTATAACGTTCACATAAAATAAACATAAATCCAATTGAAGAATTTCCGCGATTATTTTTCACGAACATCATTCTTTAATTAAAAAATAATTAAGTTTCTTAGTAGCATGTACAGGAATGCATCCATGGATCCCCTGGGAAACACGTCGCGGATTCCTTGCGATCCGCGGAACAAACTCTGGGAACCACTGAATTAGATAACTCTCCTACATACAATACAAGTATGCTTGCACAGTGGCATCAATACCGATTTCTATCAGTTTATAATGCATGTTAATCATTTGTTGTTTGTATATTGACTTCTCAAATTAGAATTCCATCGCCTAGCAACTAGTTTACAATTCTATAGGCCATTTCATTGTTTGCTTCTAATAAGCAACTTCGCTAGATGGTGACTGTTATTATCGTTGTTGGAGTAACTGAATGCCATGTGCATGTAAGGTTCTGGAATGTCACTGCAAATACCATTCTCGAGCACAGTTACATCAGCAGTGGTGACATGTGACGCTTTTCACTGATAATGTAACTCACTGAATAAGAAGAACCATGTCATAATTTATTGATAGAACGCAGTTCACAATTGCAGTTCATTAATTACGCTGTAAACGTCAAACTACAACTTTATAACACGTTAATTCGCCCAACAGTAACTTACGCCCCCGAAACATGGGTGCTTAAGGAAAATATGACAAATAAATTGATGATTATTGAAAGAAAGATCATGAAGAAAATATCTGATCCTACAAGAACAGACGATGGCTACTGGATAATTAAAATTAATCAAGAAATAAATGATATATTAAAAGGACAAAATATAATTGGGTTTATTTAAAAAAAAAACATTAAACTGGTTAGGCCATGTTGTACGCATAGCTGAGGATAATACTGTGAAGAAGATTATCAGATGGAAACCCATGTCTAAAATACCAATTGGAAGACTTAAAACACGTTGGGAAGATGACGTTTTGGAAGATATAAAGAGCATAAACATAAGCAATTGGAAGAAAGTAGCACAGATTAGAGATAGTTGGAAGAAAATAGTTGAGCTAGCCAGGACCTTATATAGGTTGTAGCGCTTATAAGAAGAAGAATTATGCTGTACACTGCACAAGACAGAGCAGTGGGTGTAATTCGGCATTATAAAGGCAAGCTTTGTCACAGACAGCATACCATCATGTACTGGCGAGTCGGGTTACGAATACAACACCAAGCACAACACGAATCTGAAACTGTTTCCCTTTCTGCCGTCCACACAGCTTCTTGCGTATGGCGAAGTTTGCAATGAACTACGGACTACTTAAATTTAATATTATACCAGTATAAGTAACTTAATTTCCAACTTACTGTAGTGGCCCTAATGTACAGGTAACTGCTGCATGTTTCGGCAATCTTGTGTTGCCTTTTTCAGGACGTACATGTCACACAAATGTCAACTTATGAAGAGTGAAAATGAAATCTTTTTTAATGTTTTCCAACCCGAAGTGATATAACATATAAATACAACTTGTCAGTCAACAACACAACACTTTATTTTTATACAATAAAAATAGTATACTGTCAGGGCGACGTGTTTCGACCTTTAACAGGTTATTAGGTTATTACATATAAATATCTCTTGGATCTGTTTTCTCAGAGGGCCTGAAGATGACCTAATAACAGATCCAAGAGATATTTATATAAATAATTATATATATATCTTGGATTTGTTTTCTCAAAGGGCCTGAAGATGACCTAATAAAAGTCGAAACATGTCACCCTGACAATATACTATTTTTATTGTATATAAAATAAAGCGCTGTGTTATTGACTGACAAGTTGTATTTATATATAACCACATCCTTAGCAAATATATACACATGGTTAGATTGTGACGTCTGTATTCAAACATCTTCTCTTCCAGTCAAATTTTTGATTGTACGTCCAGTGGTTGGCTGAGATGAGATAGAGTACTGAACTAGCAGAATACTGCCACCGACCTCTTCGAACTATGTTAGAAACAGAAACTACCACGTGGATGGTGAATATCTCAATTCGAAGTGTCTTTAAATCAGGCGAAAGAAGTGTATTCATTCAAATCTACCAGCCGTAACTTCAGGACGTAGGGGCATCAGGGTCAGATAATGAAAATTACGTGCACCAGCAATCTGCATCACAACATGTCAGATTCTATATTACGTACATTGAAGAGAAAGTGACAAGGTTTAAAAATTTTGGACAGTTACATAAATCCGATTCGTGGGCATGTAATACGAGTGTAAATGGAAAAAAATACAAAATGCTTTACTTCCGACAGTCTTTTGAAAATTACACGTATAGGCCGTGCTATAATTTTCAAACAAAAAACGTTTGCGCATAAAAAACTGAAAATATTGCTTTATCATTGACTTGTATTTCATTTCCGAATCGGGTGAAATAAACAAAAATCGAGTGGCGTTCTAGTTTATGATAACAGCTACACCAAATATTGCAACGGAGCGTTGAAAGAGTGATGGGCCACATTTTCAATTGATTAGCCTTCCATGCTTACCCAAACCAGACTCGCTATGTTACATGTTTATATTCTGCGTACAGCCACGTGTCCGGACAGACAATACATCCGTTGAAGTTCGTTCATTAGGTTACCCGCTCCAGGTCGACCCGCAGTGCAATATTTCACTTCTCTTTTATGTTGTTCCAAATTATAATTAATTTCCTCTAAGGTCCATATATTTGTAACTATACTAGACGGTCAAATAACGCCAAGTTAGGGGGCGTTTCTTTAAAGATCATGCAAATTTGTGTGATCATGAAATAACTCGCGTTTGTCGTTCATACGGTGTTCGTAAAACCTCCGATCCTATCGCAATGTACTACATAGTGCAGTCGGGCACCTCGCACTGTTATTCACGTTACAAAGTCCACGTTACCATGTGCGTTAGATCAACATCTAGAACACCAATTGGTCTATCGCATTCAGGAGCTAAATACCCTTATCTCATCTTTTCTCATTCAACAACAATAATAATATTTGCTCCCTTTCAACTTCCTCTTCCTTCCGGTAAAATATTCTCCTGAGGTCTTTATTCTCAAGATGTCTTCAGGCCGTGCTGTGACCTTCAACATGGGAGAAGCGCGAACGTTTTAGCCGCAGCGACACTAGCGACAATTAGTAAAGAATCCTGATACTCTGTAGGCCCTGCATAATATTAATACATCTTCAAAAATTATGGAACTTTTATTAAAGCAGTTTGTTGTACAATATAATTTCAGAAAACTGTGGGAGTCACTATAACTTTAATACATTACCGGTTTCATCAATATAACTAAAAAGCTGCTAGAAACATGGACGTCAAATTCCGAAAGGAAATACATCTTAAATGTGCATATGGATACTTTATATTTTAAATTCATTATTACACACATGGTGCAGCTGCGAAATATTCGGGTTTACATATTAAAATGTTAACAAATATTAGAAGAACTGTACTTAATAAATAATCTACAAAGTATAGAATAAAATAATGATAGTCAAATAAAGAGACAATTTTCTCATGGTTAGAGAGCCCCTCGTGGCCCAGAGCCTCATTGTCGAGGCTTCACGATCACATTCAGACATACCACACTCGGTAAGACTCCTCTGGACGAGTGATCGATCCGTCGCAGAGACCTCTACTTGACACCATACAGCACTCACAACAGACATATCTATGCTCTCGGTGGGATCCGAACCTGCAATCCCATTAAGTAAGCGGCCGTAGACCCAAGCCTTAGACTGCGCGGCTTCTGGGATCGGCATTAACAGAACTCGTGTACTATAAATAAGCGGAAAAAATTTGCTTCCTGAGCTCGTCTCAGAATTGTTGTTTTGAAGCTAAAATTGTTATTACTCAACTAACTACACCGAGTGATCTATTCTCTTGTGTCACTGAAATTGATTTGCATTTAACATGTTTGCCGCATGCTCTGCGCTCCGTCCATCAGCCATTATATTCATTGGATCAAACCACTAATATTCTGTAAAGGTAAGGCCTATTTGCATTATGTGGAAGGCAATTACGTGCCAGGGGGAATGACTGCTTGTCGTGTGCTACACAAATCATAGAGACTTTGACATATAAATGGAAAACGAGGTGACATGTTTAACACTGGCTGCTGTACTACCTAACTTGCTCACCGTGCATGACAATCTCGGATTTCGCCACATGCCAGGTAACGGCGCAACAGCATAATAGTGATAGCTCTGCCTCACCTACGCCTGGCAGTGGTCAGACATTTGTCCCGAGTCTTTTTTAAAAATGAAATGGTTGACGATTAATACGAATTAACGAATGTAAACTAAAATTAATCTTAAAAATCTTCTTAAATAACGGTATTATCACAATCAAAACAAGGTTAAAAACTGGGTCCTTTCGTATGGTAGTGGAGGGGCTTTTTCAAGGCGTTCTTATCATTCCTATTATCATAGGCCTTAGGGTTCGCCCATGAGAAAGGACAGCCTTCCCAGCACCGATTTTGAAGAAACAAATTTCCCATCATCATTATATTCAGATTATATTCGCCATCAATTTCACCCAAGCAGGGAAATAAAGACAAAAAGTATGGATCTAAATTTTACATACACCCTAATTAACGTACGGGTTTCACTGCACTCTTTGTCACGACACTCGCAAGTATTGACTACAATTCTGTGGACATTTCCTTTACGAATCTTTAACGAAAACCTGACATTAATGGCCGAATAAACGTAAAAATTTCATTGACGCAGGTAAGCCTCTCACTGCTCGGGGGTTTTCTCGAAACTGATCAAAATTACTCAACGACATCGTCTGGGAATCTTCTACACCGAAGTTTAACCAAATCGTTCAGGAAGTATGGAAATTGTTGATAGAAATCCATTTACGACCTTAAACATACCTCTCGTCGCGAGGATTTCCACGGAATTTACCCCCGCTTTCGCGAAAAGAATCTGTAAGCAGTTCCTATGCCGAGAAAGTTAGCTGATACGTTTCAGGAACTGATATGCGACTTTCTTTTTACTGTCTAAATGTTGCGTAATAAACTGCGGATACGCTCGTTACATTACACTTCAAAATCGCACATCTGATATCTACTGTTTGAGAACGCGATTGTCTAATGATCTGTGACAACAACTGAAGGTCCATTGTCTGAGGTGTGCTTACTACACACGACGTTTCGGCAACTGGCTCTACTTTCGTCATCAAGTGAAAAAGATACTGTAAACTTTTTCTGCAAGGTCCAAAAAACGAAGCTAGTACCCACCAGGGCGTAGAGATAACCTCGGCATTACCTCCACATGCAGATGGCAACACAGTCACCTTCCGTAAACTTGTAAGTATTATTTACGCCACAAACACCACACATCTACAACGTATTACTGTTATGAGTATCAACACGTTCTGTTGCAGTTACAGGATCATAACATTTGCATCTTTGTACATGTATTGAAGCTTTCGCGGCGACAGAATTCAATAAAATCTTAAAGGACAGACAGCAGCGTCAGTTTGTGAAATTTTCCAACGTTTAAGGGTCTCACTGCGTCGCCATCTGCAAGGTGCTACTGATGGCTTACAAAGCAATCAGTAGCATTTACCATCTAAACACGTTAAGCTACATACAATAATAGGTACAGATTTTGAGTTGCAGGTACATTCTGCTGATATGTACTGTTACAAGTACAGGACTGACAAATGATGTAACCAATGGCATCCACCTGCAAAGCAATCCGTCATAAAAACGTCAAAAAGAAGCACATTTTTCGCGTAAAAATCCGACTAATGCACTAATATATGTTAAAACCACTTTATTCACAATGTTACACCCCTACAAGTTTCAGCCCTCAAGGGACAGTAGTACAACACTTTGCTGCTTGCAGTTGACATTTACATCTGGACACGCGTGAAACGTATCGGTACTGCCTGAGGATGGCGCCTTGAGGGCTAAACATGTAGGGGCGTAACAGTGTGAATAAAAAGTAGCTACAACATTTAGAAGGCATGGCTGTGGTTATTAAATGCCCCTTAAAATCCACAACACCTATAGACCATATATATATAAACATATGTGTTTGTGTGATTGTAACTAAGGGTATTAATCTGTTACACCTTTTCCTACTTTTTAAATCCAAGATTCTCTTAACTCGTCCGCACGTCATGCAAACATTTGTGACAGCAGAGGTGGAGCTCCACGCGTTTTTAACCTCGGAATTGTATTAAAATGAGTTATCAGCTTCATGACCCGACTACTTTTCTACCGATGAGAAGTCGAACAGCAGGACAGATGTGTCCCTGAGCCGGTCTGTTTTGTAAAAGAAAAAAAAAATTCGCTTGCCCCTTCTGAGAAATGAAGTACGATTCATCGGTTGTCCAGCACGCTTGCTAGTCACTTGACGATAAATATCAATCCTTTAAAGCCCAGTGATCACTATATGTACCACCAGGTTTAGCATTAAACATGCCGCTTACTGGTCATAGAGTGCCTTGGTGTGTTTTGTACTGTTCTTAGAACAAAGCGTCATTACTTCTACACGCATGAGTAATAGATTAGTTCTTACTGTGTGTTTACTGCGCGGCACGAAGTCTTCAAATATATTTTAGGTTTATGTTTGTCTTTAAATAGTTAATCAGTCGTAAGACTAAAAGTCCGTTACAGCTCCTTTGACCCGCAGCAAAGTATCTAAACCAAAAGTGATATATGTACTTATGTCAGTTTTTATACAATATCTCATAAAGGGATGAATTCCTTAAACAAAAAACAACCAAAGTTCATAAACTATTGAATATTTTTAAAATTTCGTATAACAAATATTGACAAGTGTGTTCATAAATTAATTTTATGGCTTTCAATTATCGGTACAGGCAGTCAGGTACAACGGGAAAACGTAGCTATGGAAATAGAATGAAAAGAAACTCAGTTTTTTATGTTTTACTGACTGTGCATCTCAGTATAATCTAGTAATTAGCCAACGTAATATTCAAATTCTTTTTTATAATAAGTTTATTGTATGTCTGTACATGTTTGGAGCATTATTGTGCTCATCATCAAGCGGTCAAACTTTTATTATACAGCATCTGGTATCATCACACCTGTAGGTGGCCGTCCCGTGCACAGGTTGAGAGAGGACTCTCTCTCAACCTGTGCACGGGAAGGCCACCTACTGGTGTGATGATAAAAAATGCTGTATAATATAATTTGACCTCCTGATGATGAGCACAATAGTCCTCGAAACATGTAGAGGAATATAATAAACTTATTATAAAAGAAGAATTTGTGCATTAAGTTAGTTAATTACTAAGATTAACCTCAGTGTTAGTGGCATCTCCTTGTGTTTAGGTTCAATGAACCACCAACTCTTCCCTGTATAGTGCAGAACTCTCGGGTCAACTGTTGTAAATACATCACTTCAAATGCATAAATATTTATGGAAGTTAACTGTGGTGAAATACATTTAGAGGCAAAATGCAGAACTAAAATTTTCAGCTGCCGTTGCTGTTGAAATGGCACTCCCAACTTTACGGTTAAACTGCTGACGTTCAATTTGATCTCACTTAAGATTATGCAGCCAATGCATGGGTCTCTTTAATGCATGACCACCATCAATGGTCACAGACCGGACAAGTATTTCTCAATGTAGCACAATCTATACTAAGCGGGTCTTACATTATCATTGCTTATGTGATTTCTCATTAAATTTCACGAGCAGTTACAACACCCTTAATAGAGACTAATTTAATACGAGACAACATAAGATGCTTACTGAAATTTAGAGCAATAACACTTATTTGTCTTGATTTTATATCGGTTTGAACACCGTGGAACAATACTACATGCGCAAAGAAGAAATAAGCAGCATGCAATTAAATAACAAATGCAAAATTAGCCCTTACCCAATACCTCTTAGTATGATATCAACAACACAGAAGGAGGCACCATACTAAACCTACTAACCATAATAACAATCTCTCATCTGTGCCAGCCAATCACCCAATGCAGCAGACCGCCAGATGACTTACCTCGCACCAAACACACCGTCATGTGCCTAATAAATAAGTAGCCTAAAATCTTATAAAAATCAAACAGTGGACACTGAAGATCTCAGAATAATAAAATACTTTGTCAGCACCCTGCCTGAAAAATTCGTATTATGTCGAACAATATCACGTACAAAAATATCAGACTCAAATCTCTCTTCGCATCACACACCCCCAACTGCAAAATATCTCACTGAAGGCCGAGTAACATATTCCCCTGCACTATATAAAGTACGTTTATATCAGAAAATAAATATTCATCTTGCAATAATTTAACATAAAATTACCAAATATGATATTTTCATGTTGCAGACAACATATACCTAAAGGAGACAAACAACTACACACACCGATTACAATTGTGACGTGATGATGAATACAGTAATACAGCGAAGGGGCACCCCGCACACTTCAACGCCGCCCGCCACCTCATCCGCCTTCGGTGACCATTTTGTACCGCACGTTCCTCTACCCACGTCTCTATACATTTCTTTTCTTTTTTTAAAATTCCAAATTACGTTCTGGTGAACGGGGCCCTGGGACAGAGTCCTTGTATCGTCGCTGGTTAAGCAAGCTTGCGTATTTTATATTGGTATTGAGTCCTACCATTGACAAGCATGTTTTCTCTTTGTTTGTGTTCTTGTCGCACGGAGCAGAATACAGTAAGCTGCGGCGTGGACTTGTGTCATACTGACTTCGATTTTCGTTATCATGCTCTCAAGTTTAACAAATACTATTACATATTGTGATAGAATTATGTAATATCAACCAACAAAATGCACTTTCTATATTAATGTTTTAATTCAACTCTTCTTGTCATCTAGATGTTTCGAACTTCTTATGTTCATAATCAGGAAGAACTTATTGTACATGCAGTTTTATACGGTATGTTTCCAGGCATTTATACAAGCAGTCAAGCAAGTTGAAGGAACACATCCTCTGCATGTACAATATGGTCTTCCTGATGATGAACATAAGATGTTCGAAACATGTAGAAGACAAGAGGAACTGAATAAAACATTAATTGGAAAAGTGCATTTTGTTTGTTAAAATTACATAATTGTATCACAATGCACGGTACAAAAAACATAAAATTATTATTCAACATCACCAATCCGATTTAACAAATCGGTCAATATAGCAGCACCATAAGACCTTACATTCTGATAATAAAGTACCAAAAACAAGAAACCAAAACCAAACCATCCCAACCCAACAAAATACTAATCACATTAGGACTAATAATCAGAAACATTATAGAAACAACAAATATCAAAACCAATAAAAAACCGAATAATATTCAAATCACCAAACATATAATCGTCACTATAAAGAATAACCAAGGAAGAAATAAGAAAAAACAAATCCCATAAAAATTTATGCCTTGTGAAAAGGAAAATACTAACAATTTTTACGTAAGGAAAAACTTATACTGATGCAATGAAGCGCAACTTTGACAATAAATTACGTCGGAATCTGAGCGATACCCTCTTTTTTCTTCTTATTCTTATTCTTCTTCCATTAGCTTTACAACCTTTGTGGCCTTTGGTTTTCTCAGCCTGGTCATTGCAAGGCTTCTTCTTTAGCCCAGTTCTTTCCAGTTTTAAACAATCATCACATTGATTTGGTCACACACATCATGCAACCATAAAATTCTTGGTCATCCTTAAATCGGCTCCTCATTTCTTTCCATTTTGATTTGCCTTTTACCATCCTTGAGGATTCCATTCTTTGTATGTGGTCCGACCATCTTACACTTGGAGTTTAAACAATCTTCCTGCTGCTCCATTAATTAGACAATCGAGTTCAGAATTACCCGAGGGATTAATTTTTTTCCTGTGGCGCTGCGGCCCAACGCGGACCATGGCCTCCCCATTCATGAGGTTTCTAGATCACATAAAACGACACACCATAGAAGGTAGGACAGTCCTCTGGACGACTGATCAGTACGTCGCAGACCTCTATCTTACAAACCACTCAAAACTCACAATAGACATATATCCACGCCCCGGTGGTGTTAAACCCACAATCTCAGCAGGCGAGAGGCCGCACACCTACAAGTTAGACCGCTCGGCCACTGGGACAGGCTGAGCGATACTATAAACGAAGAAGTATTTGTATGTACTATAGAGAGCACTGTATTTCAGCTATTCCAGTGTAAAAAGGCAACATAATAGTGTCTTGTTTCAGTAGAATGCAACAATATATTTTATTTTTCTCTTGACGACATGTTTCGGTCAATTGATCATCATCGGGTCACTTTACAAAACTTAGAATAAGGTGCCTAATGATGGTCAACTAACCAAAACATGTCGTCAGAATAAAAATAAAATAAAATATTTTTTTTTTTGACTGAAACCAGAAACTATGGGTTGTTGTCTTTTAGTTTAATAAACACAAAGGGATGTATTCTATAATAAATACTACATGATTGCTCAAAATTTGCCTCCATTGTTACAATACCACTTGCAGCCGTTCGATTAGATTGCATTTTATAAGAATTCAGTTCTACTAATTGATTTAACCTAAATAATATACAACTTTACACTAGTGTATTTTGTATGTAGACATAACAGCAGTAATTCTACTTCGAGAAGGATCTAATTTTCAGGCCTTTAATAAGGAATTATTGACCTGCTTGTAGTTATCAAACACATCATTTCCACCAGTGTCCCTGTTACTCCAATGGACACTCTGGTCCGAGGTTGTGTATACAGCTGTCGTGTTCACTACTGGACCACCTTCATTTCAGTACACTTATTATTTTCTAATTTATCTTGTGTATTCTTCAGCGTTTCGTTATTTTTTATCTCTAATATTAACCAACAAATATTTTTTTCACAAATATATCTGCTATATCACCTGCACTCTCCACAGGACCAATGATGCGATACGATCACCACCATTAGTAGAACTGTACGTGTCGTTACACACGGCTGCACTCATACTGTTTCTACCATTATCTGGCTAGTAATCGAATTTGTAATGCTAGAATGACGAGAAGTAGAAATGGAAACGGGCATTAATACCGCTGGAAAAAAACCCCCCAGGGTCCGTGCGATTTCATACGCCGTGTACCGATGACCAATTTATTTACCGTTCATTAATATCGAGTGATGATTAAACGTTGCTAGTTGTGCTTAATTTCACATGTAAATGAAAGCTATGTAAATATTAAAGCATGTGAGCAAATAAAATCAATGAATGCGTACATAGATAGATATGTCCTTAAATTTTTGATTCCAGAACCTTTTCCAAAACGTACCTAAGTACCTTCTGTTCTAAACGTGTTCATGCAGCACACAATATCCTAATGAGTTGGGAGTTGCTGGCTTGGTACAGTTCTTTACGTCATGTATCAAACACATTAATTGTAATTACCCTATTAAAATAGTACAAAACAAAGTTTGCATAAGTTTTCCAAAATCGCGATCCTCCTCAAAATTATAGGAGGCAGAAAGGCAACATGAAGCAAGATACATGGGGAGGACCCACAAATTTTAGGACCCCCCCCCGTACAAGTTTTAGTTGCCATGTCGACCTTGTGCACATTTGCAGCAGGATTTACCACAGAACTTTCAACTTCTAGCAGTACTGCGTTGCTGTGTGTTGTAACTTATCGGAACTGCCCACACGAGACAGTTCTCATATTGTATGTCAGTGGTCAGTCAGAGATTGCTCGGAAACGTCATGGAAAATCAGCTGCTATAACAATAAAATGTTTAATTATTTCATTTTATACTAATTATATCCGGCGATATTTTTACTGCCCTCTCAAAATTTCAGGTTTTATATTGTTAATTGTTTGTGTGGCCTCTAGTTAGTGGCCACTCCAGCAACGATATTAAGTGAGTCTGTTTTTTACGTGGCGTCTCAATCGACAAAATGGGAACGCGATTAGGGGTGGAAGAAAGGGAAGCGTAACTATAGTAGAGTAATGCGGCATTCCAAATAAAACTATAGAAAGAAGCCAGGAGGAATTCGTGCTTATCGTTTTCAAGTTAATAACTGGGTAAAAATTTATTTAACAATAACATTTCTAAGCAGGTCATTAGTTACACAACTGTACATCACATAATGTAGGGAACACGCGCCATTAAGCAAAAGCGCATAGTGAATAATTTTTTTTCAAAATAATTAATTTGAAAGTTACAAATTCGTTTGTATTGTAATTATTCTAACTAGTTATGTGTTCCTAGTACCCCTAAATGACATAAAAAAATAACGTATTTGTTTATTTTGTTACAAATTAAATAATGAGGATGAAACACTGAGTCTCAAATCAAAATAACATCTTATATTAGTCCTACTATTAAACCACTCGACTCAAAGACTTATCACATATATTACATTTATTCAAAGTACATTCGAGACACTGGCAGCAATGCGCAAAACGTTATTTGGTTTTCACTGTCTTCTTCCCTTCTTATTCTGACCTCTTGTTCCGAATCACTCTAGGTGTAGAGGGTTACTGTCGTATCTTATCACACTCAGCGACACACACACACACACATCACTCGATAGGACTCCTCCGGACGAGAGAGTGGTCCGTCGCGGAGACCTCTACTTTACAACACAACACAAGAAACATTCATGCACCCAGCAGGACTCGAACCCACAATCCCAGCAAGCCAACGGCCGCAGACCCGCCTTAGACCGCGTGGTTACAGGGATCGGAATTTTTAGTATCCTACTGTCAATATAACTTAGTATATAGCACGTTATAAAAATTAGAACCATTTGATGTCAGTAAGTGAATATACAGGACAAAGGCCGAAAAGTTAATCCACAAACAGGTGCTCCTTACAATTTGATGTGGAAAGCTCGAAATTTAATTTCATATCTTTAGTCTAGAATGAAATTCTGAGAAAACGTAAGTACTTTTCATGTATCGTCGACACATCCTTCGAAAACGTTGCAAATCTGATAAGTGGGAAATACACTAAAAACAAGACAATCTGAATTCGTGAAGAAATTAAGAGCAGATCAGTTTCGGTGGAATATCCAATATCTTTATACCCATATACTTGAGTATTTTCATTTGCTAGGTCAGGATTAGAAGGCACAGAATTACGAGTACTTCGTAGAGTTGTGTCTCTTGCTGCATACAGACTTACAACTTGGTCTCTCAAATTAAGAGAAGAACAAAGACGGAGGGTTTTCGGGAACAGGGTGCTGAGGATGAAATTTGGATACAAGAGGGACGAAGTAACAGGAAACTGGAGAAAACTGTATAATGAGGAGATTTGTAATTTGTTTACCTCACCAGTTATTACTATAGGGGTGAAATCAAGGAGGATGGGACAGGCGGGGAACGTTGCACGTGTGGGACATAAAACTAACGCCTTGAAGGTTTTGGTGGGTAAACCTGAAGAAAATAGACTATTAGGAAAACCCAATAATTGATATAAGCAAAATCACCAAGAATTGAATAAAGAGAGACCAACTTGATGTCACTTGCTTTATTATTTCATTATTTAATGCTCAACATGTTTTGGACGTTAAATCATCCATCCTCAGGAGCTTGCGACTTATTTGTTGAGTTATTTCATTGGTTGTATTGCTCTGTAAGGATAGAGGTTATTGTATTAGCGTGCTT
>Ga0123357_10006959_pt1 | contig 13902 bp, 9 predicted proteins | sample TergutEmb28metaG_FD_89873 | JGI IMG/M metagenome (GOLD analysis project Ga0123357, IMG submission 89873) | Embiratermes neotenicus P4 segment gut microbial communities from Petit-Saut dam, French Guiana - Emb289 P4 | ecosystem: Host-associated > Arthropoda: Insects > Digestive system > Gut ... | reverse complement strand
TTATATCGTTCAACTAGTTTCTGTATTCCTGCGGAGAAGAAGCTTTTCGGCTGCTCTTGTGGTCTTGTGTACGAGATGTTGATGGCCGACCAGAACGACTTTCATCAGTAATTCGTATTCGACCCGATTTAAAACTTTCCACCCACTCACAAACCTTTCGTTGACTCGTGGTGCTCTGTTCATACTGAGCCAAAATACGACGGTGAATTTCCACAGGTTTCACTCCTTCTGCCCAAAGAAAGCGCACTACGTGACGTTGTTCTTCGATGGTGCAATCTTGTAAAGGAGCTTCCATGTTTTCGCCCTCGTTGCTGCCACTCGACTGAAGGCAGAGCGCTGTACCGCACATGGCTGAACTCTTCAACAGGCATTGTCAATACTGCGCAATGCGCCAGCTCCTTTCTGTCCCGGTTACTGCGTAATTTAAAAATTGCCTTTACTTTTTGATTCATCCTCGTATATCGGTCTTGCTCGACCGCCTTCAGGCATCAAAGTACATTCCCTAAAACCCAAGCTGACATGGGTTAAACATATTTTTCAATTTGTAAGTATCGTAAATATGACTACAAATCGCGTATGAATGGTGGTTTTTTAAAGTTAATATTTACAGAAGTGTAAGGGGTGTGAGACTTTAAGTCTGAGAAAATTTATGCATAATTTGAACTTAAAAATTTTCCGAAAATTGAATAATATCAATAACAACAATACTAATAATAAATATGAACACCTATACAACTATGCCATACAAAAGCAAGCTTGTGATGTTTATTAATTCGTTATGTACGAAATTAATCTATTCATCGTCAAACAATAGTCAAATATATTCTCTACATACAGTAGCTGAGTTAGATGTACTTAAAATTTCAATACATATCATCATCATCATCATCATCATATATCTGTAATGGAGTTGGACCACTTGTTGACCCGTTCCGGTCTCACGTATCCAGAAGTCTCTTCAAAGGCCTACCATGACTCCTTCTGCCCATTGGACAGTAGTGTTTCACTGCCCTGCGTAATTTCAATATAAAACTCCTATATGTTATTTAAAACAGGCTAAAAAAACAAAACGGTCATTTGTCATATTTTTAAGCTTTTTTGAACTGAAATATAGGCCAACAATGTTATGTTTGTGGTTCTGTGCATCGCTGATCTATATCAATAATTGTCCAACGAGACGCAACGCAACGCAGTCTGTTTATTATTCTGCAAGTTCATTCTACATCTTTATCTTTATTGTTGCACCGTGCATATCGTCGAATTATTTAATTATTAACCAACTGACGCACATACATAACATTTCACATTAAAGCATTAAAACTGCTCCGATATATTTCGATTCTAAAATTATCATCAAGGAGCTACACTTTCCTCGCTAAAGTCACGTTTAAAACAGTCACTGATTCAATTCGTTGCACTAACATGGCGCTGTGGCAGCATGTCTTATTGTGTACACACCGCACTGCTAATGCAACGAATTGAATCAGTGACCGTTTCAAATGTGACTTTAGCGAGGAAAGTGTAGCTCCCTGATGATGATTTTAGAATCGAAACATGTCGGAACAATTTTAATGTTTTAATGTAAAATGTTATGTATGTGCGTCAGTTGGTTAATAATTAAATAATTCACTCTACATGTTTCGGGTGTTAACAACACTCACCATCAGGATTACACAAAACTGTAACTACAGCCTCCGGTACTGATCATATTTTTTGTGTAGCTACCTCCCTCCAACGTGGCCAAGCTTGGCCACGTTGGAGGGAGTTAGCTGTACAGTGTCGGAGGCTGTAGTTACAGTTTTGTGTACTCCCGATGATGGGTATAGTTGACACCCGAAACATGTAGAGTGAAGTTGCAGAACAATAAATAAATTGCTTTGTGTTGCATCTCGTTGGAAATTTATTAATATAGGTCAACAAATGCGTGGACACAACAGAAAAAGCAATTAACGGTTACATTATGTAAATATTGCATTGTAATTAGGACTGTAAACGCAACATTAAAAATTCTCAATCCTGGAAATTGCGCAAATGTAATCAAATTTGTATGAAAATAATCAAAACAACAATGTAAAAATAGTGACAGTGGATCTGTGTGAGTTTTTGCAACGAATACATCATTTCTTGCGTGGCTGAAATAAAAATATTATCGCTTTCCAGCAGTGTATCCACCGCTTTCCCCCACTGTGAAAATAAACAGAAGCAGTGAACGAGAGTTAGCTTCGGGCACCAGAATCTCAACCGCCTCGCACCACCGTCCACCCCTTCTACACCAACACAGACCAGCACTCACGGCTTCAATAAACTCGTTCGTATTTACAAACGAGACATTTTTATACATAATTTAGTTTGGCGATGTGAAACATACGAAAGATTGTATGCCTTAAAGAGCGATAGAACAAATGGTACTGTATTTCAGATAGTCTCCTAAAACGTATTGCTACAAGTGGAAAAGGCCCATTGGGAATTCAATGGCAGTCTCATATTTGAAAGTGTGTACATTTCGAGGGTGTCTGAAGATTATCGCCATCTGTTAGACACTGACGACAAAAACAAAAAGCATGGGAGTATGTACCAAGTCGCTACTGCAGTAAATAATTCTACCGAACAGTTGACAGCAGACACGTAGATAGCAGCACCTTGCAGTGCCTGTTTCTATCCCCTTTCATTTTAGTGTCTTATACAAATGTAACCTTCATTCAAAAATTTCAAGTTCATAGCAGTCATATTCAGCGAAATCGTGATTGAAATATCGGTCCGCTTTATAATGTACCAGAAATGAGCTCACCGCGTGACGGAGTTTCAATATAATACAATATTCATGCGTTAATATATCAAGTCTTCCATCGGGCTCCTAATAATTGATGTAGTCATTAGGGTAGGATCTACTCAGTATTAATAAATATCAAACTTGATGCAACAGTATGCAGATATTTATTTACTGCAAAGTCAGTCTACATGTTTCGGGTGTACCTGTACCGGAGGCTGCGGTTACAGTTTTTAACACTCCTGATGATGGGTGCTGTGACACCCGAAACATGTAGAGTGACTTTGTAGTAAATAAATATCTGCATGCTGTTTCATCTGGTTGGATTTTTATTAATATTGAATTATGATGCACCGAACCATGAGCTTAAAAAAGGTAGGATCTACTGTTGGTAAAAATATTTACTTGTGAAAAATTCGTAGGAAAATAAAAAAAATCAACAACTAACAATATTTGTTCAGATATTGGAAATTTTAAACAGCACTTTTCAACCAACTTCTGTCCAAAAATCTTCAAGGATAAAAGTGTCTAGTGCACTGGCTATACAAATTCTTCTCTATGGCAAAGACATTTGGGCCCTAAGACAAGAGGATACGAATAAATTGACAAGAAAATGAATTTTTTCAGAAGAACAGACAGGTACACGCTTTTTAACCACAAAAGAAATGAAGAAATTTTGGAAAAACTGAAAGTATAACCAGTTGACAAGAAACTAAGAAGATATCAGCCTACACCTCTTATTGTTTCAAGAAGAAGCGCATTCTTAATTAATACAAAGAGTAAACGCGCATCTCCAAGATGTTTCGCAACATGTGTGTCATCTTCCGGGAGAACATAAGGTCAGGTCTTAAAACCCAATTGCCACTGCGAAGAACTAGCGTTGTGTTCTCCCTGCAGTTGGTATACATGTAGCGAAATGTACTGGAGATGCATTTTGTTGGTACAATCAACGGTGTACGCTGATGTGATAAACATACGGAATGGACACCTTCAAAATTGGAAGACACAAGTCAAATTGGATTATATACATAATAAAAATAAGCAAAAACAGGATGCCAGAAGTAATGTTGATTTATAGACCAAATGGACGAAGACTACTTGGAAGGCCTCTGAAGGGATTATTGGCGAGGCCGAAACAGGTTTAATTAGGCCTAAATCGTGAGGGATGATGATAACGATAATTATGATGTAAACAAACCTGACGTGTTAACAGTGGAATACATCTCGTGAAACAAAGAAATCACATTGAACCTAAATGTTTAATGGTTTCTTATTATAACGATTTTGTAAAATTTTCATCACATATAAAATTTCTCCCTAAAAATGTATGTAGTGAAATTGCTTCCTCATGCAAGAGCAATACAAATGTACTCACATGCAACTGTGAAAAGAATTTGAAATCACTAGAACGGATGAATGAATGAACGAATGTTCCGTTAATTAGCAGTTAGCTAAACAAGCTACTTTCCAAAACTTTATAAGATTAAATTTGATGTGGGCTGTATATATATATATATTATATATATATATATAAGGCTTTTATACATATCTATAACAATTGATCGTCTATAGTAACACCTCACACAATAACAATATTATATTTAAATCTACTTCCTAGATACCACTTCCATTTAAACCTTTTTCGTGCATTCAATAATTTGGCTTATCGAACGGTTGTGATAATCAACAATTAACAACAAAAACAATACCATTCAACAATTAGAGTTTTCGATTCAGTGAGTAACTCCATCTGGTGTAACTATCGCGAAATTGACACTCACTTAAGTTATTCATACTTCACAAACCGAGCACATTATACAACGTTTCGACAGAACAGTATGTGGAATCTTGCTATTCATTACCGTTTTCACAGAATCCCACCACTGGCTCCTCTCCTGAGCCACATGAATCCAGTCCACACTCTCCCATCCTACTTTCTTTTTCCAGAAGACGGTCCAATAAATATTATCGCGACATTCGTGATAACGCTAAACTCAGTGAGGCAATTAGCTTTACCGGGTTGCTGATAAGTCCTTAGCCCGACCAGGAAAGAAACAAGCCCGGAAGCCTGTCAGGGACGCGCGCGATTTCAACAACATCCAGACGCGACTTGTCATCAAGTTTTTTGTCCTGCAGGACAAGGCGCCGAAGGAAATTCACACCATTCTGAGAGAAACATTAGCTTCTTTCCTTCCTGGTCGGACCAAGGAATTATAAGCACCCCTGTACTCTCTAAAATTGCAAGCTTTCCCAGGGTAACAGAAATATGGATCAACATGGCCACTATACTATATAAATATTGATATGATAACTGCAGCGAATTAATTAAGCGTGTGTTACTATGACACTTGACTTTCTCAATGTTTTATGCCGACATTACACGGTTTTCGATGATGAGAATGAAGTGCCAATTTGCGTTAATAGATAGCTCTACTTGTCTCATCCAACACGGTTCATATGTCTACAGTCCTCAATTATTAACATCAAGGTACACACCACTGATGAATTTACACTTCATTGGCTGAAGTGCCCATATCAATTAACAAAATCAATAAACTCCTCTATACACCTTCAATTAATAATGAAGTTGTTGAATGTAGGAACACAATCATCAGTTCACCTGCCATTATGTTTAGAGTAATTAAACTGAAACAATTGAAATGTTTTCTGAAACGAACATCTGCGAAACAAAGACGTGGGCTACTGATATCATCTCAAAACTTTCCAGGTGTTTCTGATCTACTGCCCGAAGCGTCCAACGTTACGTAGTCTACAAATTCATCCACATTTCGTAAGAACATGCTGTCTTCTTTTATCAGACAAGACATCCTGACGTTGAAGGTAGAGGGTCCTACCGAAACGTCGGTAAATGTCTACCAGGCTAATCATTAAAGTGTTAAATTAACTGATAAACACAACCATGCAGATTTAATATACTGTTTTCGGTTCAACACTGCTACATGTTTCTGCTGTCTACATCAGTCATCATTAGTTAGACATCTTCCCTTTTTTATTCTTTTCGTGAACCGATGCCTACCTGATGATGAATGATGTTGAGAGCCGAAGCACGTAGAAGTGATGAATAGAAGTCAATACTTTAGATCCGTATGATTTTGAAATAAAGTGAAATTCCAGCTTGATGCAACTAGGCAATTTTATTGATGTTTGCTGAGCTCGACATGTTTCGGGTACATACGCCCATCATCAGGAGCATTAGATGTTGAGTTGCAGCACATGGTTTTCTGTACCGAGTTTTTGGATCGGTGGTGATCTTGAGAGCCGCTGCGTAGGTCGTGTTTACGGTGCGGATGGTACAGGGCACCATCCGCACTGCTGCAACTCGGTATCTAATGCTCCTGATGATGGGCGTATGTACCCGAAATATGTCGAGCTAAGAACACATCAATAAAATAAACTAGTTGCACCAAGTTGGCATTTCACTTTATTTCACGAGGAAGATGCACGGTCAAACAACCCTCAAGTTTCCGTATGATTGTGTTTATCGGTTAATACAACGTTTTATTGGCAAGAAAAACACAATGATATCGCCAAAGTTTCTAGCAGGCTAAACTGCGTCACATCCCAAAATACACCATTTACACTGCTAACTTAAGTAATCAGTGTTGGCGCCTGATAAAGCCGAGCCATCAGATTACCCTTCGGCCGTTTTAAGGGAACACACTCCCCTCCCCCCTCCCCCAACCCCACTTGGTACCCCGTATTTAACTGTAGGAACAAGTGGCCCACAAAGTCACTGTGGACGCGATGACTGAGGAGCCGAAATTCTGCCTCGGTTGGGGATTTAGCCCTAATAATCCAATTTCCGGCCAGTCATGTTACTGAAACCACGTGTTCCGAACCACCTGCTTGTTACATAAGCGAAATGAAGGCTTACTTGGAATAGTAAACACCGACATTATGTTACAAAAACTAGAAACAAAATGAATGAACTCTAAAAAGCCACGTGCCATTTTGTTCAAGCGTACAGTTGTGACGTTCTTAAGGGTGACCTGTGGTGGTCAACCACTCTGTTCTGTTCGTTGGTCCCTTTGTGCATGGCTGAATCTATTTTTGTGCTCTGACTACCTAGGTTGTGTAATGTGTTAAGCCATGGGTCAGTTACTGGTGATGACGTACAGTCAATTGCAATCGTGACATCGTCATTCGTGTCACAATCATTGTGGGGCGCTAGCTGTGCACACATTGTTGAAACTTTGTGCAAATTTTTGAAGGGAGATCCTGAAAAAGGATGCAGTCTGTGTGTCCCCACATTTCTGTTTTCTAAACGTTTACCCAGTTTGCACAAAAGTTGGACTGAGCATGTACCGCTCCGAGGCAATTATTATGAGATTTTGCTAACACTAATTTTGTTAATAACAATAACAACGGCGATAAAATTATTTATACGTTCTAAAAGTGATGCTAGTTAATTTCTGTAGACGGCGACAGGAAGCAAGATCCTTCTACCTGAAAAAAGTTACTTAATTTTTACCTTCAGTGTGTCAATTCGCGAACGTCCATCTTGAATTATAACTATAATTACTTGTTAATACTATTCTTTTCAGAAGGACAGGCGGGCGATTCCTTCGAACAAAGCAGTATTATATCGAACATCGGTAACACTAGAATAAGAAGTATTCTCAAAATGTTTCATGATGTTCAAAGTTTTAATTTTAAAAAACACATTCCTTCCTTATGAAAGTTATCTCATTTAAATTTTATGCACATTCGCATAATTAGGGAAAACGACTATTAGACTTGTCATGCCTGTCTGTCTGTCCCTCTGTCCGTTCGTCCGACTGTCTGTCCGTCCGACTGTCTGTCCGTCCGACTGTCTGTCCGTCCAACTCTCTGTCCGTCCGCATGAAGCAACTCTGCTCCCACTGGAAGGATTTTCATGAATGTTTTAAAAATATGTCGAGAAAACTCAAATTTCCTTAAAATCTGACAAGCAAGTGTAATGAGTACTTCACATGCAGACCGACACACCGACACACCGACACACCTTTATGATAATATCTTGCTGAAATCTTCTTACAGCGAGAAATATTTCTAACAAAGTTGTAGAGAATATCAAAACACACATTTTATGTTAAAAAAATCTTCCCCCCCCCCCCCCAGAATCTTGCAGTTTATGAGATAATGTGGAAAATATGGTGCAGCCATGCGCAATGCATGCTGTATAACTAAGGCTACAAACACACCCTCAGAATGTATAATAATTTTTGTTTTCCCATAGCAACAATGGTTGCATGAACACGTCTCGATGATACGTTCATACGCACTTGGCCTGTCTTGTTATGTTCAGAAAGAGCTGTTAGGAAATAGCATTGCCGCTAACACAGGCCATCACACTTCTTTCAGAGATTATAGGAAAACAGTACAAACAGACATACACATAAACTATTAAGTGGGATTGAAGTCAATAACACAACTAATATTTAGTTAGATATTACATTCTAGGTCAAAAAGACTACATGTTTCGGCCGGTAGTGGCCATCATCAGGTCTTTGTCATTCAACACTCTTAAGAATACGTTATACAATTTAAGAGTGTCGAACGACAAAGACCTTATGATGGCCACTACCGGCCGAAACATGTAGTCTTTTTGACCTAGAATATAATATCTAACTAAACATTAGTTGTGTTATTGACTTCAATCCCACTTAATAGTTTATATTACACAAAGGGGATGGCACAAATCAAAGACACACACGTAAGTTTACTCGTTTCGTCATGAAACTAATAATTACAGACCATGTGACTGACGCTAGAAAATCTCTCAACGTTGCAGAGTCTGAGTGAAGACGCGCACCATTCATCATGAAAATATAGGAATGGCTAATATTGGTTAATTCAGTTTCAGCAATTATAAACTGAGTATCCCAACCAGGTTTCAGTTCCCTTCATACAAACTGTACAAGTATTCAGAATACCAGACATGATTGGCATCTGAGTAGGGGTGCGTTGCCCATATTGATATCCATACAGAATCCCACAGCATGAGGCATGGGAATTAAATCCGTGGTGTGTGTGTGTGTGTGTGTCTCCTATACATCTGTATGAAAGACATGTGCGGCCATGCACTTTTACAACACTCGACGTCAAATAAAAGTCAAAGGCACCGACAAGCAGACACAATGAAAGGTTGTAATATTGTACCATTACAACCCTCCATGACCAAAGATAACCCGTTGGTCTATCTCATTCATATTCTGTCTCACTTTCTTCTCCCGCTTTTAGGACGGTCTTGTCGGCTATTTGCTATTCCTGTGTCTAACAGATGCTTAATTTAATGAACATCACCTACAGTGGGGAACTGATGGAAAGTACGAGCCCTGTGCAAACTTTGGATATGTGTGATACAAGAAAATTACTGCCTTCTGCGATATTATGCCGTGTGTCTTTATATACATTACAGTTATTATTTTGGAAGGAATTTTTGTCTCTATGTGTGAAGCAGAATGTATTATTTAACTCTGAAATGGAGGCAGTGCTTTCCTCAAAAGCCTTAGTACCTGTGCACAAAACTAAATGGCATTACTCCACGGAAGACGTAAACTGATGTTTCAAAAGCTTATTTTTAATTCGTCATCGACTCAAAGCCCCGCGATAATTTAAGTACCATTTCTTGACAACATAGAGGGTAGTCGGGGTATAGCTCTAGCTGTTCTTGACCTTGATAGTTGATAGAACTGAACGTTCAGTTTCACATTCCGGCCGCTCTTCTCCTACAGAAATTTCGCCCTGTAACTATTGGACAAGAAGCCGAAGGGGTCCCAGCGTACGTCGGACGCTGTGGCAGAAACAAATGTCTGCATCGTCGTGAAACAAATGCCGATTGCATGGTAGTGTAGCCCACGGCCTAGTGACTGTGCTGGCTGAAATATATTTATTCTACTCGTATGTATAGGGATATTACTTTCTGACATCTGTCGCCAGTTACTTTGTGACGCTAGTCGCCAGTTATTTTGTGACACCTGTCGCTAGTTACTTTGCGACTCATGTCGCTAGTTACATTGTGACGCATGTCGCCTGTTACTTTGTGACGCCTGTCTCTGGTTACTTTGTGACGCCTGTCGCCAATTACTTTGTGACGCCTGTCGCCAGTTACTTTGCGACTCCTGTCGCTAGTTACATTGTGACGCATGTCGCCTGTTACTTTGTGACGCATGTCTCTAGTTACTTTGTGACGCCTGTCGCCAGTTACTTTGTGACGCCTTTCTCTAGTTACTTTATGATGCCTGTCGCCAGTTACTTTGCGACGTCTGCCGCTAGTTACATTGTGAGGCCTGTCGCCAATTACTTTGTGATACCTGTCGCCAGTTACATTGTGACGCCTGTCGCTAATTACTTTGTAACGCCTGTCGCCAGTTACATTGTGACGCCTGTCTCTAGTTACTTTGTGACGCCTGTCGCCAGTTACTTTGCGACTCCTGTCGCTAGTTACATTGTGATGCATGTCGCCTGTCACCTTGTGACGCCTGTTTCTAGTTACTGTGTGACGCCTGTCGCCAGTTAATTTGTGACACCTGTCGCTAGTTACTTTGTGACGCCTGTCGCTAGTTACTTTGTAACACCTGTCGCTAGTCACTTCCTGTCGTCTCCATTGGCTTATAAAACTGCTAATTAAATGAACAAATTTTTTCCCACGTAAGACTCTTGTCTGTGAGCCGAAGGAGAATATTACAACCGTCTTCTATAAATACGGTGACTTAAAACGCAGTATTATGTGTGATAACGTGAACTAAAACGGTCGGACTTTAGACTCAAGGCAGATCGGAATGGCGGCGAAAGCTACCGTGCCTGCCGTCACGCAAAATGGTTTTAGTGTAGAGTGATGCGGGTTGTCATACTAATATCTGTGTACATTTCGCAGCGTTATAAGTGAAAATCAGTAACGCCAGTGTTTGTTGGCCGTGTAGCACACTTCCTTCACATTCCATTCATACAGCCGTATAAAAGACGCACAAGAACACTGTATGAACTGCGTCTGAATAAACATCAGACTAATGTCATTAAGTTGTGACAGACGATCCCCAGAACTTGAGGTATAAGTCTGGCAACTTCCGTAAACTAATTATTAGTGAATACTGCCTTACAGCTAGCGTTTGTATTAGGCTACGTCTACGTTCTGGCCCATCGCCATTTGTAAAACTAATCGGGATAGGAAACGAATTAATAGCATTCCAAACGGACGTCTGTTTGGCCTCTACTCGACCAGAGAGTGTGTAAATCATCTTACAAAATGCAGCACCGCCTGCACCATGAAAGTCCAAACAGGTTTCACGTGACGATATGCCGAAGTTTCTGGTTCTGACGATTGGAATCGTTCATATTGGTCCTTCTGGGTGCTGAAAGCAGGCACATGACGACGAAGGAAGCGTGATCACTTTAAACGTCGGTATCCGTCCACCAGGCTACGTTAGTCGCATACCAAAAAACAGCAATCTTTATAGCCAAAGTCATAAAAACCTCAAACCTCAACCTGAATAAGATATACAATGTACTTATAACGTAACAATGTGGCATGTTCGCAATAGACATTATTGTCATGGATAGGCAAATATTCCATCCATTTGTACTGTTGACAAACATGTAGTTGTCAACAACAGAAAAAAAAAATTCAGCGTTGCCAAATGTTTCCTTGGCACTGTCTTCGAGCCGCAAAATATTTCGTTCTGTTGTCTACAGTATCAACGCACTTAGGTCTTCGCGTAAAAGTCCGATATTTTTGTCAGATTTTAACCAAATCTGGGATTTCTCGACAGATTTTTCGTAAAAGTTCCCAATATTAAATTTTACGATTAACCGTCCAGTAGGAACCTTACTGATCCATGCGGACGGACAGACAGAAAGATGGATTAACAGACACGGCGAGGATACTGGAAATTTTCCGCGACAATGTGAAAGCTCCTAAAATTAATTCTTGTTCCATAAATTAAAGTACGAATGTTAGTAATGGAAAATAAATTATATATTTTGGAACAGGTTAGACGAAAAGCGATGCAAGTGTGTGTCACTGTAAGATTCCTTCCATTACCTCAATTTTTGCCACAGATTATTTTCAGTGGCCGCGGCACAGCTGACGTTACTTGGAGATTAACTGTGCTGCACCATAAGAGACATTCTTAAAAGGAAGTTAGGTTGAAATTTACAGACCGAGTTGAAGAGATATCAAGGATGCCAAGAAAATTAAAAAGGAATGTATTTGGAAATATCAGAAGAGACCCTTCATAGGGTCACCATCAGGCTTTCTTTGGAATCAAGTCAGTGAATGCTGCGTTCGTGTTGGGATCCCAACTGTGCTTAGAAACAGCAGAAACATATCTAGCAATTGAATTGCTTAAAACAAATGTGATTGTTTAAAATTTAAGAGGTTAAATATAGGCTGAGAGTTGTAGAAATCACGGTTATGGTAAAACAGTTCACTTTTGGCCTGTGTGGGCTTCTGAGGAAGTTGAAATTGTCCGTTGTTAGCGTGAACTGTATGGTGTTACAAGTAGCATCTGGCAGTTTCGGAGAAGCGGGGCGTATCTTGTGTAACTACCGCATGTTACGGGTATGAGGCGTTGTCTTACGCTACCCTGTGTAGAACATGCGGGGAGCTCTGGCTTTTTATATCCCTTATCGCCTCCTGTGGCATAACAAGCAAAAATCCGGATTATATTAGTTACTGTAAGTTGAGCGTCTTGATCGACTGGGTAATAAATACTGGAGGAAACATACTTTAATGAGCTGTGGTGACTCGTTGTTCGGTGGTTGCGGAAATTCTCAAAGTTGATTGTTTACCTTTATGTAAGTACTGCATAATATTAACGTACCTGAAATATATTCTACACAATAATATTTTGTTGATATCTATATTGTTGCCCCGTGCATTTTGTAGAATCACTTTAATTTTCACACCAACTAATGCACTTACATAAAATTTCATATTAAAACATTTAAAATCGTTCCAACATGTTTCGATCCTAAGATCATCCTCGGGGAGCTACGTTTTTCCTTGCTAAAGTCATTTTAAAAACACTCATTAATTAATTCCTTGTATTAATAGGGTGCTGTGGCAGCATGTCGTGTTGTGTAAGGGTACGTCGCTGAGAATGCGCCTGACTATAGGTCTGCGTAGTGTGTTACACCGCATTGGTGTTCATACGAACAGACCTTAATATCTTCAAAGCTACGTAGTTCATGACGATGATGAAATTAAAAGCCTACAAACACACAGAATACAAAGTTCATGTGAAATTTTATGTAAGTGCTTTAGTTGGTGTGATAATTAAAGTGATTTTATTGATATGTTATGTTTCTGCTATTTGTAAGCACAGTTGGGATCCCAACATGTACGCAGCATTCACTGACTTCATTCCAAAGAAGGTCCGATGATGACCCTATAAAGGGTCGAAACATGTAGCATCCATACAATAAATGATGTGTTTGACGTGTACTGTTTTATCTTCAATATTTAAACTCTTAACATATCGGGATGAATTCAATCAAGGAAGAGATCCACTCACACATTTCCATTAACAAAGCGAGATGGCGACGAGAGACGGAACGACCAAAACTACAATAGACGACGAAGATAAAGACCACATTGGTGTTCATAGGAACAGACCTTAATATCTCCAATACTATGTAGTTCATGACGATGATGAAAATAAAAGCCTACAAACACACAGAATACAAACTTCATTCTCCTACAAGCCCAATTACTACTCTATGTGCCACCAGTTTTCATATTGAGAGCCCAGCATTCTGGCTACAAGGTATGTTTTATGTTTTACGTGACCCCCACAGCAAAGTGAGGTTATTTTCCACACAGAATTAAGTGAGTGGTTTTCCAAATCTTGACGGAGCGTGTGAACTGCGTAGTTGGAACATCATCTTTGAATAGAATTCAGTTTAATTTCCGTCTAAAAGGGTTAAAGTAAACGTTCTTCAAAATGATCTGTAGCGTACTAAAGTACACAAATAATAAACACATCAGACAAAATGTTACCAATCTAGGCGGTGTGTCATCCCCGTTGTGTGTGAATTAGCTTAGGTTGGATTCTAGTCTAACACAACTGTGTCAATATAAGTATATTTATTGACTTATTTTATTACAACTACATGTTTCGGCCTTTATAGGC
>Ga0123357_10006957_pt1 | contig 13903 bp, 9 predicted proteins | sample TergutEmb28metaG_FD_89873 | JGI IMG/M metagenome (GOLD analysis project Ga0123357, IMG submission 89873) | Embiratermes neotenicus P4 segment gut microbial communities from Petit-Saut dam, French Guiana - Emb289 P4 | ecosystem: Host-associated > Arthropoda: Insects > Digestive system > Gut ... | reverse complement strand
ACTGCACTTCACTTCACCTCATTCCACTTCACTTTGCTTCGTTTACTTCACTTTATTTCACTTCGCTACACTTCACATTAGATAACATTTCACTTCTCTTTTGACTTTTCAAAAGTGAAGTAAAAAGTCTAAAGTGAATATGAGGCTTTACTATTGAACTCTTGCTACTGAATCCTTTACATCATAATAAGGCTTTGTTCTTAGGCGTGTTCGTAAATTACTGCTTCAGATCTAGAGTAAAGCCTGTCTCACACCTAATTTTAATTGAACTGAAATTTGCCTTTATTGTACAACCTCCAGTATATGGTCCAATGAATATAAAGTGAAAACCAGGGATACTACATACCAACCACGCGCATGCCCCGAGTAGGCCGAAACATGTTGCTACATTAACACCGTAGCTACACCCAGCTAATAAACTAGTTGTAGTTTGACCTACATTGTCCCTTAATTCATTGTTACATACACAACGGGGATGCCTCAACTTAAGACCACTGTAAAGTTGTCTTTAATACATGAAATATGTTTTACAGTAAAAGGGAAAGCAAAGTACGTCTTTAGTGGAAAAATAGACTGTTTTGTTATGTATTATTTTCTGTCCCTGTAATTATGCTTTGTTTGTGCTGCCTAGAAATTACCGAAGAACAAAACATTCATGTCATAAATGAGATATACTGTAATGAAGCCTGACTGTTGGCAGAATACGAAGATAGTGTTCTGAAGAATGCTTAAAGAGGAGAGAGAGATGGAGGGAGAGAGAAATCCTGAGACGGAAATATATATAGAGAGGGAAAAAACTCGCTTTACAGTGCGTCATATAAATACTCGTATTCAGTATGAATTTTTGTCTTATGGCTCATGGCGCCGTGTAATCTGCTGCACTCAGCTACAGTATTAACGCTTTCTTTGTATTCCGCAGTTCCTTTGTTTGCGTCTTAGCTAGGGGCTTTTCTCTCAGAACTCGCAGCTTATTCCCATATTCTGTGAAACTCACGTTGTAGTACCTCGTCTCCATGCAACACGTGCAATACACGCGGTGCCATTCAGCAAGAAATTCTCTAATCATGTGCTTCATATGTCCTTCATGTACTAGTGTAGTAATATTAGCGAGAACAGCTAATTTAGGAAAAGCATTAAGAACCACGCCGTGTAGGCTTGTGGTGGAGTGTGCATGTAACTTCGTGCTTTCTTAACAACAGTACTGTGTGGAGGTTGGTTGTCAGCTCCGCACCTCTCTGCTTTACTTCCAGAGGAAGACGCCCCGCTGCCAGTTCGATAGGTGGCTGGGTGGGCCCCAAAATCAGATCGGTTGGGTCGTTCTGGAGAACAGAAAACATAGCTTGTTCCTGCTGCGAATGGAACACCAACTGTTGGTAGTCCAACCCGTAGCCCAGTCACTGTACCGACTGAGATAACGATTACGCACTGTAATGGCCTTACCCTTTCACTTAATAGCAGTTTGGACGAGTGTTTACAACTATGTTCGAATCACGAACATTCCAACTTCCCAGTGGCGTCGCTATTTTTTGTGCCGTTTTGACGCATGCGCCTCTCACCCAATGTATGTTAGTAGGGGCACTATGTTGATAATATTGAATGAATGAAATGACAGATTACAGTGATATAATAGCTTCGAACAACATGTGGCCTTACGCAGTTATATAAAAATTCGTTCACTGGTTCAAAAACATTTTGAGAGACGCGCGCGCGCTAGCGCTTTCTCTTGAAGTCTACACCCAGTAGTCGGTACTTCAGTACGGCGACCTGGAAACTGTCCAGTTGTCCGAAGGTTTCGCTTGGTGTCACTGGGGAAAACTCTGACAAATTTCAGTGACTATAGCCGAATCGTGGACGGGAACGCGTTTAGTACAGTGTGTGCACGTTGCCACTAAGGTACCATGTATACAAGTGTGTGTACATACATACCTGCATGTGTGTTGCAACGAGCTCAGAACGATGATGTGTACCGGTACGTAGCCTTACAAAATGATGATAATGATAATGGTGATTACCCGCAGCAGCATGTTAGTGACATTCAAGAGGTTATGATTGCATGGGTGTGTCTGTTGCAGACATGTGCCAGGCTTCCTATCACACAACGCAACCATTCATAACAATGCCACCTCATATTTACCCCCCCGCCCCATGCCCGCATCTAGCTGAATAATCTCCTCTGTCGATGCGGATTGGTAGGGCAGAGGTAATTCAGTCGGTGTAGTGGCATGACCGATATTTCCCAACCTTTTTTTCCATGGAGGTTCATGTTTCATTTTTCAAATGCCGAGGAATCCCTACCTATGAAAGCACGCAGTGCTACTAAATGCGGCTTTAAATGCGAACTTAACAAACAAACAAACAAACAAAGAGGCAGTTGGCTGCGCACGGAGGGTACTCCAGTGTTGCCAATTGCCGGAAAAAAATACCGCGTTGTTCGAGAGGTATTTGGAATTTTTCGCTGTTTCAGGATTCTTAGTTTTTATTATTATTCCACGACTTCCTGCAGAACGCCTGACAATTTTCTGCAGAATACTGGTTAGGAAACACTGGACCTTGCCACGGGCTGGGTGGTTAAAAAATCGGGATTCTACTTGCAGCAGAGGCAGAGACATGTGTCTTCTCCACAACACCCAGACCAGCTATCCCCCCCCCCCCACTCCACTTCGGCCTCCAGCCGTGGGGTAAAGCGGCTAGATGTGAAGTTGCTACATACCTCTATACAGTGCCGTCTAGTGACGTCTTCATGGTGTGATGTCTGATTAAGTACAAGGACAACTTCCAATCTGATAAGGGCCCAGGAAACGACATTGTATATCAACTGTCTAAATTTATCCACTCGGTACGAGGCGGACGGTATCACCCTGAACCACTTCTCTCCTTTACCGCAAGCAGGCTGCTGTAGCGGTTACAGTTGCGCCTGTATTCAGAAGACTGCGTTCTGCGGCTGTCCTATTTCCGATATTTTGTTTCTTCCTTTCATCGTGTCCTGGCGAATGCTGGAATATATTATACTTTAGAATATGCCACGGTCACTTCCTTCCAAATCTTCATGTATTCGCCATTTTGTGAACATCAACTGAGGATTTTCCGTGCTTTTTCCGCAGTTGTAAGGCAAAGGCCAGAGTAAAACCCGCAACGACGGGGCATGGTCCGCACTCTTCCAAAATTTTTGTGTTGTTCTATGTATTGTTTGTTTTGTGTCGTTCTGTGTATTGTGTGTGTGTGTGTGTGTGTGTGTAAGTGTGTACTGTACTACTGCCACCGGGTGGCTATTCAATTGCAGTTAACAAATATGTCATATATATATATATATATATCATGTCATATCATATCGTATCATATCATATATCTTCTTCTTTCGAACCGTGCAGTGTGTGAATTCAAAAGTGGCTTTTTAAATAGGCCTAACCCCAGAATCAATGTCAGTCACGTGATCGAATTGCAGAAGGTGTGAAGGCTTAATTTGGCTTTACAAAATTTGTACCAACCGCAACCTAGATATTGATGGTTGGTTTTGTGACTTTTTTTTAATGCCTTAAAATGAACACACAGAAGGGAGTGCAGTGGGCCCATTTATCCGTAATTTCGTTTCCCATTTTAAAGATTCTGGTGAAGTGTTATGTTGCTTTCTGTCCTGAAACTTGCGTGACATATTCAATGTGCTGTCGGTCAGCTATGATATTCCCAAATATAGGTTGAATTTCAAATGAAAATCTGGCGAGCTTCTTAAATAGAGGCTCATTGTACTAGCCTTTTTCACACTGAGGACTCCACGTGGGATATGACGCCGTGTCATTGGGTTATCGGTTTCCGACGTTTCTGAGGAGGCCCGAGAAGAATTCTTGTTTCGAACCAGTAAGCACTTGAAGATGAAGGCTCTATTTGCCTTCGGTATATCGGGGTCCGATGAAAAAGTGATACGGCGTCGTGCCACATGAGTCCTCGAACATACCGCCGTGAAATCCTTGAAGACACGCTTTGTTAATTAACCCTACGTAAAGTGATATATGAGCAGATCCAAGTAAATGAAAATAAATGTTGTTTTGATCTAACGATTTTTAATACCCATGTTATTTTGGAGCTTTACCCTCATAAATCTTCGATTCCAGATGGTGTCATTGGAATTTTTTATTGGCATAATCCTTCCGATCGCACTATGGCCCTGGGGTCGACTCAGCCTCTAACAGAAATGAGTACCAGGATTATTTTCTGGGGGTAAAGGCGGCCGGTGCGTAGGGCTGACAACCTTACCACCATCCTGTGCCGTTGTCATATAATCTGGGAACCTTAACTCCCTGGAACCCCCTGGGCCACTCAAGGCCTGTAACGGGACCGCTTACCTTCATAAATCTTACAATCAAGATCAATGAGAGAGTTAAAATTGAAACACTTGTCTACTCCAGACTGGAGTACTGCTGTTCACTCATTTTTAAGCGCGTTAGCAAAATTCCGAAAATCGACTGTTAACTCCGTTATGTCTGTCCGTCCGTCCGCATGGAACAGCTGGTCTCCCACTGGACGGATTTTCATGGCGTTTGATGTTTGATAATTTTTTAAAAATCTATCGAGAAATTCAGTTTTCATTAAAATCTGACATCAATAACGGGTTCTTTACGTGAAGACCAATACACTTTTATGATATCTCGTTCAGTTCTTAGAATGAAAATTATTTCAGACAAACGTTGCAGAGAAAACCAAAACACATTTTATGTTCAGTAACTCCCCCCCGATAGTCGTGTCATATATGAGTTGATGTGGAAAAATATTGTAGAGCCAGGCAGGCCACAGATGACAATATGGCACAGGCACATCGCATCTGGATACCTAAGGCTACAAATACACACTCAGAATATGAACTACGTATTGCTTTTCCATGGCAGCAATGATTGCACGAACGCACCTTTGTGTTACGTTGTACGTACGTACATTGCCGGTCTTGTTAAAATCTATCACTGGGAAGAGTCGTCGGCAGTCGATCTGTGAGTGCTGTAAAAGTCGAGATTAATGCTTTTCTGCGATTGGCACTGCAGTAGCATCCGTTGATTGTAAATTGTAGGTTCAACTCGGCAGATTCATGCATTCATAGTTTGTGCTCTGTGGCAATAAACCGTATATACACCTGAGCTACTACGAAGAACTTTACACAGCTCTGTACACCTTTGTGCAGCTCTGTGGGTGTATTGTAGGACTTGATTGCTTATTCATATTTTCTAGTTTCGGAAACATTCACGTTTCCATGATTTCTTTTGTTCGAAAAATATCTTTGGCCATGTTGCGTCCTGCCTGTAGCTTATTATGACAGACTTTAACTATACCTTTTCATAATTTCGCGGTGTATTGGGATCTTTGTTTATACGAAATAGCCTAGTTAATTGTAATTTTTTTGTGTTGTGAGCGTTCAGAAGTGCGAAACCATTTTTCAATTATATCCGTTGGGTGAAGTTGCAGAAGCGAACAAAAGAAAATTAGTTGATAAAAATATGTAATCTACACATACGGTTCTGTTATCTACTTCTGTGATGGAGTATCAGCCAAAAGCTTATTACGTCATTAGCCATAAAGTGAAAGCTGTAAAGCATTCGCCGTAGCGCCGTCTGCAATATGTAATTATCATTCCTTAGTTTTGTTACTAAAATTCGTATGAACATGTGCCACTAGGTGCCACCCCACATTCCCACTCTGATTTTCCACAGTGATTGTAATGTCAATGTGGCGTCCCTGCGAACTTGAGAGGTGGGAGCGCCAGTAAGTTTGCTATTTGTGAACTAACGTAAGATCCTGAAACGCTGCGTTGTCATAGACCTTCGTAAAATCCGTTACATTTATCGAGGGCTTTTTGGCATTCAGTGTAAAAATTATGGCGACCGTGCAGATTGTGTTTTTAACTTACGGTGTTAATGGTGATAACCATTAAACTGTTTGATATATATATATATATATATATATATCAGTCCCATTACATGCCCGAGGTGCCCGGGGGGTCCCAGGAAGTTAAGGTTCGCAGATTACGTGACAATGGCCCAGGATGGTGGTAAGGTTGTTAGCTTTACGCACCGGCCGCTTTTTACCCGCAGGAAATATTCCTGGTACTCATTTCTGTTAGAGGCTGAGTCGACCCCAGGGCCATAGTGCGATCGGAAGGATTATGTCAATGAAAAATTCCGACACCATCTGGAATCGAACCAGCGACCTTCCGATTTGTAGCACAGCGCCTTAATCACTGTGCCACCGCGGTCCCCAACTGTTTGATATACGTAAGCAAAATTCCGCTTCGAGACACGTAATCATATTTACAATTCCTGTCTGAAACATTTTGTATACTTCTCTTGGATGTTGGTTAATCGCGACTTTGCAACAATTTGAGAACGTGTCGAGGGAATGTGTACTACTAATGTTTGCTGAACTCTTAGAAATGTGGCCTCATATCTAACATATACATGGAGTAAGCTGCCATAGTGTTGAGCTGATCATTCACGTTTACACTCGATGTTAAAAGTTTGTTGATCATTTCTCCCTCTCTCTCCATACTAACATCAGTGGATCAGTCGTGAAAATTAATATTAAGCAAGCTTCCCCTGAATATCATTACGATATTGGCGAATGTCGTAATTCACTGTATCTCAAAACACTGGAAGAGCCCGTAAATTACAAGATATAAAACACCAAGTTACGTGATTTCAGGTAAAAGCAGCACTTAACTGCGTTTATGGCGCAATCCGTACCTGCACATTATTATAAATAATTTGACGTCGGTGTCGTGACCAGAGGCTTGGACAATAAAACAGGTTTACATGCACTCCTCTAAGGAAGTTCGGACATGCGGACAAGCTTTATATACTCGTTTGTGCTTATTACTTTGCCTCGGGCACCAAATGATGGCAAAGATGCGGCCCCGGATATGTAGGCAGCCCAACCAGCTACGTAACCCTGACGAGCCTCCCTAAACACTTCCACTCTACCTAACCAATCGAAGCATCACTGTGATGACAGATACAGTTTACGAGTCGGTCTGTGTCCAGTAGACGCCTTCTGTCGCTACACTTCGGAAACTGATAAACACGTGATCGAAGAAACATTTGTCTCTTTGTATCGCTATCTTTCTCTCTCCATTCCACCCTTCCACTTAACATACTGGAGGGTTGGGGCTGTGGCTGTAGTACATAGCCATATATTGAGTTCAGTTGTTGGCGGGAGGTCAGAATGCATTTGAATTATTTTTAGTTTCAAAATCCGTGGATCGGTACCTGCTACCCTGACACCCGTCGTCCAGCCGATTAGTTATACAAGCACTCGAGCAGTTCTGCCTTCGGGTAACGGAGGCACCGCAGCTTCATTGTTCTTTCTTCACACGTGTGTTGTTACTCATTGATTTAATCAGCCTAGTATATTTTAAGCCGATCCCGGTGGCCGCGCGATCTAAGGCGTGGGTCTGAGGCCGCTCGCTTGCTGGGATTATGGGTTCGAATCCCGCCGGGAGCATGAATGTCTGTTGTGAGTGTTGTGTGTTGTCAGGTAGATGTTTCTGCATCGGTCTGATATGTCGTCCAAAGGAGTCCAACCCATAGTGGTGTGTCCAATGAGTATGATCACGAAACCCCGTAAGGGAAGGCCATAACCGGGAATCGGGTCGAAGCACCGCATGGGGGGGGATCTTCAAAGAAAGTTTTAAACTTGCCAGAATGTCTACTGATTATGGGCGAGATAAAAATATATTCAAAATTTTAGTAGAATACATTAAGGAAACGCATGTTTGCGACCTGGGCGTAGATGAGAGAATAATTTTAAATAAATAATTTTGTATGGTGTGGACTGAATTGAGTTAGCCGAAGGGAGGCACAGTGGTGGGCCGTAGAGACGTCTGTCTTGAGTTTCCTGGCCGCATAAAAGGCGGGACTTTTATTGACCATCTGACTGATGTTCGGTTTCTGTACAGTAAATGTACTCAGTGCGAAGTATGAAGCTGTTCACTGTGTCGCTCTCTCCGTCCTTCTGTCACTGCTTTGCATAGTATCACGGTGTAACTCCGTCCTTCTGTCAGTACCTTCATTGTCTTACTCCATCCATTTGTCAGTACCTTGCATTGTATCACTGTGTAACTCAGTCCTGTCAGTGCCTTGCATTGTATCACTGTGTAACTCAGTCCTGTCACTGCCTTGCATAGTCTCACTGTGTCACGCCGTCCTTCTGACACTGCCTTGCATATTCTCACTGTGTCACGCCGTCGTTCTGTCACTGCCTTGCATAGTCTCACGGTGTCACGCCGTCGTTCTGTCACTGCCTTGCATAGTCTCACTGTGTCACGCCGTCCTTCTGACACTGCCTTGCATAGTCTCACGGTGTCACGCCGTCCTTCTGTCATGCCTTGCATAGTCTCACTGTGTCACGCCGTCGTTCTGTCACTGCCTTGCATAGTCTCACTATGTCACGCCGTCCTTCTGACACTGCCTTGCTTATAGTCTCACTGTGTCACGCCGTCCTTCTGTCACTGCCTTGTATAGCCTCACTGTGTCACGCCGTCCTTCTGTCACTGCCTTGTATAGCCTCACTGTGTCACGCCGTCCTTCTGTCACTGCCGTGCATAGTCTCACTATGTCACGCCGTCCTGACACTGCCTCGCATTGTTTCACTGTGTCACGCCATCCGTCTGTCACTGCCTTGCGTAGTCTCACTGTGTCACGTCATTCATCTGTCACTGCCTTGTCTCACTGATGAGGAAGGAATAGTCACATACTACTTGCGATCGTCTGCGCTGTTAATTTTCTGGATGTCGACTTATGAATGTCTGATGCTAAAATATCTTGGCGCTGTCTTAACAGAGTGTGTGTGCCAATTGTAATAATACACACAAACAAAGTGAACTTGGTTGGTGTTTATTAATGAGACCAAACCACAGATTTCCTGTCTCTTGTGTTTTAATGTTGTGGGACTGAACTGATTGAATGGAAGTGCGAATACGAAGTCACGTTTGACATAGGACGCAGCACAACGATCATTTCGGTTTGTCTTGTGTTTCAGCCAGAGAGTATTTCCAGCCAACAGCGATACAGTTTGCAGCGTAGCCGTTATTTACCATGTATGTGTATTGTACTGGCTCCCCCTGCTCTTTCGTTATTATCGTCTGAACATAACAATTACAAGAGCGCATGTATACACGCGCATACACAGGGTGATTCAAAAATCTCCATACATTAGGATATGGTATCTGCGTGCGCCATTGGTTAGATCGGCAGTTTCCAGGTCATGTGACTGGTCGCCATGGACGCGATGAGTGGTCTCCGAGGTCTCCAGACCCCACCCCACTTGATTTTTACTTGCGGGTGCATTTGAGGGCCCTGCTGTACGAGGTGAAACTACAAAGTACGGGCCATCTAAAGGAACACATTAGAGATGCATGTGCGCACGTAACACCAGACGTAGTTCGCCGTGAGAGGGGAGACGCATCCGCATGTGATATCAATGTAATGGTGCCCATACAGAGCACGTTTTTTAAATAAAGATACCATTTTCCCATTGTGCGAAGACTTTTGTATCACTCTGTGTGTGTGTGTATGTGTATATATATATATACACACACACACACACATACATATGCATATACGTACATGATGCAGCATGTAACAACAATTTTGTGACCCTCTTCTGCATTTCTGTTTCTCGTAGCTGAGCTTGACACCTTGTCGTATACTGATTTGGATATTTGCACGAAATGTTCATTTTTATGCACAATGCCCGTCATCAAGAACAGTTATGTGTAGGGCTGTATGAAAATCAGGGTACCTTGATTTCTTTCAATCAAATTTGTTTACTTGCACATCTTCTATTTTTTAAAATCGCCCTGACGTGCTAATAATTCCATACGATAATCTCAGACTGTGAAAAGCGTACAGTATACTCTTTACAGGAGCGTTCCCTTGTAGGTAATAGGATACATAGAAGTAAAATTTTTCACTGAACCGAATACTTAAGGCTGCGAGGAGTTCAGTTCTTTTCATGAACAAAATTGAGCCGTTTAAGACCCAGTGGTATCACCAGGTTTAACTTTAAAAAATTCTGCATCCTGCTGACAGAATTTATTGATGCATTTTATATGGTTCTCAGAACAAACATCTTTATATTCGTATGCGCCATTAACTTGCCGGATTTTACATACGAGACGGAGAGTTTTGACTGCGTATTACGAACTGAATCTTAAGTGTAATTCAGGTTGTGAATCTTTCGGTTTTCGCAGTGGTGTAATTGAGGTCTGTATTCGTGTGGGATATGATGCCGCGCTGCTGTATAATCTGTTCGCGACGTTTTGAGACAACGCAGCGGTCTCATCTTTGATACCGCTCCGTTGTCTCGAAACGTCGCGAACCTGTTACCCAGTGATGCGGTATCATATGCCACAAGAACGAAAATTTCATACCTGAGGCTATTTTTCGTCGTCGGAGGGTTAAATTTAGACGCAACTGCCCTCCGGTATTTGATATGAATCCGCGTGTTGAAGAGAAGTCGAAGGTGTGTTTTGAGTGAACAGACAGCTATGTTAATGATTAAATGTCCACAGGCTCTACACACACACACACAAACAAAATAAATTAATCATTTTAGAGCTTACTTTGTATGTACTGCAGAGTGTCTGTGTTGAAATGAGATAGTTTTCATATCAACGTGGATGACTTGTATATTCAAAAGACTGTTGCTTGATATTAACGTAGGCCAAGAAGGTCGGAAATGAGCAGACTGTTTCTCTTAATAATCGCGAAAATCGCAAGACTTCCGAGACAATATTTTGAAAGTAAAGTGCCATCTTTCTGCTTTCAACGTTAGTCTGCAATAAATGCATGTGGTTTCATGTAAAGTGGTCGTGTAGGTTCTTCCGTCTATGTGAATATGAAACAGGATATACAGCTTTTCGTGGAATTCAACAGCAACGCCTTCATTGTTTCTCGAATTGTTCCTTAAATGTGGGCAGACGGACGGACAGACCGCAGGGATGCGAACGCATTTAAAAAATAGACTTCGAACTTACCATTACAAGCAGCGCACATTTATGCCTGTTTTAGCTTTTAGTTTACATAATTCTTATCGAATCCGGAAGGATTTCACCATCATTATGGAAGTTAGGTGTTGTGCATGTTCTCAGCAAGCTCAGTCGAGTTTACATCTTCACAGCTGGTGTCTCTTAATATATAGCTGTTTTAATAATATCCTCCCACTGTGCCACAATCCTCCGAAATCTTTCTCTGCATTCGTTATATGACCGAAAATGTGTACGCATTTATTCCCCATTCAGTGTCTCGTACTATGCTTGCACGTTGCCTAGTAATACTAGGTGAAGGCAAGTGCACTAATAATGAAGCCTACTGTATGTGCGGTTTTGTTTTTTTAAAACTTATTTGCTTACTGTGTGTTTTGATTGCCAGCGCTGTCGATATCTGGTACCATATAGCGTTGTGTGATAGGACGATAAGCGCATAAAGAATTGAACAGGATGGTGAAGGAGACAGTCGTGGTCTGATCTAAGGTAGGACGACCGTCGTCGCCATTTTCGGGACAGACTAGGGGAAGCCACAGAGGTAAGTTAGGATAACCGGCCTGGAGGTTTAAACCCTGGATCTTCCAAGTACGAAACAGGGGTGCTACTTTCCTCGTTCGGTCGTGTGTTGCGTGATTTTCTGTCTTGCGCAGGGCCTTGTTCTCAGACAATATCAATATCTCTGAGTCTACTGCCTTTAGAGTACGGCACTCTTCATTGTATAGTCTCAGTATTTCTTCTTCCATTAGTCCCAGAAGATTAACTGGTCTTGCGAGGCAGGTGCAGCTGCTATTCCGAGATGGCAGTGTTGTAGGGAACATAGTGTGGAGTAGATAGATGACCTGCAACCTATCCCTACGTGCTCTCCGCCTGCTCTCTTTAATAATTAGTGAGGGTTCTTTTATGATAGGGATGTGCAGAATTTTAGCTGCGCCAGGGTTTGTAGACACAACCACAGTGTTTAAAGCGCATGTCATGAGAGCTCTAAGAAAAGTGTACAGAGTTTGTAAAATTAATAACGCGCCAGTCACGTTACTTCAGTCGTAAAAATGATATAGGCTGGATAACGGAGGTTCCTGTTCCCGGCAGAAATGTGTATCTTGACCACCACATCGGCGGTCTCCTGTTGTGCGAGCTGAAGGGCCCATTCCGCGCAACAAAACGACTGGAGGGTGAAACTAAATGGCGCTTTCTTAGGTGCGTTATGGAGTCAGATGGAAGAATGATTCAGAAATGTGAATTGGGAAGTTTGGATACACGGAAGGAAGTTGCCATAACCTGTTCTAATGTATTATAAGGACATTTACTAGATGTAGAGAAAACCACGATACATGTCTTTTTTTTTAATCGTTGCACCGTGCATTTTGAAATCTACGTAGTTCACACAGCGACGAATGCACTGTTTATTAACTTGGTTAAAAGTTTTATATTTACATTAAAATACACAATAATATCGCTCCTACATGTTTCGGTCTTTAATGACCATCATCAGGGAGCTTTATCTGAAACTAACTAAAGTTTAATTTATGTTATTAATAACTTTAGTTTGGTATTATATAGCTGTTATGTAACTTTAGTTAGGTACAGATAAAGTTCCCTGATGATGGTCATTGAAGACCGAAACATGTAGGAGCGATATTATTGTGTATTTTAATGTAATTTAAAACTTTTAACCAAGTTAATAAATGGTGCATTTGTTGGTGTGTGAACTACACGATACATGTCATTACTGAATGCCGGTTTGACGGCTTAGAATCGCAAGCGGAGTGTTCAGAATGCGAAGCATGCGTGCTAACTACCCAACCGTGATGTGCGGGCAAGTCTTCGTAGTTTTTCCTTCGTTCCTTCAGGCGAATGCCAAAAGCGGCCGGGGCGTGGCGTTGACCACCCATCCCTGTCTAGCGCCGAGATTAAAGAAAGAGTAGAGCTGTACCTGTACTTCACCTCTGGGACCGCATGTTCTGTTCTAGGGTGAACTTCACCTTTACCTTTACTTCCCTTAGGCGAATGCCAATATTGAATGGTTTATTGCCAGGCATTTGAAAAGCGATGGTGATGGTGTGCTTGATTTTGTTTAATAATTAAATGAGTTTGTCATCGTCATTATGGAGGTGTGATTTACTGTTGTTTCGTTTAGCGACGCTATGCCATCTGTCGTGTTTTAGTTGACTTAAACTGTGATGAGATTAAAACTATTAAATTGTAGAAACGTGTTTTCGGTTCGAGTTTCAGTGTTAGGCCACTGTTTACTCCCTGAGTTTTTCCGCCAGATTTATGAGGAAATTACAGTAGTATCTTAACTCGTGTACGGTTCAAACACTGAAGTGCATGGAGCCGGTAACAAGTGTCTGTTGTCGCTGCTGTTCAAAAAAGTGCATAAAAGAACTCGTTTCGGAGATAGGTGTGCCTGCCCGTCCTTACGTCACATCGCCAGATTACGTAAAGGATTTTGATGTAATTTGGTAATGTGCGGTCTGTACGAGATAGAAACAGTTTTAAGAAGAACTTGATTTTGGTTTGTGAAGATGAAATATAATTCTCCCCAGTTCGAAGTTCATCTGGTTTCATGCAGAACAGTTTGTACGCAGTATGCAATCTATGCCCTCGTTCAGACAGTGTAACCTGAAACATTTTTTAAGTTGTATATGTCGATGAAGCACACAGAACACATAAAGAACTACACAATTCTGCCTGTAGCGTGAAAAACAAAATGGCCATTAACATATGTGGAAAGGACGCACAGTCTACTCTGTATTCCATGTTGCACACATGAACACTTGTATTTAAAGACATGGCGTGGGATTAAGCAACTTGCAGTCACTTGTTGATGTTGAATGCTCAAAACCGGGGGGGGGGGGGGGGGGGGGGAGAGGGGGGGGGTTTTTT